>Ga0209541_10010219_pt1 | contig 15010 bp, 18 predicted proteins | sample RifCSPlowO2_01_FD_184027 | JGI IMG/M metagenome (GOLD analysis project Ga0209541, IMG submission 184027) | Groundwater microbial communities from Rifle, Colorado - Rifle CSP2_plank lowO2_0.1 (SPAdes) (version 2) | ecosystem: Environmental > Aquatic > Deep subsurface > Groundwater | place... | reverse complement strand
CTCGCTTGATTGAGTCTCGCGAAATTGGCGGCAACCTCCATTCAGGACAGAGCCCGTCATTGGCTCTCAAGAAAGGTTGCCGCCTTTTTTGTGAGGCTTTGAAGCAAGACATTAACACCGACAAGGGGGTCGTCCCATCGGAGGATATGTCGGTTCACAGCAGAAACAGCGCAGCCGAACCCGGCGGCAACCCGGGCGAGCCATCACCAAAATCCTAACAAGTTGGTAACAAGCTTGCTTAACACGCCCTTGCCAGTTTGGCCATGGCTCCAGTTTCTGCTCAGCCAACAGCTTCCCGCAAGCCTTAAAAAGCTCCGCCGCCTCTCGCAGAGTATGGAAGACATCGCCAAATGGAGAAAGGCTGGCAGGATTGCAGCCGAGATCCGCGAATACGGAAAAAAGCAGATTAAGAAAGGAGAGTCTCTCCTCGAAACCACAAAGAGGATTGAGGAGAAGGTTGCAGCCTCGGGAGCGCAGCTCGCATTCCCTGTCCAGATGAGCTGCAATGAAATTGCTGCGCATTACTATCCAGGCTTTGACGACAAACAGGTATTTGCAGGCCAGCTTGTCTGCCTTGATGTTGGCACCCATATTGACGGCTGCATCGGAGACACTGCTGTAACTGTTGACCTCAGCGGCAAGTACTCAGACCTGATTAAAGCAGCGGAAAAGGCTCTCACTGATAGCCTTAGGATTGTTAAGCCGGGTGTTAAGCTCACGGAGATCGGCAAAGCCATCCAAGATGCCATCACAGGAATGGGATTTCAGCCGATCAGAAACCTTTCAGGCCATGGCTTGGCAGAATACCAGATTCACACGCATCCAACAGTTCCGAATTACAACAACGGAGATCAGGAATCACTGCAAGAAGGCCAGATCATTGCCGTCGAGCCTTTTGCAACAACAGGCTCAGGCCTTATCCATGAGAAGGGGTTTCCCAACCTCTTCATGATCAGCCAGCCAAAAAACGTGCGCCTCGGCTTTGTGCGGGATATCCAGGCTAAAATCCAGACTTGGAATGGCTTGCCGTTTGCAAAGAACTGGCTCCTCAGCAAGTGGTCAGAGGCGCAGGTGAACTTTGCGTTAAAGCAATTTAAAGAACTTGGCATCCTCCAGGAATTTCCACCCCTTGTCGAGCGCTCCGGAGGCATGGTGAGCCAGGCTGAGCATACGCTGATTGTTGGAGAAAAAACCGAGATACTGACAAAGGCAGATTAATTATTCGCCCCCCTCAGCAAAGCACCGCATCCGGAGTCTATGATCGTTATATTCTCTCTGTACCTCTGAGCTTCGTCTGCATGGCCAGGATCTTGAAGAATCATCTCCAGCAAGCTCTCATGCATTTCCTTATGAAAGAGGCATCTCTGCATATGGTGGTACAAACGCTCAGCCCGCCTGGCAAGCTTCGGCGGCATAAGCTGATAGGGCGTGGAGCAGAGATAGGTAGTTGTAAAGAAGACAAAAGGATCTATCTTCTCTCTTCCCTCACTGATGCAGTTGCTTGCCGAGTATCTGGATTGCTTCATTCAGGCTCACCGCCATCTCTTTTCCTGTTGTCATATCTCTGAGCTTGACCTTGCTCTTCCTCACTTCCTCTTCTCCAAGGAAGATCACATACGGGATGCCAAGACTGGACGCATAATTGAGATTCTTGGAAGGCCCTCTTCCAGAAAGGTCGATATCTGCATTAACCCCGTTCTTCCTGAGTTCGCGGCAGGCGCTAAACGCTGGGTCAAACGCTCCTATCGGTATGACATACACATCAGCAACAGACTTCTTTTCCTTTTTCTCAAGGCAATCATAAATTCTGTCTAGGCCAAAACTGATTCCGACAGCAGGCACAGCCCCCTTGCCCATAAATGAGCCGATCATTGAATCATATCTCCCGCCGCCGCACACAGAAGAAGTAATCTTTGAATCCATAAGCACGACCTCAATGATCGTGCCTGTATAATAGCTGATGCCCCGGGCAAGGCTGATGTCAAAATCTGCCCTAACCTTCTGCCCTTCCAGTATCGAAAAGACCTCTCTTATTTCTGCCAATCCCTGAGAGCCCGGCAGCATCGCCTGGAGAGTCTCCATCTTATCCTTATTTGGGGATTTCTGCATGTCAAGAAACTCCTTGATCTTTCCGACGGTCTCTGCTCCGAGCTTCAATTCCTTCCGGACTGCCTCCCAGCCAAGCTTCTCAAGCTTATCGATGCTGAGGATCGTCTGCTCCATTTTTGCCTCAGGAACCCCGAAGCTTGCCAAAACCTCATTGAGCAGCTTCCTGTTGTTGATGCGTATCACCGCTTTCAATCCAAGCTCCCTGAATGCAGCATCAGCAAGGCAGATAAGCTCTGCATCAGCAGTAAGCTTGCTGCATCCCACAATATCCGCATCGCACTGGACGAATTCCCTATACCTTCCCAATCCCACAGGCCCATCCCTGAATACAGGCCCAATTTGGTAGCGCTTGAACGGCATTTTGAGCTGGGGGTTCATTGCAACAACACGAGCCAAAGGGACAGTGAGGTCATATCTCAATCCAAGCTCTCTGCCGCCCTGATCCTTGAAGCGGAACGTCTCCTTCAGAATCTCTGCGCCGCCTGCATATTTAGAAGCCAGTACATCCCAGCGCTCGGTTATCGGAGTCTCAAGAGGAGCAAAGCCATACCGCTCAAAAAGCGCTGTCAGTAGCCTTATGATCCCATTCCGCGCAATCTGCTCTTGGGGAAGGAAATCTCTCGTCCCCTTGCTTCGCTCAGGTTTCATAGAAGAAGTTATACTGAATGCGGTTTAAATATGTTTTCTTTCCATTCTCTAATGATTACCGACATCTGCAAATAACACTAGGAGGAGGCCGGTAATATTAACGAGTATTGAGAGATAGGTCATCCATCCGAATCTAGGATTCAGTTCGTTTATCCTATCAGCAATGACGTTTTGTTGCTTTCTACTAACTTCAGCGTATTCATTATTGACCTTCTCTAATTCTTTGAAATTCATCTCCGATAAGTCTGAAATAAATTGCATAGGAGGATCTTTGTGATAGACCATCCTATATCTATGAATGATAGACCGTCTTAAATCGTTATTAGCTTCGTTCTTATACTGCTCTATTTTTGGACTGAGGGAGGTTATTTCTTGAATTAGACTAGCCATATCTAGATTAGTCTGCGCACTATTTTGAAGTCTTATATTTTGCTCCCAATTTGAGAACCATATCTCTTCTTGTCCATGCCAATATTCAATCTCCGAATAAGTATAAAAGCCATACGAAGAGAGAGTAATAGACAAGATGATGAGCAAAGATCCAGCAACGAAGAAACTCTTTCTCTTACATGCCATAACTAGTAATTAAGAGAATGCTCATTTATAACTCTTTTCAAAATTCTAGATGCAACTATCAATTATAACTAAGGCATATGCCAGCGAAACCATTATAACGAATGCTGCATTCAAGAACCGCATGACAGGCAAATTTACAGTGATCATCGAACAAGATAATAAAACACGATCTTCGGATAGACAGGGATGAATTCTTAAATCAAATCTAAACCCGGCTCTTATACCTCCCCCGCCTCTCAACGATCTCAAGCCGTTTCTCAACTGTCCTGTCATGATACCCTTTCAGGACCTCTCTGAAGCATGCCTCCCCTATCGTATGATGCTTTGCCTCCAATGCCTGCCTGAGGAGATGGAGGTCAACAGCTTTGTCTTCTGTTTTCAAAGAAAAGAAACCCAATCCAAAATCAACAAAATAGGCCTGATCCTTGAGGATGAAATTCGATGTAGTAAGGTCTCCGTGGATGATGTGGTTGTCATGCAGAATCCTGATCTTGCGTCCAAGTTCCCGCGAGACTTTCCTGTAGTCAGTCTTTTCAAGAATTGAGCTGAGCTTCTTCCCATCAATATACCCCATCACAATCTTCTCATCATCGGATTCCGCAATTCGCGGGCTTGGAAAATCCAGCTCAGCAAGCTTTTGGAGGATTTTTGCTTCTCTCCTTGTCCGGCTTTTCCTTAGCCTGCCGTCTATCTCCGGAATCCGATACTCCTTCGGAGCCCGATATTTGATGAGCGATTTTCCATCTTTGTACAGCTTCGCCTCCGCGCCCTGGGCTATAAGCTTCATGATCTCCAGGTACAATCAATTGTATTTAAAGACTTCGGCAGAAGGGGCTCATTAGAACGTGATGAAGCTCTTTGTAATTAACGTAAGGGCTCTATTCGTTTTGGCCGCTCTGCTCTAGAACACAGCCTCATCAGGAAATATCTTAATCCCTTCATCACTAATGGTCATCGGGAAAATCTTTGCAGCATGCTTCGTCGCCCTCATCTTGAAGATCTCCAATGACCTCTCCCTGATATCTCCTTTCCGGATGTTGTAAAGCAGGACAACGGTTCCAACCTCAAATTCAATGACTGTGCTCTGGTGCTTGTCAGGGTCAGCCTCCTGCTCGGTTGTCATCAAGGCAGTCACCCCCCATTTTGCAGCTGCATCAAACAGCTTGAAAACCGCCTTTCTCTTCTGGAGGTCATTCTCATGAAGAAGCGTGTATGCTGTCAAAGAGTCAACCACGAGCCGCTTTGCGCCGATAGAATCAATCGTGTCCCTGACTGTGCCGCCCCCTGCCTGCAGCACTTTCTCTACCTGCTCAGGCGCATAGCTTAAGATGACGAGCTTCTTGTCCTCAATGTACCTCCGGAGATCCCAGGGAAATTCTGCGAAGTCCTCCAGGATCTGCTGCTCCTGCTGCTCAAAGGAGATAAAAACTCCCGGCTCATTGAACCTCTTGATCCCTTCAACAAGGTATTGCATGCAGAGGATGCTTTTTCCTGTCCCAGCCCCTCCTCCTATAAGCACACTTGAATTCTTGATAAATCCGCCCTGCATAGCTTCATCAAGCCCGAGGATCCCTGAAGGAACGCGCTTTCCGGCCTGGCCTCGGCTTATGGCTTTGGGCTGAACCCTCTCAAGCGTCCCTTTTTCACGCCTGATCTGCAGTTTGCCTGCTGTAGAAAGCTCATGCGTTGGTTCCTTAACTCTCTCAGACTCTTCTCTGAGGATCTGTTTTGTGAAGTGCTCCCTGAGCAGTTCTGTGTTGATGCCCGGCATTTCATCCATCTAATGTGCACGCTCTTTTTAAACCTTATGGGACAGCACTCCGAAGATTTTCACGGAGCCGGCACCAAAGCATCGCTGGATTTCAGCCTATCACAAGCTGCGGCGCACGATTGATCATAAGGGTCACAGTCTGCTTTGCTTCTCTTTTTCCATCTGATGCAGTGATGAACACCTTTTGTTCTCCTGCGTCATCCCACCCAACTGTCCCCTCATCGCTGTCCATAAAGCCGCCATACGAAACAGAAACAGTATCCTTGTTAGGATCCGTTGCCTGAACCTCAAGCACGATGGTCTTTGTGTCATCTGCGTTGTCCAGGGTCATATCAGCACGGTTTTCCCCAATTGATACACTGGCATCTAAAGGCCTGACTGTGATGCTGATGCTCTCGATGACTGGCGGCTGGTTCAGCGGCTCAACAACCACAAAGAATGACTTTGAAGCCTCAAGTGAATTATCTGATGCAACAACCGTCACTCTATACTTCCCTGCATCACCTTCGACTGTCCTCCATTCTCCTCTTTCGTTCAGTGGATTTGAATAGCTGATTGTGACTTCGTCATTATCAGGGTCTGCTGCTACTGCAGCTACCACAACAGTCTCGCCTTCTGTCAGTATGATATCCTGCAGAGACTCCAGTATTGGAGCCCGGTTCACATCAAGCACAGCGATCTCCACATTCTGGGTTGCAGTTGCTTTTCCATCGCTTGCCGAAATCGTTACTGAGTATTTTCCTGCATCCTTGAACGTCGTCTTATACTCGCTGCCCGTCATGAATCCTCCATAGCTGATGCTGACCTCATCCCCATCCTCATCGCTCACTTCAGGAGCCAGAGTGATGGTCTCGCCCTCGCTTACAGTTATCGGGCTGATTGCCGCTATCACAGGCGCATGGTTCTTGGACTCAACGACGACAAGAAGTTCTTTTGTCACAGACGTTTTTGAATCTGACACAGTTATGGTTACAGGATAAGAGCCCGCATCCCCTTCCTTTGTTTGCCATTCTCCTTTCTCATTAAGCGGTTTGCTGAAGGTGATGGTTAAAGGATCTCCATCTGGATCAGTTGCCTTGAAATCAACCTTGACAAGATCCCCTTCTGTAAATGTCATGCTTTGCCCGCTTGGCTGAGGAACCTCGTCGGTCTTCTGGGTGATCTCCTCGATTTTCGGCACTTCATCTTCCGGAATCACCATCGCCGGCTCAACAGGCTCTGCCTTGATGTCTTCAGGATTGATCACAGTGAAAGGCCCCTGGCTTGGAGCGCAGGCAGCAAGACTAATAATCATAAGGATGAGAATCCAACGTAAGTCACGCAAATGCAATGCAAACAACAAACCCACCTCCGTTTTGTTGTTATTCTCTAATACTAAACTATTATTTAAATCTTCTGGTGGCACTTACCCCTGTTTTTACTCCTTTAGTTTGATGAATGAGTGGCTGGGCATACAACAAAAACCATGCCATGATCCCCATAGCCATCATGATAAGGACATATGTGGCCACTGCTTCTTTTGCGAAATCAATAAAAAACTGCTGCGGAAAGAGCCGGATCAGCAGGCTGTCCTGTGGAAAGACCCATGTGCCATCCAGGAAAAAGACCTGATGCATGCCTGCAAAAGACATCTGGAAAAACCCCATGCCTGCAAGGAGCATAAGGAGGATTCCGGCAGAAGCAATCCCGGCAGCAAACAGCACACTCCTGAAGCATCTTAACATATACGGGCCATACCCTCTGATCCTAAGGAGGATCGCTACAGCAACCAACAAGCCAAGAAGAGCCAGGCTCTGGAATGCAACATGGGCCCTGCCAAGGACTTCCTTGACATCCTTAATATGCTCTTCTTCTTCAGGCGATAATGGGAGGCTGTGTTGCTTTCCGCTCCCGTAGAACTCAAGCAATTCCTGGATATGCCTGTCTGCATCAGGAACAGGGGCATAAGCATCGTAGGAACTGAATTCATCCTGGTAAAATGAGGTATCATATAAAACGTGCTCAAAGCTGAAGAACAGAGTAAGCAATGGGATCAGGGCTCCGAGCAGAGATGCTAGTATCAAGGTTCGCATGCTTCCTAGATAATCGCCAGGTTTATAATGGATATGGTTTTCCGGGCTCCATCCAAAAAATGAAGGTTGCCATCAATTTGCGAGGCTCTGAACTCAGATCAGTACACCGACAAAGGGGAGGCTCCATCCGGGAAATGTCGGTTGTCTCCCTTAATTGCGCAGCCGACCTGGATGGCAACCCGACTGAAAGGAGGTTTTTTGGATGGAGCCGATTTTCCAGCAGCCCATGAAAGTCCTGATCTTTGGAACATTTGACCACCTGCATCCTGGCCATGAGTACGTATTCAGAGAAGCCGCAAAGCATGGCAGGGTGGTTGCAGTTGTAGCAAGGGATGAAACCGTGAAGAGAGTCAAAGGCATCTTCCCTCACCATTCAGAACAGGACAGGTTAAGGCAGGTTTCCAAATATGTCGATGCAGTTCTTGGCCATCATGGCTCAAAGATGAAGGTGATTGAGGAGCAAAAGCCGGATATCATTTGCTTAGGCTATGACCAGGAGGCTTTTGTGGATGAGCTTAAAGCATTTATTGCTGAGAAAAAGCTGAAGATGCCTATAGTCAGGCTCAAGCCTTATAAGCCGGAGATTTACAAGGGGAGACTCCTCCAAAAGCAGGATAGTAAAGGCCGCCAAGCCTGATATCCAGATGGTCAACCTCGTGATCCAAAACTATAGCAATAAGCGATACTCCCCGCCTATGAGTGTCCCGTAGCATTGCAGTTACACTGTCCTTAACCGAATCAAACCGGTTGGCAGGGTCGGAATAAGGTTTAAGGCTCTTTTCTTGGGAAGGCATAACATAATATCCATTAGTATTGAGCTCGATAATCAATGAACCCTTTTTGGCATCCCCGAAAACCCTGTTGATATGCTCATAAGCCTCCAGCGGAGGTTCATCCGGATCTCCATCTTGGAGAGTCAGCACCCGAAAATTGCCAATACCAAAAGTCTCAATGCGCATTTCTCGCTGAAATAAGGGTTATTTTATAAAAGTATTGGAATTGTTCGTATCTGCATCTATAAGCCGTGCCTTCCGGTGCCATTGAAAAGTCATGCAATGCCCTTTGTGAGCCTTCTATTCAAAACACAGAACAGCGACAAAGGGGGTGCTCAACCAAAACGCCTTCTGGCGGTTTGGTGTGCCAAAAGAGCATGGCTCTTTTTAGCACCATACGGGAAATGTCGCTTCCCATGAAGCTATGAAGGAGGCGAACCTGGCATTGCCGAACGAAGTGAGCAACTTTTCAATGCCACCCGCCTTCCACAACCTTTTTAAATAGTTTTCAATTCCCTTTTCCAGGAAAAAACACTTTAGGAGGTTTTTATGGCAAATCAGATACAACCGATCTTTATCCTTCCTGAGGGAAGCCAGCGGAGCACAGGCAGGTCTGCCCAGAAAAACAATATCATGGCTGCAAAGCTTGTTGCAGAGACTGTCAGGACAACCTTAGGCCCAAAAGGCATGGACAAGATGCTTGTTGATTCTTTGGGGGACGTTGTTGTAACGAATGACGGGGTTACGATTCTTGAAGAGATGTCTATCGAGCATCCTGCTGCCAAGATGCTTGTTGAGATCGCCAAGACACAGGAAAATGAGATCGGAGACGGAACAACCACAGCTGTGGTCATTGCAGGAGAGCTTTTGAAGAAGGCTGAAGATCTTCTTGAGAGCAATGTCCATCCTACAGTGATTGCACGAGGCTACCGCCTAGCTGCAGAAAAGGCGCTCCAGGCTTTAGAGTCCATTGCAGAGCCGGTCTCAGAGGCAGATACGAGGATACTCAAGCTGATTGCAGAAACTGCTATGACAGGAAAAGGCGCAGAGGGGGCCCGTGATAAGCTTTCAGACATCGCAGTTAAGGCAGTTCTTAGCGTTCTTGAAAAACAGGCTGGAGATCTTGCTATTGATAAAGAAAACATCAAGATTGAGAAAAAAGTAGGGGGTTCGCTCCATGATGCAGAGCTTGTGCAGGGCATCATCCTTGACAAGGAACGGGTCCATTCAGGCATGCCCCGGCAAGTCAGGAATGCAAAGATTGCGCTGCTTGACCTTGCTATCGAGATCAAGAACACAGAGATTGACGCAAAGATACAGATCAACGATCCAAGCCAGATGCAGGCGTTTCTTGACCAGGAGGAAAAGATCCTCAGGAACATGGTCGATAAGGTGCTGAAGACAGGCGCAAATGTCGTGTTCTGCCAAAAAGGCATCGATGACCTTGCCCAGCACTACTTTGCAAAAGCAGGAGTCTATGCTGCAAGGAGGATCAAGAAGTCGGATATGGAAGCGCTGGCCAGGGCGACCGGAGCAAAGATCGGCTCCAACCTTGATGACCTCAGCTCTTCGGATCTCGGAAAAGCAGGGATTGTTGAAGAGATCAGGATCGGCGATGAGGATATGACCTATGTGCGGGAATGCAAGAATCCAAAATCCGTTACCGTCCTTGTGAGAGGGGGGACAGATCATGTTGTTGATGAGATGAAGCGGGCTGTGACAGACGCAATTGGCGACATTATTGCTGCCCTGAAGGTTGGGAAAGTCGTTGCAGGAGCAGGAGCCCCTGAATTGGAGGTTGCAAAGGAGCTCTTCAAGTACGCAGACTCGCTTTCCGGAAGAGAGCAGCTTGCAGTCCGCGCCTTTGCAGAATCCCTGGAAGTCATTCCAAGGACGCTTGCAGAGAACGCAGGCCTTGATCCCATAGATGTCATGACCGAGCTTAAATCAGCCCATGACAAAAAGCAGAAGTGGGCAGGCATTGATGTCTATACGGGCAAGGTGATGGATGCATGGAAGAAAGGAGTCATTGAGCCGCTCAAGATCAAGACACAGGCGATCAGCTCAGCCTCAGAGGTTGCCATCATGATCCTCAGGATCGATGACGTGATCTCCTCAGGCTCAAAAGACAGCGGCCCGCCAGCTATGCCTCCGGGCGGGATGCCTGAATATTGATGCTCAGTGCTCCTAAACGCAAACCAGAGTTCTAGAGACTGATGTATACTTCAGGTTTGTAATCCACTTCGTGGTTTGCAAGTTTAAAATATCTTGACGAAAAATATGCCGAGAAAGCAGTCTTAAACCACAAAGGCGTATTCGTATGGAATATTCCCATAGAATTTCCTAGAATTGCACGAAGCGCGTTTCTCTTGCAGGATTCGTAAAAAGGTCGTACCTTTAAAACTCCATGAGCAGAGAATTGCGATAACTCTTCTCTCGGAAATAAGTAAAGGTGATGCGGGAAATCTTCTGCAATATCAACAAGCGCATCGTATCTCAGGTATGTGTCACCCATACGCTCAAATTCCTCTCCGGATTCTAATTCTCTTCCAAAAAGAATTAAAGATGTAATCTGAAATCCAGGCAAGAATGCTTTTTTATTTCTTTCTTTAAGCTCTGAGCAGCTTAATGGAGCTCTGTTTCTCATCATCTCATTATCTATCAAGAATCCCTCAACACTTGCTATAAAATACTCCAGTATTCCGTGGCCATACAAATCAGACAATCTTCCAAAAAAAGAAGACGATCCTCCCGTGCCATTAAGGCCATGCAGTTTATTTATTTCAGCCTCTAATTGAGATTTAACCTCCGCATTGCCTCCTCCATTATCATTCAGATTATCCAGGTTCCGAAGGTAACAATAAGTCCCTAAAAATTCATGCAGTTTTTATTCTCCATAGATTGCCCCGATGAGCTCAGCAAAGTGTCTGGCAGATTTGACTTTTTCCTGTGCAAAAAAGTTTGTTTCAGTTAACATTGTAAAGGCAAATGCGCCTTCATTTAAAAATATATCTCGCGTTTACTTAAGGGGTGAGGCGCTGCGATTCGTAAATCGAAATCTTTATAAACAATCAACCCAAAGGCTGATTAAAAAGGGGTGGTTGGATGGAAGAGTATGAAGAAATCCCTCTCAAAGGGCAGAAGCGTGATCTTCAGGATTCTCTTGATAACCTAACAAAGGAGCTGCGCACGCTTCATTCCTTGTTTCGCGATGCTGCTGAGGATGCCGGCCAGGGGAGCCCTGATGACTCTCATCAGCAGATCCTGGAAAAGCTGGACACCATTATTGACCAGAACAGGAAGATTGCAGAAGGCATTGTAGCTGTAGCTGACCTGCTCCAGAAGAGGCAGCCAATGGGGCAGCCGATGCCGCAGAGTCCGCAAGTTCGCATGCAACCGCCATTTATGCCTTCAGGCTTGCCTCCTCTCCCGCAGCCAGGCCCGCTTCCTCCATCAGGCATGCCGCCTCCTCCTAAAAAAGGGTTTATGAGATAAGATGCAGAACGAGCAGAACGGATATCTAGTTCTCAGAAAGCCTGCGAATCCAAGGCTAGTCCGGCTCTTCCGAGCTTTAGTGAATGCGTGTCGCAGGCAAGCTTTGCCTGAATCTGAAATGGCTGCCCCGCAAATCTCCAGGGATGATCCTGGGGCGCTGAAGCAGGGGGAAGCAAAGGACGAGCTCCAAATCAACGAACCGCAAAGCAGGAATTACAACAGCCAGATTCTCGCTCTGAAGTCAACCCTCAGAGACCTCAAGAAAGGCTTCAGGCTGCTGAAAACCAACACACAGGATAAAAAGCGCTTCCGGGATCGGATCCGCAGCATTGAGCGTAAAATCCGCAAATGGGAGCATTATAAGACTAAAGATCCTTGCTCATAACCGTATTTCTTCCGTTGTCTTTTGCGCGCTTGCACGCATCCTTGATGAGGTCGATGACTTTCTGGTTCAGCTTATCCCCAAAGTCCCCGGAGACATTTAAGGCTTTGTCTTCCACCTTTGCATAATCCTTAATCCTTGACCTGATAACAATGCTATCTTCTGTCATGACGACCACCTCCCCGGCTGCCTAAACCCTGCAGATTATATAAAGCTTGCGAATCTCAGCTGCGGTGAAAATCAGTGCTGCCGCCTCTTTGCGAGGCTCTTCTCATCACAATGCGCAGCGACAAGGGGGATGCCGCAGTAAAAACGTCGTCGTCTGGCATTTTGGTGTGCCAAAGTGATGCAGAATTTGCGTATAGTCCAAGATGATGGCACCATCTCTATCCACCTTCCACCTCCCCCAAAAAATAACTACTCAACAATAAACACTATAACTTGAAAACACCAACCATCGTCACCTTTTCTGAGTACTACCATTTTACACACCATTACCACCGTTCATTACAAAAATCTCTCCCAGTATACGAAATCGTAACATTTAAATACTAGCGTCACTACAAATCCAAGCTATTGTCCAATTAAAAAAGAGCCTCAGATGAGGTAAAAAAGCAGGTGATACCATGATGGATTTTATAGTAAACGCTGCCCAGAAGCAGAGTGCGGCGATGCCAAACCCCCAGACCATAGGCCACGCAAATATTAAAGTTATAGGCTGCGGAGGAGGAGGCTCAAATATGGTCTCCTGGCTTTACAAGAAAGGGGTCAGAGGCGCAGAGATCATCGCATGCAACACTGACCAGCAGCACTTGGAAATCACTGAAGCTGACAAGAAGTTCCTTTTAGGAAAAGATATCACCCGAGGCCTTGGTTGTGGAGGATTCCCAAAGAAGGGAGCTGATGCAGCCCAGGAGGCCTTGCCTGAGATAAAGAATGCGCTCTCAGGATCAGACATGGTTTTTGTATGCGCAGGCATGGGAGGAGGCACAGGAACAGGATCAGCCCCTATTATCGCTAAGGTTGCCAAGGAGAACGATGCAATCGTTATTGGGACAGTGACCATGCCATTCTCCATTGAGCGGGCAAGGATCGATAAGGCAGAGTTCGGGCTTGAGCAGCTGAGGGCAAACGCAGACACTGTTATTGTTATAGATAATAATAGGCTGGTCAAGATAGCAGGAAACCTTCCGGTCCAGCAGGCATTTGCAGTTGCCAACGAGCTGATCTCTACAATGATCAAAGGTATTGTGGAAACCATTGCCATCCCCTCTCTGGTCAACCTTGACTTTGCGGATGTCAAGGCAATCATGAAAGGAGGCGGTGTTGCAGCCATTGGAGTTGGAAGCTCAGACACGACAAACAAGGTCAAGGAAGCTGTGACAGGAGCGCTTTCCAATCCTTTGCTGGACATCAGCTACAAGGGCGCAACAGGAGCCTTGATCCATATAGAAGGCGGCCCTGATATGACCCTTGAAGAAGTGAGCAAGGTTGGAGATCTGGTGACAGAAAACCTTGATGAGGACGCAAATGTGATCTGGGGAGCAAGAGTAAACAACGACATGAAGGGTAAGATGATTGTGATGACTATCATCACAGGAGTTGTTTCGCCCTGGATTGTTGGAAAGCAAGGACGCAGGCAGGCTCAGCCATCCCAGGATATCGGTGTAGAGATAATAGAGTAGGTGCCCCATGGTAGACAAAGAAAAAATAATCCAGCGCATGGTTAACGCCATCGCAGAAGACAATAAGGACTTTTTCGGAAAGGAGAACACGGACAGCTTTAAGCGAATCCTTCCGGCATTATTGAAGAGAGGTGTGGACAACATCAACCTTGCGATGTTTCCGGACTCTGTGCGGTCTACAGTCCTCGAGACCTTGGGAGAGGAGTACCGCAGGAGAGGAAGCCTGTCAGACGCTGTAAAGTGCTATGTGCTGACGGGGAACCGGAAGAGGATATCTGAAGTCGGCCAGGAGTATGAGCGCGTTGGCAACCGGAAGGAAGCGATTGCCTCGTATGTCATTGCAGACAACAGAGAGAAGCTGCTCGAGCTGGGGACTATTGCTCTGGAAGACGGCCATGTCGTTGAATCCATCATGGCCTTTAAGGCGATTGACAACCGGGAGGGCCTGCTTTTGGTAGGCCAGGATTGCCTTGCCAAGGGAAGATGGGATGCTGCATTTGAAGTCCTCTCACTCGTGAATGAAGTTGGCAAGCTTACGGAATTAGGCGAGAAATGCCTTGCTGATAAGCAGTACAGCACTGCCATGAAGGCATTTCAGGCAGCGAATAACACTGAAGGCATCAATAAGGTAGGAGACACCTGCCTTCGCGAAAACCTCTTCGAATTTGCCCTTGAAGCATATGCACTCTCAAAGAACGATGTTATGGTATCCTTTATCAAGGAGAACTTTGGTTAACATGGAAAGCGTCACCATGGATGCATTGCTTGTAAGGCAGCTTGAGGTGCTTTTTGACCTCCAGCTTAAGAAGATTAGGAACGAGTGCAGTATATTGAATGATTCCCTGGATGGGCTGAAATCCGAGATTCAGATGCTCAAAAGGCAGATGAATGAATTTAAATCCAGGCCAGAGCCGGCTGTGCAGGCTCCTCACTCTGCCCCTGTTGCGCAGGAAGCGCAAAAGCCAGAGCCATTTACTCCAGGAAACACCCCCCTAGACAAGCTGTTCTACTACGGCAAATGAAACCCCTCACATATCGGTGCGGAAACTGCGAGCTCAGCATGACGAGCCAGGACTCAAGGTACAGCAAGGATGGAAAGACCCTGCTCTGCGTTGATTGCCATAGTGTGATCTACGGCAAGAGACCGTCGCATATGGTTATGGTTCCAAATAAGCGCGATGCTGTGATGAACAGGCCAGTGATGATATGTGAATCCTGCAGGTATCGCTTTAGGGTCAGGAGCCTTGATGGCAACAGGTGCCCGAACTGCGACTCTGCCTCAATCACCCGGTATGAGACCGATGTAGACAAAATTCTGAAAGAGATCAGCCAGCTTCGGTGATCAATCTTCAGCCGGCGGCATTGAAAAGATATGCAATGCCCTTTGTGAGCCTTCTATTCAAAACACAGAACAGCGACAAAGGGGGTGCTCAACCAAAACGCCTTCTGGCGGTTTGGTGTGCCAAAAGAGCATGGCTCTTTTTAGCACCATACGGGAA
>Ga0209541_10010218_pt1 | contig 15011 bp, 14 predicted proteins | sample RifCSPlowO2_01_FD_184027 | JGI IMG/M metagenome (GOLD analysis project Ga0209541, IMG submission 184027) | Groundwater microbial communities from Rifle, Colorado - Rifle CSP2_plank lowO2_0.1 (SPAdes) (version 2) | ecosystem: Environmental > Aquatic > Deep subsurface > Groundwater | place... | reverse complement strand
ACTCCGGCCTATAAAGCCGGGCTTAAAGCCGGCGACAAAATTTTAAAAATTGACGAAAAAGAGGCCGCCGGGCTTATGGTTGATGAAGCGGTTCGTCTGATAAGAGGTAAAAAAGGCACAGTTGTTCAATTGACAATTTTAAGAGACGATGACGGCGACGAGCCAAAAGAATTTAAAGTCACCCGCGATGTTATTCAAATCCCTTTGATTGACACGGAAATAAAAAAGGATAAAATTTTTGTGATAAAACTTTACAGTTTTTCAGAGAAATCGCCGGAAGCTTTCAGAAGCGCTTTAAGAGAAATGATCGATTCGGGCAGTGGAAAACTTATTCTTGATTTGCGTTCAAACCCCGGCGGATATTTGGAAGCGTCGGTTGACATCGCCAGCTGGTTTTTGCCGATGGGTAAAGTTGTGGTTAAAGAACGGTTTAACGACGGCCGCGAAATTCCTTACCGAAGCAAGGGTTATAATATTTTTAACAAACTGCCAATGGTTATTTTAATAAATCAGGGTTCTGCCTCGGCTTCCGAGATTTTAGCCGGCAGTTTGCAAGATTATAAAATCGCCGCTCTGGTTGGAGAAAAAAGTTTCGGCAAGGGTTCGGTGCAGGAAATGGTGTCCGTAACCGATGACACCGCCTTAAAGGTGACGATAGCGAGATGGCTGACCCCTAACGGAGTTTCAATTTCAAAAGAAGGGCTTACGCCGGATTACGAAGTGAAAATCACGAAAGAAGATATTGAGAATAGCCGCGACCCGCAGATGGAGAAGGCGATTGAAATCTTGAAATCTGAAACTTGAAACCCAAAACATTTAATAATGAGTAAAAATTTTTCTTGGAAAAATTTTTACTATTCAAAAAATAAAAGTTTTAAGTTTTAAGTTTTAAGTTTTAAGTTTTATGAAACTCATTCTACTTCAAGACATTCCCAAACTTGGGAAAAAATACGATGTGAAAAATGTAAAAGATGGTTTTGGCCGGAATTTTTTGTTGCCGAATAAATTGGCGGAATTAGCCACGGCCGGAAATTTAAAAAATTTGGAAACAAGAAAAAAAGCTGAAGAAATAAAAAAACAAAAATTTGAACAAATGCTTTCACAAACTTTAGAAAATCTAAAAGATAAAGAAATTATTATTACCGCTAAAGCTAACGAAAAAGGCGAATTATACGGCAGTGTTTCCGCCGCGGGGATAGCCGAAGAGTTGAAAAAACAAGGATTTGATATCGCGGAAGAGAATATTCTTCTCGCGGAGAATATTAAGAAGATAGGGGAATATGAGATTGAATTGAGACCGGGAGAAACAAAAATAAGTTTTAAATTAAAAGCAGTCGCCGAATAAATAATTTTAAATTTAAAATTTCTAAAGAGTATGCATTCAAAACAGGAAAAAACAGTTATTTTAATAAAGCCGGACGGAATAAAGCGCGGTTTAATCGGCGAAATTATTTCCCGTTTTGAAAAAAGGGGATTAAAAATAATCGCTATTCAGATGATTCAGCCGACCAAAAAACAGATTGACGGCCATTACCCAAAGGATAAAAATTATATTAAAATCCTAGGAATGAAATCTTTGGAAACTTACGCTAAATTCGGCTGGGACCCGATTAAAGAAATGGGAACCGACGACCCTGTAAAAATAGGAGCCGAGGTTAGAAAATGGCTTTTGGATTTTATGGTCTCGGGACCGGTTGTAAAAATGATAGTTGAAGGAATTCACGCCATTGAAATGGTCAGGAAAATCGTCGGTAAAACAATTCCCGCTTTTTCGGAAATGGGGACGATAAGAGGAGATTTTTCAGTTGATTCCGCGGATTTGGCTAATAAAGCGAAAAGAGCGGTTCATAATTTGATTCACGCTTCCGGCAATGAAAAAGAAGCAAAACACGAACTTGAATTTTGGTTTGCCCCCGAAGAGATTTTTGATTACAAAAGAGCGGAGGAGGATATTATGTTTTAGAAAAATAAGGAGCGAAGCGACATATAATCGGTAGCGAGGGAGAAATGAAAATTTATTTTCATTTCAACCGAGCGAACCGATTACAACGAAGTTATATTTTTCTTAATCTATCATGAAAATACAATTAAATTTATTTGTAAATCGCGCCATTCAAATGCTTTTAATTTATTTTTTTGCGGTTAGTTTTGCTTTCGGGTTTTTTTTGCCTTTTATGGCGATATTTATAACCGATTTTATAAGCGGCGCGACCCTCAAAACTATAGGCATCGGTATGGCTTTTTACGCTATTTTTAAATCCATCGTTCAATTGCCGCTTTCCAGGAAATTGGATAAACATCTCGGAGAAAAAGATGATTTCTTCGCTCTTTTAGCGGGAGGACTTATTGGAATACTTTATCCTTTCACCCTTCTTTTTATAAGCAAAGTGTGGCAGCTTTATTTGGTGCAAATAATAATCGGCATTGGCGACGGCGCCTTAATGGCCGCTTTTTACGGGCTATTCGCGAGACATACCGACAAAGGCTCTGAAGGGTTTGAATGGAGTTTATTCAGCGTTGGCGGAGCGACGATTTCTTTCGCGCTAAGCGGCGTTCTTGGCGGCATAATCGCCGACGCTTTCGGCATTAAAACATTATTTTTCATAGCGGGCATTTTAAACATAGCGGCCGTCGGAATTTTATTTTTGCTTTATCCGCATTTAGACGGGATGAGGAAGAAAGCGATTGTTCCTCTGAATGTTCCGCTGGTGAAATAGGGAATGAGTTAATGAAACATTAGATTTAGTTCTTTAAAATGATTAGGAGGAGAAGCGATGCGAGATGAAGAAGAATGGAGTAGAATATTTTTAGAGGAAGTTGTGAAAGAAGCGATAATGAATTCTCCAATAGTATTAAGCGGATTAAAAGGAGTTTGTTTTATTTCTCAAAGCAAGGGAAAGAAAAAGAAAAAAAGAAAATATTCTAAACGAATAATGTTAATTCGTTATTATAACAAGTGGCATTCTATAAATGAGGAAAAAGACGCAAGCGAAAAAATTCATTGGGATAAGATAGCAATGGAAATATTTGGAGAAAAAGCGGCAGATGAATTTTATATGCCGGGAGAATATCTTAAAAAAGAAATTCTTGCTATTTTTGAAAGAGTAAAAAAGTTTTAAATTTAAAACCTTGAAAGACAATTTTTTCAAGGTTTTTTAATAAAAATTATTTGTTAAAATAATCTTATGCCGGAATTGCCCGAAGTAGAGACAATAGTTCATGATTTAAACAAAGTTCTGCCCGGATTGAAAATCCGGGATGTTTGGTCTAATTGGAATAAGCTGATAAAAGCGTCGAATAATTTTAATGATTTTAAGAAAGAATTAGTCGGGAAGAAAATTTTTCAAGTTCGGCGGATAGGAAAGAATATTTTAATTGATTTGTCCGCCGGAATGACAATTTTGATTCATCAGAAATTGACAGGGCACCTTTTATACGGAATCTGGAATCTAAAATCTGGAATTTGGACGAGCAATATAGAGGGAGCCTTAAGGGACGACCCCAAAAATCAATTTATTCATTTAGTTGTAAGTTTATCAAACGGAAAACAATTAGCGCTTTCCGATTTGCGTAAGTTCGCCAAAGTTTTAATCTGGCCGACCGAAAAATTAAACGAGATGAAGGATTTAAGAGAGCTTGGTCCCGACCCCTTAGCCCAATCTTTCACTTTTGAAAAATTTAAAGATATTTTGAGCGGCGGGAAAGGAAAAATTAAGCAATTTTTAATGGCTCAAAATAAAATTGCCGGCATTGGTAATATTTACTCCGATGAAATTTTATGGGAAGCGGGAATTCATCCGTTAAGAGAAGTCCAAAAAATTTACGAAGTTGAACTTCGTAAGATTTACAAAGCGATTAAAAAGGTCTTGTTAAAAGCCATTAAAGCGAAAGGGGATTCAATGTCGGATTATCGCCGGCCCTCGGGCGAAAAAGGGAAGTATCAAGAGCTTCAAAACGTCTATCAAATGACCGGCAAAAAATGCAAAAAAGGAGATGGCGGCGTTATCCAGCGTCTAAAGATCTCCGGCCGCTCCGCTCATTTTTGTCCGGTTCATCAGAAAGATTAAAGATTTAAGATTAAAGAAAAAACCCGTCTTGGAATAGTTTATTCCAAGCCGGGTTTAAATGTTTTGCATATTATTCTAATTTCTTCCCTCGGCTTTTTTAGAAAAGAAGCCGAGACTTTTTACTGTTTCAATATAATCTTTAAACTCTTGAGAGTTTAAAGATTGAGCGGAAAGATTTTTTATAAATTCTTGAAACTCTTTGATGGTCGGCAATTTACTGCCTATAATTTTAATTATTTTGCCCCAGCTATCTTTAGAAACTCTGGCGGCTAAGACCACATCGGGTTTTTCCTCCAGAGAATCGGTCGCCAAAATGTAAAAGGCGAATAATTCTTCTTTATCCGATTCATTGTTTTTTCGCTCTTTATCTTTTTCAATAATCGCGGCAACACCAGATAAAATTTTATCCAATGATACTTTGCATATTATCCCCGCAGCCAAAGGAATATCTTGGTTTGCATCAATCCTGTTAAAGTTAATTTCGCATCTTTTTTCGCCTTGTGAAAATTTCATCTGGCAATCTTTATCTTGACATTTTTCAACATTTATCATTTTTCTCCTCCTTTTAAGCTTAAGAAAGCGGATCAGTTTCTAATAATCTTTTATTTATGTTTAATATTCTTTTAAAGCAGGGCTCGCATAACCCTCCGTTAATAATTAGGGTGTTTTGAACATCGGTAATAATCCTTCCTTCTATAATATGGACGCTATTTTGAGTCAAATGATATCCGCATTCTTTGGCGCTGCAAAAGTGAAGCTCAAACAATGTTTGCCAATAACTTAATAGAGAATTATTAATCTCAATGATTTGATTTATTTTCTTTTCGGAAACCAAACAATCAATAAAAAGTTTGATATTTATTAATTTTCCGCCACCGACTATAAATTTTTTTTCATTTTCCGACTCTTGCCGGCATGATTCACTTTTCATACATATTCCCTCCGTTAATTTTAATTATTTCAGAGATTTTAAAAAATCTTAATCCGAATTTAAAGTATCAGATTATTTTTGTTTGTCAAGTTCAGACCATCTATTGAAACTTGTAAGAATTTTCAAAAAATACTAAAGTGATGTTGATGGCGAAATTTTTAATTCATGGCGGGAAAAAACTTAAGGGAGAAATAGAAGTGAAAGGAGCGAAAAACGCCGCCTTAAAAGCGTTTGCCGCCTCTCTTTTATTTCAGGAGCCGATTGTAATAAAAAATGTTCCTCTTATAGAAGATATTTTTAGAATCAGCGAACTTTTAGAAGCTTTAAGTGTTAAAGCGGAAAAAATAGGCGATAGAACTTTTAAAATTTCGGGCAATCAGGCGAATTCTTATGTTTTAAAACCGGAAATTTCCAAAGCGATTCGCGCGTCAATTGTTTTAACCGGCCCTCTGCTTGCTCGTTTCGGGAAAGCTATTTTTCCTCATCCCGGGGGATGCGTTATCGGCGAGCGTCCGATTGATATTTTTTTGGACGCTTTCCATGAAATGGGCGCGAAAGTCGCGGAAAAAGACGGCAGCTATGTTTTGGAGGCGGAGCGTTTGCGCGGCGCCGAAATTGTTTTTAAAAATATTAGCGCGACCGCCACGGAAACTCTAATGATGGCCGCGGTTTTAGCCAAAGGAAAAACCATTCTTTGTAATGCCGCCTGCGAACCTGAAATTCCTTATTTAGCGAATTTTCTCAATGTTAGCGGAGCGAGAATTTCGGGCGCCGGCACTCATACCATTTCTATCATTGGAGTAAAAAACCTCCATTCTAAAAAACCTTTTATAACAATGCCCGATAGAATTGAAACCGGCAATTTTGCCGTTTTGGCCGGCCTTCTTGGGGACAATATCATAATTAAAAATTGCGAACCGGCTCACATTATGATTTTTTTAAAACATTTAAGATTAGCCGGCGTGAATTATGAAAAAGGGACAAATTGGCTGAAAATTTCCGCGCCCGGCCGGCTTCAGGCCGTTGACATAAGAACAAAAGAATATCCGGGATTCGCAACTGATCTTCAGGCGCCGTTTACGGTTCTTTTAACTCAAGCCGAAGGAAAAAGTTTGGTTCATGAAACTATTTTTGAGGGCCGCCTTAATTACATTAACGACCTAAACAGAATGGGCGCTTCTATCACGATATGCGACCCTCATCGGGTAATTGTTGAAGGACCCTCCTCTCTTCGGGGAAGAGAAACAGAAAGTCCGGATTTAAGAGCGGGTTTGGCTTTCGTGTTCGCCGGTCTTATCGCCGAAGGAGACTCAATAATTCATAATGTCTATCATATTGATAGAGGATATGAGAGAATAGAAGAAAGGTTGCAGAGGTTGGGAGCGGACATTAGGAGAATTAAATAGTTTTTATTTGAAAAAAATATTTTAACTCAAAGCTCAAAATTCAAAACGCAAAGTTCAAAGCCACAACTTAAAACCAGATTTTCATTTTAAATTCTAAATTCTAAATTTTAAATGATTTAATTTTAAAACTAATTTAAAATTTAAAAATTTAAAATTGATTTGAAATTTGAAATTTGAAATTTAAAATTTTAAAAAAGTTTTTAGCATTAAGTTATGATTTTAAGCTTTAAGATTTGAGCTTTGAGTTTAATCATTATGTTTTTCGTCAAAAAATTAGGAATAGATTTAGGCACCGCCAACATTCTTGTTTGCGTGCCGAAAAAAGGAGTGGTTTTGAACGAGCCCTCGGTGGTGGCCGTTTCCATTCCGGAAAATAAAATTTTAGCGGTTGGGGTAGAGGCAAAAATGATGATTGGCAAAACGCCGGACAATATTGTCGCTTATCGTCCCATTAAAGACGGAGTAATAGCCGATTATAGAGTAACGGAAGCGATGCTCCGTTATGTTATAAACAAAACATTAGGCGGCGGAAGCATTTTTAAGCCGGAAATTATAATTTCCGTTCCGGCCGGAATCACTTCCACCGAAAGGCGTTCGGTAATTGAAGCCGCTTATAAAGCCGGAGCAAAAGGAGCTTATGTGGTGCAGGAGCCGATTTTGGCGGCCATAGGCGCGGGAATTCCAATTTATGAGCCCGTTGGTCGGATGGTGATTGATATAGGCGGCGGCACAACCGACATCGCCGTGATTTCTTTGGGCGGAGTGGTGTATTCCGCTTCGGCGAAAGTGGCCGGAAATAAAATAGACCAGGCGATTTCCGACTACATTAAAAAAAATTTTAACTTGGCGATTGGCGATCAAACAGCCGAAGACATTAAAATAAAAATCGGCTCGGCCGTTCCGACAAGCAAAGAACTGAAAATGACAATAAAAGGCCGCGATTTTTTAACCGGACTGCCAAAAAGCGTTGAAATCGCGACCAATGAAATCGTCAAGGCTATCAGGCCGGAGCTTAGAGAAATTATTAAAACGATAAAAGGAGTTCTAAGAGAAACGCCTCCGGAGCTCGTGGCCGATATTATTGAAAGAGGAGTCACTATGACCGGCGGCACCTCTCTTTTAGCCGGCCTTGACGAATTGATTTTTAGGGAAACGGGCGTAAAAGCTTATTTGGCGGACGAACCTTTATTATGTGTGGTTAAAGGAACCGGCATCGCGCTTGAACATCTGGATATTTATAAGAAGAGCATTGTTTCTAAAAGATAGTTAGCTCAAAACTCAAAACTCAAAGCCACAACTTAAAGCTAAAAACTGTTTTTAAAATTTTAAATTTCTAATTTTAAATTTTAAATCAATTTTAAATTAAAATTAAAATCTGGTTTTAAGTTTTGAACTGTGGTTTTGCGTTTTGAGCTTTAAGTTTAAAAACACTATGACATTATTTGTCAAGTTGATTTTTTAACAAAATATCAATATCATCAAAATATGCCTATTTTAATGAATAAAAACTCAATAACTATTTCCAAGGAGTCAGTCAAAAAAAGAGGGGGGATTGTAATTTTAGATTTGAAAGAATATCAGGAACTTTGTCGGAAAGCAATACCCACTTATTATTTATCCGGGAAAAAAGCGGAGGAAATAGATAAATTAGTAGAAGAAGGATTAAGGGAATACAAAGAAGGAAAAACAATTAATGCCTCTTCTTTAAGAGAAGCGTTGAATGTTTATGGAAAAAAGAACAGACAAAACAAAAAACATAGAATACTCAAAAAGATTTCTTAAATCTCTTAAAAAATTATCTGACGAGGTAATAGGTCAAGCCGAAGAAAAAGAAAAGATATTTAAAAATAACCCTTTTGATTTACAACTCAAAACCCACAAACTCTCTGGGCGAGAAAAAGAAATTTGGGCTTTCAGGATAAATTATAAATATAGAATTAAATTTATTTTTCTAAATAACAACGAGGTTTTATTTTTAGACATTGGAACTCATGAATTTTATAAATAACCTTTTAAACTTAGGCCGCAAAATCATTCCTCGGCCGATTTTTAGAGCTTTTCAGCCGGCTTATCATTGGGTCTTGGCTTTTTTGGGAGCGGTGATTTACGGCTTTCCTTCACGACGGCTAAAAGTGGTCGGAGTAACCGGCACAAGCGGAAAAACAACAACAGTGGAATTTTTGCAGACGATTTTTAGAGCGGCCGGTTTTAAAACCGCCTCGCTTTCCGGTCTTTATTTTAGAATTTTGGATAAAACGGAACCGAATATGCTGAAGATGACAATGCCCGGCCGTTTTCAAATTCAGAAATTTTTAGGAAAAGCGAAAAATGCCGGAAGCGAATATGTTTTTTTGGAAGTCACTTCCGAAGGCATTAAACAATACAGGCATAAATTTATAAAATTTTACGCCGCTATTTTAACAAATCTTTCGCCGGAGCACATTGAATCGCATAAAGGTTTTGAAAATTATCGTAAAGCAAAATCCGAGCTTTTCAAAATCGCGCCAATACATATTTTAAACGGCGATGACGATAATTTTGATTTTTTTTATAAAGTTCCGGTTCACCCTCCCAAATTTTGCTTTGCAAAACTTGGGAGGGCGAGGCAAAAAATTGTTTACAAGATGTCCGAATATCCGGCAGATTTGAATTTAAAATTAAAAGGAGAATTTAATAAATATAACGTTTTAGCCGCTTTTGCTTTTGCCCGTTTGGAAGCCGTTGACGACGCCGTTTCAAAAAAAGCGATTGAAAAAATTGAATCTCTGCCCGGTCGAATGGAATTTATTGAAACTGGAGAAAATTTCAAGGTCTTGGTGGACTATGCGTTTCTTCCGCAGACACTCCAAAAAGTTTATCAAACTTTAGAAGTTTTAAGTTCCCGTTTAATCTGTGTTCTTGGCGCGGCAGGCGGAGGCAGAGATAAATGGAAACGGCCGGAACTGGCTAAAGTCGCGGAAAAATATTGCCGCGAAATTATTTTGACAAATGAAGATCCGTATGACGAAAATCCACTTTCAATTTTAGAAGAAATTGAAAGTGGATTTTCGTCAAATTCCAAATCACAAATCACAAATTCCAAACAAATTCCAAATCACAAATCACAAATTCCAAACAAATTCCAAATAGTAAACTATAAAAAAATTTTAGACCGAAGAGAAGCAATTCGGGAGGCGTTAAAAAGCGCCGCAGCCGGCGACACGGTTGTCATTACCGGCAAGGGAGCTGAGCCGTGGATAATAGGCCCCAACAATACAAAAATTCCTTGGGACGACAGAAAAGTTGTTAGAGAAGAGTTGGAAAAATTAAACCTTTAACATAATTATTTCAAAATTTTGAGAAGTTCGTCCACAGTTGATTTTAAAGAGTTCAAGATATCCGCCATTTGATTTAATGTTTTCTCGCGCAAACTAGTTGAAGTGGCAACAGAATTAGTGGTAAAAGTGTTGTCGCTAGACATAGCTGTATTACTGGCCGCGTCTGTGGAATACACATTAAAATAGTAGAGAGTGCCGGCTTGCAGATTGTTTAACAAAGGAACAGAATGCGAGGTTACAAGAGTAGGGTCGCGAGGAATTAATGTAGTGTAGGAATCAATGTATCGTAAGGCATCCCTAGCTCCGGCCATCGGCGTTAATCCATATTCTACTAACGAGTTAGCGGATTCATTGGTTGTCCAAATAAGAGTAGCAGAGTTGCTCGTAATGGAGGACGCTGAAACCGAAGAAATAACGGGTGGGGTGGTATCTGTCGGAGTTTGGATCGTAGCGCTCACTGCTTGCGATGCGGAACCGACAATACCATTTTTATCTTGTAAGGCAATTTTATAATAATAAGTTCTCGCAGAAAGATTAGAATCTGTGTATGAAAGAACACTGCCTTGAACAATCAAATTGGTAGGATTACTTGGAATTGGACTGGGAGTGAAATCGGCGCTCGATCCTCTATATATATTATATGTTCCGAACATGTTGTTTGGCGATCCGGCTAAACTATATGTTCCGGTTGCATCTTGCCAAGACAAATTCACGGAACTGTCAGAAACGCTGGCGGTAAACCCTTGCACTTGAGGAATAGAGCTAGCTGAAGTTGCCGAAAGTGTCGTTACCGAAACTGAACTTGATTGCATGGAAACATTTCCTGCCGCGTCATATGCGGATACGGTGTGACTGTATGATGACCCTGCTGAGAGTCCGATATCAGAATAGGATGTCGTGGTAACAGAAGTAAGATAAGAACTATTCCTATATATTTTGTATCCGGTTACCCCGACATTATCTGTTGAGGCTGTCCAAGAAAGACTGATTTGCGAAGATGAGATGGAGGTGGCGGTAAGGTTGGCGGGGACGGAAGGTGGCGTGGTATCCGCGGTAACAGCGCCGAAATTAAAACTTGATATAGCGCATTTCTGTTTGGTTGTTGAAAAAGCGCCGTAGGGATTGTCAAAACCGTCTACATAAATTTGGAATATTTTTCCATTTGTAAAGTATGTGCTCGCGACAAAAGAACTTATAGTAGTCTGAATAGTGGTTTGAGAAACATATCTGGATTCCCAAAGTTGACTCGCGCCGTAATAAATAAAATAATTGTAATAAAGTCCGGAAACCGCGTTACTCAAACTTATGGTCACCGGCAAATTGCCAACGGTGGAATTGTCAGTTGGATTTGTTATAGTTGGCGGCGCGTTAAGAGTATTAGTTAAAACAGCTGATGAAGGACCTTCTTTTCCGTCTGTTCCGGTAACTGTTACATACATGCGATAAACGCCGTTGGTGAAAGTATCGGCGCTTTGTGTTCCGGTCGTCCATTGCCAAGATGTTTGGCCGCTCGCATCAAGTATTGAACCATTTAAACTTGTATTTTCTGCTCCGGCTACCGCGACATAATCTGAAGTCGGTATAATATAAGTATATTTGGTAAATGCCGACTGATTAGGTTTTTGAAGATAAACATTAAACAAATAGTTGTTAGCCGCGCGTTGATATTTAAATACAGCATTCGAGTTAAGCCGGCACGGGTTGACATTTGAACCCCATTTAAAATAACTCATCGCCGGAGCGAGAAGATTGCTTGCCGGGGTGGCGGTCGCAAGAGAAGTCGTGAAAGTGTAATCATTTGAAACAGCAGAATTGCCGGCGGCATCATTAGATATAACCTTGTAATGATAAAGAGTATTTGATTGCAAAGCCGATATGGCAACGGAATGAGATATTACAAGAGTATTCATTGACGAATCCGAAAAGCTATAAGACGGAGTTAATCCCCACTGGATATAAGAAGTAGCTGTTTCATTCGTCGTCCAATTAATTGTGGCGCTATAAGCTGAAAGATTACCAGCCGAAACATTTGAAATGATGGGCGAAGCAGTATCCGTAGATGTTGCGGTTGTCGTAGTAGCGGAGAGGAGGACAGTGGATGTTTGTGTAATAGCGGGAGTTGCCGATATTGTCTGGTCACCGCCTCCTGAAACTGTGGCAACAGGAACAGCGGGAGCGGCGGTAGTCGCGCCGGAAGGAGTAGTTGTGGCTATGATAGAAATAGTTGTCGTTGCGGCTGTTGTTGTCGCGGCAACAGATGGCGCCGCGAAAACAGGTAAAGTTGTGGTCGCGGCCGGAGCCGTAGTGGTTGATGTCGCGAGCGGGATGATTGTCGCTATATCTAATTTTTTTTGAATTCCCGGGGCAATCAAAAGGCCCGGAGGAACAACTTCCGAAACTCCGACGCCTTGTTCTATGAGTCTTTGAACAACTGTTTTGCCAAGCTCTTCAAACTTGGTCATAGTTTTTGGTCCAACAATACCCGCTGGCTCAATGCCGTGTTTTTTCTGCCATCTTTTGACAGCTAATTTGGTAAGAGGACCAAAATATCCGGTAATCAGCCCTTCGGGATATATTTTTTTATCTTTGGCTAAATACTCTTGAAGATTTCTGACATCTTCTCCTTTACTGCCCAAAAATAAAGTTTTTGTTAGTTTGGGAATTTCAATATTTTGTTCTTCCGTGGAAACGGATTCCATTTCTTCTGTTTCAATTTCCGATTCCGGCGCTGATGGAATTTGAAGAGCTGGAGATGATGAAGTTTCTTGTTCCGGCGGTCTTACGCCAAGCTCGGCTTGCAAGTTCATGACCTGCTCTTGGAGGAATTTAATTTGTTCTTGAAGCTGTTGGATGATTTTTAAAAGCTGGCCACTGGAAAAAGCGCTTTCTGTTTGGGCGGAAGAAATCACAGGACTTAAAAGAAAAAAAGACACGAATAGCGCGAATAATATAATGGATGTTTTTAGCATTGTATTCTAAAAAATGTTGAAATAAGCGATTATATTTAGCGGATTGTTTCTTTCCTTTAAATATATCACAATGATACTTTTTAGACAAAGGAAGTTTTCCACAGATTGTCAAAATATATCCATCTTATTATGAATTATGAAAAAATTGGCTCTCGGAGAGCCACTCGGAGAGCCAACTAAAATTTATTTTACGAAGAAGTTTATGAATGAGGCGTAATAAAAAGCCCGGACGAGTAAATTCACATCTCGGGCTTTATTTAAACTCATACGAAATTATTTGTCAAGTCCAAACGAGTCTTTTAAAAAATGTTTAATTAAGGAAAAATAAGCCATTATTACCGCTGTGATAAAAAAGAAAAATCCAGCCGAGTTAATTTTTAAAATAAAGGATGAAACCGTTAAAATTAAAAAGACGGTTTTTGCTTTTCCTTGCCAATTCGGTTCCAGAGAAAATTTTAATTTTTTATTGATATCGCAATAATTACAATAGTCAAAAATTCTGTAGATGGTAATAATACTTTCTCTGAGCGTTAAAATCACCAGCAGTCCAAAAAATAAAGAACTCGCGAGATTAAGAGCCGCGGAATAAAAATTCAGAAAAAAAAGGGTAAACAGTAATCCCAAGGTTAAAATTTTATCGGCGATTGGGTCAAGCAAGACACCCAAATCTGTTTTGCGGTTAAAATGTTTAGCAAACCAGCCGTCCAAAAAGTCGGTAATGACGGCACAGGTAAAAATTATAAAGGCAAAGATTATAAACGCCGGAATTTTCCAGCCCAATATCAAAAAGACAATAATGAAAGGAGTCAGTATAATTCTTAGAGTCGTCAGAAAATTTGGCTTTACTTTCATAAGTTCCTCCCAATTTGTTAAAGAATAAACCCCGTTAGAAATTCAATCTTGTTTTTTATTACGCATCTTCTGTGAGCGAATTTGTCTTCGGTTTTATTTTTTACGCAATCATTGTTCTGCTTCAAACTTCTAACGGGGTAAATATTTTTTCTATGGACAACTATAACAAATAAATTATAATTTAAAATAGGCCGAATAATTAAAAAATTAAATTTTAAATTTCTAATTTTGAATTTTGAATCAATTTTGAATTTTAAATTAGTTTTAAAATCAAATTATTAAAATTTATTCATAATTCATAATTCTTTTTATTTATGAATCATAAATATATTTACGCATTATTTTTATTAACTGTTATTATTTTTTCAGCTGGCGTTGTTTTTGCCCAAGAGGAAACAATAGAACTTCCTGGCGCCGGTTTGACTCCTAAAAGCGCTTTTTATTTTTTAGACAGGGCGGGCGACTGGGCGCGGCTTAATGTTTTTACTTTTAATCCTGTGAGAAAAGCGGAAATTAAAGCGGAAATCGCCGAAGAGCGGCTTTCGGAATTAAATAAGGTTTCAACAGAAGACCCGGAAAGATCGGATATTATAGAGAAATTGGAAACGCAGATTCGGCAAAGAACCGAAGAAGCGGCAGCTGACACGGAACGATTAGCGGGAGAACGCGATGTTTCACGGCCGTTGGAAAAATTAAACAATCTTTCATTAAAACGGCAAGCGGTTTTGGAAAAAGCGATAGAGCGCGTGCCGGAGCAAGTAAGAGAAGGAATAGAAAAAGCGCTTGAAAATATTCATAAGCAAGCCGAGAAACAGCGAGAAGTTTTATTAAAACAAAAAGAAAAAGGCTTTATCTCGGAAGAAAAGGCAAAAAATATTATTGAAAAACGGCTTAGCGGGCTTAAGGTTCAATTAGAACGGCGCAGAGAACGCGCGGCGCAACTTGTTGATGAGGCGTTGAAACAAAGATTGGAAAATATTATTGAAAAAAAGACGGAAGCGCTTGAAAATGAAATTTTAGACATAGAGTCGCGGGAGGAATTTAAAGAAGCGCGGGAAAAAATTAAAGATATCAAAAAAGATGTTATTCAATCGGTGCTTGAAACCAGAAAAGAGTTAAAATTGAAAGCGACAACAGCCGAAGAAACATTGGAGCAGATTCGCGATGACAAATTGAATTTAAAAGAACGAGCTGAAAAATTGATTAAAAACGGCAAGGAGCGCATTTTGGCGACAGAAAAAAGAATCGCGGAATTAAAAGAAAATAATATTGAAATCAAGGATAATGTTATTGTTTTGTTTAGAAACGGTAAAAAACATTTAGAAGAAGCCGAAGCGGCATTCTTGGAAAGCAAGTATGGCGAAGCGTTTGGCAGAGCGACGGCTACGTTTAGAGATTTGGAAAATATAGAGCGCGCTATTCAAAAAATAACGGAGATGGATAAAAACAACGCTGAAAAAGAAAGACGG
>Ga0209541_10010217_pt1 | contig 15011 bp, 21 predicted proteins | sample RifCSPlowO2_01_FD_184027 | JGI IMG/M metagenome (GOLD analysis project Ga0209541, IMG submission 184027) | Groundwater microbial communities from Rifle, Colorado - Rifle CSP2_plank lowO2_0.1 (SPAdes) (version 2) | ecosystem: Environmental > Aquatic > Deep subsurface > Groundwater | place... | reverse complement strand
GGTGTTTGCAAAAATTGGCATCCACAGCGAACTGTATTCTTAAACGTGGAGGGGTCGCATAGCGGTTTATTGCACCGGTCTTGTCACCCTGCGGGTGATCTCCCGCAGGGAGAAAAACTAAATACAAGGAAGCGTGGCAGAGTGGACGAACGCGCCGCACTTGAAATGCGGTAAGCCAGCAATGGCTTCGGAGGTTCGAATCCTCCCGCTTCCGCTTTTATGCATTATGTTTATGTAATTAAGAGTAGCAAGAAGAATTGGAATTATATCGGTTTTACTTCGGATCTGAGAAAAAGATTTCACGAGCATAACCAAGGCAAAGCCGGAGTTACGAAGAGTTATAGGCCGTTTACTCTGGTTTATTACGAGGCCTATCTTAGTGAACGCGATGCAAGAAAGCGAGAGATTGAATTGAAGAAGAGGGGTCAGCAAAAAGAATTTCTGAAAGCAAGAATTGTCGACTCTTTGAAAATAGCGAGTTCTCAACCTGCGGTTGACCAGCCGCCAGCCTCCGGCTGGTCAGCCGTAGGCTGATACGCTGGGAATCCCACCCCCTCCGCCAATAAGAATTTTTTTTCATAATTTGATTTTTGAAACAGAAACTTGAAAGAGTTTCTGTTTTTCAATTTTGTATTGACACTAGATGTTTCGTATTGACACCGGATGCCTTTAGTGGTAAACTCCATTGAAGTCTGGCAAACACCCAGATTCTCAAGAAAGGAGGATGGACATGCCAGATAGGCACGATGTGGTCATTTGCATGCGCTGCATCTTGTTGGATGTGGTCATGCCAGAGGAGCACGTCCGGGAATTCATAGAGGAGTTCAGCAAGGCATTTGTCGTTGAGGACAACCACAAGGGTGCCAAGAACCCCAAGGTCGTTTATGACTACTACGAGAATCCCGCCCATTGGCACATTCAAGTGAGCGTGGGGGGAAACGACGAGGGTAGATTCTCTAGTTTTCTCCAGGACTTCTGCTTAAAGAGGCAACTATCTTTCTGCAATCCTAAAGCACAGCCCGTGGCGTAACGACTATCCCAGTGTGTCTCATAAACATCAGAGGACCCTCTACGGAGGCGTCCTTTTTCTTTTTAACGAGAATTTGCCGCCAATTGAGCTATTTTTAAAATACACCGCCAGTTTTGCAGCAGCCCCGTCCCGTTTGGGGTTTTTGTTTTCTGCTGGCATATGCGTTATAATTTACTAGATGGCATGAAACCGATATTCTTGGTAGAATAAATATGGCGTTGGGTTCTTTTAAATTCCTTCCAAAAAGCTTTCTTGGCGTTGATATTGGGACCTCAACCATTAAGATAGTGGAGCTCTCGCGGTGGGGCGCGAGAAAGAGCTTGAAGAACTACGCAGAGATGCGTTCTGAAGTGCTGTACGAAAAACCCTTCCGTACCGCGGAGAAAAGCTCCCTGCTCCTTTCTTCAAAAGACATTGCAAGGGCTATGCGGGGCATGCTGCAGGAGGCAAAGATTAAAACCAGGCAGGCGGTATTTTCCATTCCGGACCTTTCCTCTTTTTTCACCCGTTTTGAGCTTCCCGCCATGAGCAAGGAGGAACTGCCCGAAGCCGTGCAGTACGAGGCGAGAAAACACGTTCCGCTTCCTTTTTCTGAAGTAACCTTTGACTGGCAGATTGTAAACAAGAAGCGCTTGGGCTCGTCTGAAGAATCCATCAAGATTTTAATGGTTGCGGTTCCCAACGAGCTCATCAGCCAGTACCAGGAGATAGCGGCGTTAACGAATCTTGAGCTGTGGGCTCTGGAGGCGGAGGTGTTCGGTCTCATTCGTTCTTCCCTGCATGAGGAAAAGGAAACCGTTGCCCTGCTGGACATTGGAGCTCAAAGCACAACCATTAACGTGGTGCAGCAAGGACAGCTTGAATCCTCCAGGAGCATTGATCTCGGAGGAGGCGACTTTTCAGAACGAATTGCCCAATCTTTGTCCATTGACCGCCAGGCAGCTGAACGCAAGAAAACAACAGAAGGGCTTTCTTCAGAACAGCTCACGACCGTGCTGGCGCCCCTCTTGGATACGGTGGTAACGGAAATCAACCGGGTAGAAGAGGAAGTCCGGGGAGAGAAAATAAACAAGGTGGTTCTTGGCGGAGGATCCTCTCTGCTCAAGGGGCTCCCCGGGTACTTTCAGGAAGTCCTCCATAGAGAAGTTGAACTTATTGACCCTTTTCGTTCCGTATTTTACCCCCCGGTGCTGGAAGATATAATAAAAGAGATGGGGCCTGCCTACGCAGTAGCGGTGGGCATGGCGCTGCGAGGATTAGAGTAACGACCCCATATCAAAATAACAATGGTAGATATCATTCCCAGAACACCACAGAGTTCTTCTTTGCTCATGAAGGCCTTGTTGACGGCTTCCGCAGCGGTTTTTGCGGCTGCGCTTGGAGGATTCGCTATCCTGTTTTTCCTGGATTCCAAAATACAAAACAAGATAGAAGCCGCAGAGGTTATCCTGGCTGCGGAAAAGACCCCAGAGCAGATTGACATGGAAGAATACGTGTTTGCGGCGAGAGCGCGCCTGCAGGATTTTGCTACCGTGGTGCAGGAGCGAAGCAACATGGCCCCGGTCTTCTCATTTGTGGAAGCCGTGGTGCACCCCGACATCACTTTTCTTGTTATGAGCGTGGATGCCTTGCGCCAAAGCGCAGATATGAAAGGACGGGCAAGGTCCTTTTCTGCCCTGGACGAACAGTTTGCGGTGCTGAAAACCCGAGAAGAACTGCTTGATTTTTCCCTGACGCAGATCCAGCTGGGCGAGGACGGGACCATTGAGTTTCAAATAACGATGCAGTTTCCAGGGGATTTTTTCCAATAAAATAATATGAATCGCACCCTTCTCATTGGTTTGCTGCTGTTGGGCGGAGTCGCAATCGGCCTCTTTCTGACCATGCCCGCATACCAGGAATACCAGCAGGATAGATTTTTGCTCGGTCAGCGGGCGCAGGAGGTAAAAAACCAAGAGACCTACTTTGCGGATTTGGCAAGCGTGAAAGCGCGCCTGGAGGAATTCCCCCGGGAACTCGCCAAGGTTGAGGCGGCTCTTCCTTTAGACCCCGAACTCCCCCTTTTCTACGACCTTCTGCAAAAGAACGCGGCTCTTTCCGGAATGGTTTTGCAGAGCGTCGCGGTTTCCCTTGAAGAAGCGAAGGACCAGCCCCTGCGCCGCATCTCGGCAGTAGTTGAGTTCACGGGCTCCTACGGTTCCCTCAAGCAATTGCTGTCTAACCTGAACAGGGCTTCCCGCGCGGTTGCTTTGCGGGCCGTGAACATTTCCGGCTCCCAAGACCAGGGAACGCTCAAGGCAATTCTTGAGCTAAAGGCATATTCTTACTAACCCAAAACCATGGCGGTAACCTTTATTCAGCAAAAAAAGACCCAGCGCATGCTTATCATCGTGCTGCTGGGTGCAATAGCAAGCGTGGGAGCGGTTCTTTGGTGGGGGTTTTTCTTTGCCGGGGGCCTAAGTCCTGCAAACGTCACTCTGCCTTCCCCCAAAAAGATAGAGGTGCAAACAGACATTCTTTCCCATCCCGTGCTGCAAGAATTGGATGAGCCCAGGGAGGCGACCGTCGCTCCCCAGGGAATTGGCCGCGACAACCCGTTCTTACCCGCCCCATAATGGATATTCTCAATACCCTTGTTCAGCGGAATATTCTCTCCAAGGAAAAAGCAGACCAGGTTCGCCGGGAATCTTTGCATTCTGAAAAGCTGGTCGAAGAGCTTCTCATAGAAAAAAAGCTTGTGCAAGAAGAGCAGCTGTTTTCTCTCAAGGCGGAGCTTCTGCGCCTGCCCCTAAAAACCATTGAGCCCAAAGACATTCCCGCAAAGGTTTTGAAGCTTATCCCCGAAGATTCCGCAGGATACTATCGCATGGTCCCCCTGTCTGAACAGGGAGGAGTGGTGGAAGTCGGCATGGTGGCCCCAGACAACAGCAAAGCAAAGGAGGCCCTGGATTTTCTTTCCCGCCAGGGAAAATTTTCCTTCCGGGCGCAACTTCTCACCCTTTCCCAGTTTGCCTCTGTCATGCGCCACTACAGGAGTCAGAAGAATGAAATGAGCCAGGCCTTGCAGGAGCTCCAGCGGGAAATGCAGGAAGAGCGGGGAACAAAGAAGGGGCCCCAGCTTCAGCGCCTGGTGGAGGAAGCGCCTATCACCAAGATGGTGGCGGTCATCTTGCGCAATGCGGTTGAGGGAAAGGCCTCTGACATTCACGTGGAACCCACCCGGGACCGGCTTAGGGTAAGATTCCGCATGCTGGGAGAACTGTATTCTTCCTTGTTTTTGCCAAAACGGGCGGCCGCGGCCGTGGTTGCCAGAATCAAGATTCTTTCCTCGCTCAAGATTGACGAACAGCGCGTTCCCCAGGACGGAAGGTTTTCTGCGGTTATCAACGAGCGTTCCATTGATTTTCGCGTTGCCACCTTTCCCACGGCCCTGGGAGAAAAGGTTGCCCTGCGCGTGCTGGACCCCGCCTTGGCCCTCACAAATTTTGAACAGCTCGGCCTTGAAGGGACGAACCTGGAGAAAGTGAAAAAAGCGACAAAGCGTCCTTTCGGACTTATTTTGGTGACGGGCCCGACAGGGTCTGGAAAGACCACCACCTTGTACACCATGCTGCAGAGTTTGAATGAGGAAAGCCGCAATATCGTGAGCTTGGAAGACCCCGTGGAATACCTGATGGAGGGAGTCAACCAATCCCAGGTAAGGCCCGAAATCGGGTATGATTTTGCCCAGGGACTGCGCCAGATTCTCCGCCAGGACCCCGACGTGATTATGGTGGGAGAAATCAGAGACAAGGAAACGGCTTCCCTTACCATGCATGCGGCCTTAACGGGGCACATCGTGCTTGCGACCCTGCACACAAACAACGCGGCCGGAGTCATTCCGCGCCTCCTGGACATGGGTATGGACAAGTACTTGATTCCAAGCACCATTGCCTTGGCCGCGTCCCAGCGCCTGGTCAGGCGCTTATGCGACAGCTGCAAGGAACGCTCCCAGCCCAAAAAAGAAATGAGGGAACTGATTATAGAAGAGCTGAAAAAGATTCCGGAGGGAACAGAGAAATCAGCGTCGGGGCACCTGGCAGGCAAGGGGCGAGACCTGAATCTGTTTTCCCCAAAAGGGTGCAGGGAGTGCGGCAAGACGGGATACACGGGCAGAATCGCTCTCTTTGAGGTTCTGGAGATGACCGACGAGCTTGCGGGCATTGTTCTGGGAGTTCCTTCCGAAGCGAACATCGCAAAGGAAGGAACGCGCCAGGGCATGCTTACCCTGCGCCAGGATGGCGTGTTAAAGGCCATTGATGGTATAACAACAATAGAGGAGGTTATTCGCGTAACGGAAGAATAACATGGTTCAAAAAAAGAGCATCCTGCTTATAGAAGACGACCCCCTCCTGCTGGATATCTATACCACCAAGTTTAGAGAAGCGGGGTTTCAGGTTCGGGTAGCGGACTCGGGAGAGAAGGCGCTCCGGATTTTTTCCAAGGCCAGGCCATCCGTCATTGTCGTGGACATTGTGCTTCCCTACGTGGACGGCTGGGGACTGCTGGCAGCCGCCAGAAAACTCCAGAACCTGAAGCATTCAAAGATTGTGGTGCTCTCCAACCTTGGGCAAAAAGAAGAGATTGAAAAAGGGATTGCCCTGGGTGCCGACCGCTATCTGATAAAAGCGCACTTCACCCCCACCCAGGTGGTAGAAGAAGTAAAGAGCTTACTAGTAAGCTCATAAGCTGGAAAACTGAACCAATAGCAAATATGCAAAACATTGCCATGCAAGAACTTCTGGAGCTTACCGTAAAAGAACAGGCCTCGGACCTGCACCTTTCTCTTGGACACCCCCCGACTCTCCGCATTGCGGGGAATCTGGTTCCCCTGGTTAAAAAGAAGCCGGCTACGGCAGAATCAATCATGGAGTTGGCCGGCTCTCTCATGACGCAAGAACAAGAAGAGCTCCTGAAACAGGAAAAGGAGGTGGATTTTTCTTACAATCTTGACGGCAGGGCGAGATTCCGGGTGAACGTGTTCTATCAGCAGGGCGCCCCGTCGGCAGTTTTGCGCCTTATCCCAAAGCAGATTAAAACCCTAGAAGAGCTTAACCTTCCCGTAACGCTTCACAAGTTCGCGCAGGCGCGACAGGGACTTTTGCTCATTACGGGTCCCTCCTCGCATGGAAAGTCAACCACGCTGGCCGCCCTCATTGACGAGATTAATCACACCAGGGCAGACCACGTCATTACCATTGAAGACCCCGTTGAATACGTGTTTGAAGACGACAAAGCGATTATTGACCAGCGGGAGGTGCGCCAGGACGCCAAGAGCTTTGCTTCGGCACTGCGCGCCACATTCCGTCAGGACCCCGACGTGATTGCCGTGGGAGAAATGCGGGATTTGGAAACCATAGCAACGGCCATTACGGCGGCTGAAACCGGGCACCTGGTCTTTGCCACCCTGCACACCAACTCTGCCGCCCAGACCGTGCATCGCATCGTGGATTCCTTTCCTTCAGAACAGCAGATGCAGGTAAGGGCCCAGCTGTCCGGGTCTCTTTTGGGCGTGGTTTCCCAGCGCCTGGTTCCGGCCTTGAATGGGGGACTGCTGCCGGCCGTGGAAATCATGCTGTCCAACCCCGCGGTTGCGAACCTTATCCGTGAGAACAAAATCCACGAGCTTCCCCTGGTGATTGATACGTCGGCTGAAGCCGGCATGATTTCTTTGAACCGGGCTTTAGCCAACCTGGTTCGTTCAAAGAGCATTACCCTGGAAAACGCCCTTTCTTTTTCCTTGAATCCAGTGGAGCTGCGCACGCTAGCTAGGAATTAGCTTCGTTAGCTTGTTAGCTTCGTTAGCTTGTTAGTATGATACATTCGTATAGAGAGTTGATAGTTTGGCAACGCTCTATTGAGCTGGTGTTGGCCGTGTATAAACTTACCGATTTATTCCCAAGAGAGGAAGTTTATGGATTGACCTCTCAGATGAGAAGAGCTGCGGTGTCAATTCCATCAAACATTGCCGAAGGGAGATTCCGCGGAACAAAAAATGATTTTTTGAACTTTCTTAGGATATCATATTCTTCGGGTGCTGAATTAGAAACCCAAGTTGAAATAGCAAAACGTCTACCTAAAACAAGTAAACTCAATTATTCCGAAGTTGATTCATTGCTTGAAGAGGTAATGAAGATGTTGAATAAGATGATTAAGAACATGTATCCTAATAAGCTAAAAAGCTAATGAAGCTAACGAAGCTAGCATGAAGTTCAACTACCAGGCGCGCGACAAAAAAGGCAAAACCCAGTCAGGGGTGATAGAGGCCTCTTCTAATGAGGCCGCTTTGCAGTTGCTGGCGGGACACAACCTGTTTGTAACCTTTCTGGAGGCGGCCGAAGCCCGGCCTTTTTTTGAAAAGAACATTGCGTTTTTTGAACGGACTTCCATAAAGGACGTTGTGCTTTTCTCCCGGCAGCTGGCGGTTATGTTTGTTTCCCGCGTGCCCTTGGTGGAGGCGCTGCAGACGCTGGCTTCCCAAACTAGAAGCAGGTCTTTTAGGGAAAAAATTCTTCGCCTGTCAGAACAAGTAGAAGGAGGAACTCCACTCTCTGGGGCTTTAGCAAAGTACCCCGAGGCGTTCTCTCCTTTTTACATAAACATGGTCAAGTCGGGCGAGGCCTCCGGGACCCTGTCTTCTGTGCTGGAATATTTAGCCGAGCACATGGAGCGGGAGTACCACTTAATGTCCAAGATCCACTCTGCCCTGGTGTACCCCGCCTTTGTGGTGACGCTGGCTATTGTCGTGCTGTCCCTGCTTATGTTCTTTGTGATACCCAACCTAAGCCGCGTTTTGGAAGAAACAGGGGCCGAGCTCCCTGTTATCACGCAGATAGTTCTTAACACGGCTGGCTTTGTCAGGGGGTTTTGGTGGCTCTTTTTGGTGTTTGGGACAGGAGCCGTGTTCCTGTTTTTGCGCTGGAAAAAGACCCCCGAAGGAACAAAGATGGTGGACAGAGTGTATCTGAAGGTTCCGCTTCTGGGCTCTTTTTTGCGCATGGTGTACCTGTCCCGGTTCGCGGAAAACCTGTCCACCCTGGTTGCGGGCGGTCTTCCCATTGTGCAGGCCCTAGACATCACCTCGCAAATCGTGGGGAACACGGTGTACGCCAGGATTGTGGAGGAAGCGAAAGAGGAGGTGCAAAAGGGAAACCAAATCAGCTCCGTGCTGCAAAAGTATCCTTCAGAGTTTCCTCCCTTGTTTAGTCAAATGGTCTTTGTGGGAGAAAAGTCGGGCACCGTGGAAAAGACCCTGTCCAACATTGTTTCTTTTTACGAAAAAGAGGTGGAGCGCACGGTGGAGGCCTTCTTGAGTATTCTGGAGCCCGCCCTCATCGTGTTTTTAGGAGTGGTTGTGGGCGGACTCCTGGCCTCCGTGCTCTTGCCCCTTTACCAGCTTTCTTCTTTCTAGCATGAAACAGAAAGGATTTACCCCGCACCAAATCTTTGATATGAATCATCAGAGTCGTGCCGGGAATAAAGGAAACCTTGCAAGCCAAAGATTTGGTGCGGGGTTTACCTTAATTGAGCTTCTCATGGTTATTGCCATTATTGGGATTGTGTCGTCCATTATTTTGGTTTCCCTGAATGGAGCGCGGACCAGGGCCAGGGACGGAAGGCGCCAGCTGGACATTCTTCAAATAACCCTGGCAATGGAGCTGGATTACGCGGAAGACCAAAAATATTCTCAAGTTGCCGGCTCCTCGGCGCCCTCAAAGATTCCCTGCTCCAACCCCCTGTTGTGCGATGGAGCAGGAGACGGCAGCTATATGAATCCTGTTTCTCAAGACCCGCAGGGCGGCCCTTACAGCTGGATAGACAACCTGAACAGCTTGACAACCAATTGTTCAGCTCAGCTCTACTGCGTGTACGCCGACCTGGAAGAAGAAGGATGGTTTGCGGGTTCTGAAAAGGGCTCAAAGAAGCTTGACTACGACCCTGGAGACCCCCTCTCCCCCAATAGTGGAAAATGCCCTTGCTGGTAATGCTTGCTCACTGTATAATGGTTAAATGGTTATATTGTTGCATGGTTACCTGATAGCCGTTAGCCATAGAGCCATGTAACCATTTCATTCATAAGGTCGAACCATTCTAAAAAAATTATCCATTAAAAAACGCATGAAACAAAAAGGATTTACCTTAATTGAGCTTTTGGTGGTTATTGCCATCATCGGCATGCTGGCCTCCATTGTCTTGGTTTCTTTGGGTCCTGCACGTGCCAAGGCCAGGGACGCGAGGCGGGTGGCTGACGTGAGGCAAATGTCCACTGCCTTGGAGATTGAAGGCGCAGACAGCCCGGAGGCGCTGGTAGGATGCACTATTGCCGATGCCCCGGTGAACAGCTGCACAAGTTGTGTGGGTTGCGCGGTCAACAATACCATACAGGACTTTGTAAACTTTGCTGACCCGTCAGTTGGAGTAGCTGGAACCGCTTGTAATTCAACATCCACCGCAACCTGCCAGTATTCCATTAGCCAAGCGGATGGAGATCCGGGAGCCACAACCGGCGACTACTCGATTTGCTTTTTCCTGGAGCAGGGCTCCGGGGACTTGCTAGCTGGTAAGAACGCTATTAAGACCAACGGCGTGTTTGTTAAAGCTTCGTGCCCTTAGGCCTATAGCGCGCAGCTCGTATGCGCCAAAAAGCCCCGCCCTGTTAGAGGCGGGGCTTTTTGGTAGAATTAAAAGACGGTCGAGAACAGTTTGAGGAGGATTGATTTGGGTGGTATACTATCAACAATGGTTTCTGTGATTGTTTTTGCGTTTGGACTTGCGGTTGGGAGCTTTTTGAATGCCGTAATCTACCGCCTTGCCGTACATCAAGGGCTATACCCTAATTCTTACGATCGTAGAAATCGCGGTATAAACCCTTTTCAAGGAAGGTCGTTCTGCCCTTCCTGCGGCCATCAGCTCGCTTGGTATGATTTAGTTCCCCTTGTGAGTTATCTTTTGCTCCGGGGAAGATGCAGATACTGCGGGCAAAGGATTTCCTTGCAGTATCCCTTTGTGGAGCTTGCCACCGGCCTCCTTTTCGTCCTCATTTTTGCTAAGCTCGGCTTAGCTGTGGAAAACTTAGCCCAGCTAAGTTTTCCACAGGCGATTTCATTGTTTCGCTTGATTTATCTTTGGGCCATAGCGGGTCTGCTTGTGGCGATTTTTGTGTACGATTTAAAGCATTTCATTATTCCAGACCGGTTTGTGTACCCCGCAATCGCGATTGCCGCCGCCTTTCGGGTTTTTGAGGCCCTAGACCAAACCACGTGGGAGGTTGTTGCCCAGTTCTGGTTTTTGGCGATTCGGGCTCCCACCCACCTTATTGGAGCCCTAGCCGCAGCGTTCTTGGCCTTTGGCTTCTTTTTTGCGCTCCACACCCTTTCCCGCGGCAAGTGGATGGGTTTTGGAGACGTAAAGCTGGCTTTGTTCATGGGGCTGTTTTTGGGATTCCCGAACATTCTTGTTGCCCTTGCCTGTGCCTTTGTTCTGGGGGCGCTGGTTGGCATTGTCTTGATTCTTGCAAAGAAGAAAACCATGCGTTCCCAGGTTCCCTTTGGCCCGTTTCTGGTTCTTGGCACCTTTGTTGCTTTATTCTGGGGAGGGGCGCTTGTGGATTTCTATTTATCCTTGCTTTTGGTATAACCCCGCACATAAAACTTATGTACAGCGTCTATATACTCAAAAGTGCAAAGGATAACAATCTCTATATTGGTGCAACGGGGAACCTGCAAAAGCGATTATCCGACCATAACCAAGGAAAGGTCTTTGCGACAAAATCTCGACTTCCTCTAAAACTTATGTATTGCGAAGTTTATCGAGATAAGCGAGACGCATTCAGACGAGAAAAAATGCTCAAACACAATGGCCAGGGCCTGCGAAGATTAAGAGAACGCTTGACTTATAGTTTATCTTCCTGAAACTTGTCACTATTTTATGTGCGGGGTATAATCAAAGACAGAGCATGGCGTCTTTTGGAGAAACTGCAAGAAAGATTAAACAAGAAACACTGGTTTCGGTATTGCGCGTTCTCGGGCTCACATTGTTTTTTTTGGTTCTCGGTATTTCTTTTATCTTTTTGCAGCAGCGCCAAGCTAAACTGGAGCCCCCGGAAACGCCAACAAGGCAGGAACTGACAGACCAGCAAAAGAAAGCAATTCTTGACAGTTTGGCTGCGCCGCAAGACGCCCCCCAGTATACCGATGAAGAAAAAAAACAAATTTTAAGAAGCTTGTTAGTTCCATCTAACAATCCAGCGTTAAGCGACGAAGAAAAAAAGAAGATATTGGAATCATTAAGCGCGCCGCAATAAATGATTTATCTCAAAAAACTGCTCAACTCAACCGTTTTGGGAGCGGCACTCGGCGTTTTGCTTGTTGGCTACGCTGTTTTTGCCTTTGACCCGCCTACGCAAGCGCCCCCAGGAGGAAATGTGCCTGCTCCCATAAACACGGGAACTTCTAACCAAACAAAAGCAGGAGGCCTGCTTAGCGTGTTTAATTTGTGGGTTAACAGCGGCCTTGGCGTTACGGGCGGGGCAACCTTTGGAGGTAGCGTGGGTATTGGGACGGTAAATCCAGGATCAGCCCTTGATATTAAGGGGATACTGAGTCTTTCTGGTTCCACATCCGGTTATGTTGGACTTGCTCCATCAGCTAACGCAGGTTCAACAACATATATCTTGCCAAGCGCCGATGGTACGCCAGGGCAGGTTCTTGCTACAGATGGTAGTGGAAGGTTGTATTGGACTGATTCTGGCGCAGCGCCAGCGCCAGGTCAACAAGAATTTATTTCCAGTGGTACCTTTACAGTTCCTGCAGGAGTAACAAATGTGGCAGTTACGCTTGTCGGAGGCGGAGGCAGTGGAGGGGGGGGTAATAGTGATGGGTGGAATGCAGTAGGAGGCCAGAGTGGAGACAACGGAGAAGCGACCTCGTTTGGTGTATTTGTTACGGCAGGCGGCGGTCAGGGCGGGAGAGGAGGTATTCTTACTGCTGGCGGCACTGGCGGCACAAGTGGCGGTGCTGGCGGATTAAACGGAGCATCGGGAGCTGATGGAGGAGCTACTGCTGGGCCTGGTGGAACCGGTGGCAGTAATATCTACGGTTCTATTGGTGGTTCAGGTGGTCCAATTTGTCCCCCAAGAACAGCTGCCAACGGTGGTAGGGGGGGAATTGGTTATGGAGCTGGAGGAGGAGGGGGGTCTGGCGACTGTGGATTCGCTAACCCCGGTGGCGGTAGTGGCGGTGGCGGCGGTAGTGGTGCTGTTATCAAAGATTTTGCAATAGCTGGTTTAACCCCTGGCACTGACATTCCTGTTATGGTGGGTGGTGCTGGATCTGGGGGTTCGGGATCATTTAATCCGAGCACGGGCCAAATGGGTGGGACTGGTGCTAGTGGTGTGCCTGGTTATGTATTGGTTAGGTGGTAACTAAAAAACCTTTCTCTATCTATAATCCTCGGCCTGGCGTTTGGCGTATTTCTTGCGGGATTTGAAAGAAGATAATTGTATCGTATTGCAACCCGCAATGATACAATGAGCGCATTTTGTTTTATGGTTTTTATGGTATAATAGGATATATGGAGGCAAAGAAAAGCTCCAAAAAGAACCGGCATATTCGTTTTCGCCCGTCTTTGTTTTGGGATGTGGATCCTCAAACAGTGAATCCCAATAAACATGCCAGATATATCATCGCGCGGATTTTGGAGTTTGGCCGGGATAATGAGGTGCGCTGGCTTTGGAATGCATATCCCACAGCACTTATTCGGGACGTCGTAAAAAAATCAAGGGTACTGCGGCCGCGAACAAAAGTACTATGGGAAGTCCTGACAAGAGCCAGGTAACGTGGCAAGTAAACTCGCTTCCAAAAGGCGCAAAAGCCGCCCTGGATTTTTTGAGTGGGCAGGAGTGGCTCAGGGGAAAGAATTGGTATCTGGCAGGGGGAACCGCCCTTGCCATGTACGAAGGCCATCGGGTTTCGCTGGACCTGGACTTTTTTACTTCGCGCAAAACATTTCAACCAAGAGAAGTGCTTGTCCGCTTGCAGGATAATGATTGGACCGTTGATATTGCCGAGCCCGGAACCGTGTACGCCTCATTTGCCGGCACAAAGGTAAGCTTTATTGCTTACCCGTTTTTTGTTTCCAAAGAGCAGATGGAGCGTTATGGAAGCGTGAGCATCCTGAATCCGCGCGATATTGCTGTCATGAAAATTATCGCAATCAGCCAGCGGGGGAGAAAGCGCGACTTTGTTGATCTGTATTGGTACGTAAAAAAGCACGAGCCGCTTGCGGATGTGCTGCCGCGATTGCCAGGCCAGTACCCGACAGTTGCGCACGATTACCACCATATTTTAAAAAGCTTGATGTATTTTGCGGATGCCGATGAAGACCCCATGCCCAAGATTTTTTTTAAAACAACGTGGCCCGAGATTAAAAAATACTTCAAGCGGGAAGTGCCCCGGCTCACAAAAGAATTTTTGGGGTTGCGCTCATGATGAAAAACTTTTCCTTCTCCACAATCCTTGGCCTTGCTTTTGGTATCCTGCTTGCGGGATACGCAAGAGGATAGGGAGTATCATTTTTGGTTGTACTATGATACAATTGGCCCAAGGCAATGATACAATTAACCGATCGACAAAGTAAAAAGATTAAAAAAATCGGCAAGGACTTTAACCTGAATCTGCTGCTGGTTTATGGTTCTTATGCAAAAGGGAACCAAAGAAAAGACAGCGATTTAGACATTGCTTTTTTGGGTAACGCCCCCATTGATTTTGATGCGTATTTCCGGCTCCACTCCGCCCTTGCCAATGTTTTTGGAGACATGGGCAGAGATTTAGACGCGGTTGATTTATATAAAAAAGATCCGCTTTTTTTACATCAGGTTGCCAAAAACTCCCAGCTTTTGTATGGAAGCGCGATTGATTATAACGAGTTTCGCGCGTTTGCGTTTCGCAACTACATGGACAGCAAAGATATTCGAGAGCTGGAAAAAACGCTTGTTTTTCGCTACCAAAATTATTTAAACAAACTCTATGCCCGATAAAGATTTTATCATGCGGAAAATCAAGCTGATTCAAGAGGAATTGTCTCATCTTGAAAAATTTTCTCAATATTCATCTCAAGAGATTGCGTCAGATTATGAAAAAACCGCGACAATTGAAAGGTTTTTAGAAAGAATAATCACGCGGGCAATAGACATAAATCAGCACATTATTTCTGAAGCGGGGAAAGGAACCGAGGTAGTTCGAGGATACGGAGATACCTTCTTGGTACTGGCCGGGCTTGGAATATATCCAAAGGAGTTTGCAGAAGAAATTGCTCCTTCAGCGGGCCTAAGAAACAGATTAGTCCATGAATACGATACAGCGGACCGAGAAATTATATATACGTCAGTAAGCGAAGCGCTGGAACAATACGCGAAATACTGCGCGTATATTTTAGATTTTATGGAAAAGCAATAATGAAACCATATATCTCAGGGTCAACAATCCTCGGTCTTGCTTTTGGTATCCTGTTTGCGGGTTCCGCTGTTTTCTGGCTTTTTCATAATGAACAAGCCGAGGTGCAGGCAGGAAGCACAGACAATGTTTCAGGGTGGGCGTGGTCAGGAACAATTGGCTGGCTTAGCTTTAACTGCACCAATGACCATGATTTAGACACCCCGGGGGTGCAGACCTGCACCGAGGTTGGGGGAGCTGACTACGGGGTACATGTTGATTCCTCGACAGGCGAGTTTTCAGGATATGCCTGGTCAGAAAACATTGGATGGATAAAATTTAATCCTGCGGGCCCTTATCCTGAAGCGCCGTTTATTCCCGCAACGCTTGACTTGGCAACAAATGAGGTCTCTGGCTGGGTGCGAGCGTGCGCGGGCGCCGCAAATCTCGATTGCACGGGCGGCGCGCACCCGGACGCCGGCGGCTGGGACGGCTGGATTAAGATGCGCGAT
>Ga0209541_10010216_pt1 | contig 15012 bp, 25 predicted proteins | sample RifCSPlowO2_01_FD_184027 | JGI IMG/M metagenome (GOLD analysis project Ga0209541, IMG submission 184027) | Groundwater microbial communities from Rifle, Colorado - Rifle CSP2_plank lowO2_0.1 (SPAdes) (version 2) | ecosystem: Environmental > Aquatic > Deep subsurface > Groundwater | place... | reverse complement strand
GAAGAAAATTTTTTAGATGCCCCTGAAAAGCTAAAGAAAAAAAAGAAAAAACAGGAAATTTTTTCATAGATGCCTCACAAAGTTCGGCAAAAGAAAAAATTATTAGAAGAAGTAAATTTATCTCTTCAGACATTTAAATACCTTTCTATAATGTAGTAACTTTGAAATTAACACACTCCGAAAGATTTATAATCCTAAAAGAATAGGTAAAGAGATGGCTCAATTTATAAAAAAAGTCCTAATCGTCGCAGGCATGCTTTATTCATTAAATAATAATTTTGCGGCAGCGCAAATAAAAAATTCTGAACCTATTGAAAAAATCAGCGCAGATTCAACAATCAAAAAATTTTCATATGCAAAAGAAATGCTTGACATGGAAAAACAGGCAGGATTTAATGTTCAGGAATCTCATTATAAAACACTTGACTCTCTTATTAAAAAAACAGCTGGACAGGTGCATCTTTCAGAAAACCCAAATGATGCTAAAAAAGATGCTGTTAGAAATTTATCTACTCTTGACGCGCTTTTCAAAAACAATAAAAATGCAATAGACAATAAAAATTTGCTTTTATCTGATGCCCTAAATTCAAAAAATTTTAATTCCATTCATTATTTAGTTCTTTATTTGGATGTCGCCTCAAGAAAAAATCTTTCTTTAATTCCAATGAAAGCCGGGGAAAATATTTTTGTAAAATATAATTTTGAAAATTCAAGCTATTTAAATTGGGAAACTTCATTTGGCATAGAGCAGAAAGATGAGGTCTACAAAAAACTTCTGAAAAATTCAGAAGTTCAGGAAATAAAAGAAATTTCTAAAGACGAAATTTTAGCAATGGAATACAGAAATATCGGAAAATCATTTAATGAAAATAAAGAATACAAAAAAGCAATTGAATATTTTGAAAAAGTTGCAACACTTAATTCAGAAGATTTTAAGTCATATAAATATCAGGGAGATTCCTGGCTTGGACTCAACAATTTTAATAAAGCAGTTGAAAATTATGCTCTTGCAATAGGCCTGAATTCGCAATTTGCAGAAGCATATGTCGCAAGAGCAAATCTTTATTACAAAGAAAAAAGTTTTGGCTGGGCTTTAAAAGATTACAGCAAAGCAATAGAATTGGGTTATCAAACTCCTGAAATTTATAAAATTCGCGCAGAACTTTTGATAAAGCTTGACGAGAACAAAGGCGATATCTGGAGCGAGAGAAAAATTCCAGAGCAGGCGCAAAAAGATTATTTAAAAATTTTAGAGATGATGCAAATGGGGAAATAAAATGACAAACTTAACCAACAGAAAAAAAATGTTTTTAGTCCGCTCTTATGAAAACTGGGCTGACCCGTATTTTCTTAAAAAAATAAAAAATATTCATTCAGAACATCGCCTTGATGCAGTTTTCTCAGAATCTTTTGAAAAATTTCCGTCTCTTGAAAAATATTGTTTGAACAAGAATATAGAAACAATAAAAGTTGAACATTCCAGCCTTGAGGATTATTTCTTTTTTATCATAAGATATACAACTGACGACAAAAATAATAATAAAAAAAATTTAGCAAATCTGATATATAATAAAAAAATGGAAAAATTAGATTATTTGTTTAACTGGGATATGGATTTTATTACTTATTTTGAAAAAGAAGATTAGGGTTTAATTTGCTTTTATTTTTTCAATTTTTCTTTCTCAGGTAATCAGGCACAGGATATTTTTCAAACTCATCAAAAAGTTTTTTTCCGTAAATTAATCTTGAAAATGCTTCTGCTTCGTATTTTGCGCCGACAAGAGCGTTGTGAGGGTTTGGTTCTGGAGGAAGTCCGACATAATTTAGTGTTTTGTTTAAATCCAAATCAGTTATTTTTTCTTTTATTGGAGGTTTTATTCCTCTTTTAAGATGATGAGAATAACATAAAGAATGCAAATCAATAGTTCTATGCCCAGGTTTCCAGTTAATTTTATATATTTTTACAGATTCTTTTAAAAAATCTCTGTCAAACGCAGGATTTTCTCCTGCAAAAGTCCGGTATTCTATGTTTTTAGCCCATTCTATAAATTTTAAAATTGCTGATTCCAGAGATTGTTTTCTTGAATTTGTAATTTGTTCAAAAGTAAATCCATTTATTTCAAGAGCTTTTTTTGTAATTTCTGCGCCATACCAAATTTTACACTCTTCATAAAACTGATTTTTTGAGTTAAAAAAATCTACAGCTCCGATGCCGATAATTGAATTTATTTCAGGGTCAACCCCTGTTGTCTCAACATCAACGACTATCATCTTGCTTTATTTTTTATAGTCCATAATAACCTTTAAATAGCAAGAAAAAATTCTTTCAATAAAAGTTTTGAGGACAAAAGACTTTTAAAGCATTTTTTGTTATTTTTAGAATGTTCTATTTAGTTGAAATGGAAGATTATGTAAGAGTGGAGCCAAAGCTGTTTGGTTTGCCGACTTTGGATGCTGTTGAAAAACAACTCAAAGAAACATATGCAGAGCATTATGACAAGGAATTAGGAAAGGCAGTTGTCGTGGTGGAAGTTTTGTCTGTTGGCGAGGGCGTGATAATTCCCGGCGACGGCGCGGCATATTATAATTCAAAATTTAAATTATTAATCTGGAAACCAGAACTTCATGAATTAGTTTTTGGAGAGATTATGGAAATAACTAATTTCGGGGCTTTTATTAATCTCGGAGCAATAAAAGGAATGATTCATATTTCACAGACAATGGATGATTTTGTGAGCTTCAGCAAATCAAACACTCTTTCAGGAAAATCTTCAAAAAGAATTTTGAAAAATGGGGATTTATGCTTGGCGAGAATCGTTGCAATTTCGCATAAAGGAAATGAACCGAAAATCGGACTTACAATGCGTCAGCCAGGACTTGGAAAAATTGAGTGGATTAAAGAAGATGCAATAAAAAGAAAAAAAGAGAGTGAAAGGATAGCAAGAGGAGAAGCAAAAGAAGCTAAAGGAAAAGGAGGAAAGAAGGAGAAAAAATAAAATGCCAAAATCAAAAGCAAATCAAAGGTTTTCATTTGATTTCATAGAGGGAAATTTATGAAATCAAAAGCCTGCAAAATATGCAATACAATTTTTGAACAGGGAGAGAAATGTCCTAAATGCGAGTCCAAAGAAATTACAGAATCTTTTAAAGGAAGAATTGTTTTGTTGGACCCTGAAAAATCAGAAATTGCAAAAAAGATAAATCTCAAAGAAAAGGGAAATTTTGCAATTAAAACACGATAAAATTAATAAAATGAAAACTGAAATTATTGACGAAAAAAAGAATCCTTTATTTAACAGGAAAGAAATTATTTTGGAAATAGAATCAAACGCAGTTCCAAGCCATGTTGAAGCTGAAAAAATTGTTTCTGAAAAATTTAAATCTTCGCCTGATGCATTAAAAATAAAAAAAATTGCGGGGAAGTTTGGCTCAAGGGTTTTTAAAATCAGCGCAAATGTTTATTCTTCAAAAGAAGAAAAAGAAAGTATTGAAGCTAAATCTAAAAAGGAAAAAGAAGCTGAAAAAAAGAGCGCTGAAGAATCTAAAAAAGCAGAAGATAAAAGATAAAATGCCAAACTGGAATTAAAATTCCGTAAAGTCATTTTAACAGGAAATAAAAATGCCAAAGAAAATCCTCAAAAAAGGAAAGAAAAAACACAAAAACAAGCCAACAAGCAAAAAATATGCAAAATATAAAATTGTCGGCGATAAAATTGAAAGAAAAAAATACTGCCCAAGATGCGGACCCGGAATTTTTTTAATGATTGCAAAAGACAGAAGCTACTGCGGAAAATGTCATTATTGCGAGTTTGTTGGAAAGGGAGAAAAATAATTTATCAATAATCGCTTTTCAATGAACGAGCAGAGTTTATGAGTAAAGACAAACTTAAAGATGATTAATCTAAAATTTACTTGCCATTAATTTCTTTAATAAAATCAGAATGTTTTTTTTGTAATTCTTTTAAATTTATAAAAGTAATTTTTTCAAGTCCAGCTTTAAAATGTTTGATGGTAGTAGGAATAAATTCTTTTGCTGTTTCAAAATCAATAAATTGATAATTTCTTGCATATTTTGGAGCATTTATACCTTGATAACCTTGTTCACTCTCAATTGCTAGAAAGATATTCTCTTTCATTTGTTTTGGGTCTAACCTAAAAAAATCAGCTAATTTAGAATAATGGGGCTTACAAATCAAATAGCCAAAATCAGAAATTAATAATCTTCCCCAATTTTTTCTTTGGATTACATGAACTCCATATCTTTCTTTATCTACATCCTCTCCGCTAACAAAACGACTAGTGCTTTCTAAAATTTCATTGCATTCATTACATACTAAAATTCCCATTCTATTTTAATATCTTTAGACTATTTAAACCTTTCTATTTTGTTGTAATTTATAAATGACAATTTATAATGGAAGATTTTGAACTTAAGAATATAATGCGAACTGGAATAAATTCCGTTGACGCTCTTTAAAAATATAATGCGTGGCTGGAATAAATTCCGCCGACACATTCCAAGAACGTGATGCGTGGGAGCAGATAATAAAAATTAAATGCTTAATTCCACGACTTTTTTATCATATCCATCTCTTTTTTATTACAACCCTGGGAGAATCTTCAAGCCGTCAAAAAGATAGCCTGAAGCGTCTCCTGGGGAAAAAGAGGTGATAAGATAGCTAAGTAGTTGGACTATTTAAACCTTTCGCTTATGTTACCTTTTTAAAATGACAAGGGTTTCTTTATTTTAAGTAGTGATTTCTCAGCACTCCTTTAAAATTTCTCCTGAAATTTTTCCGCAGTTTACGAGGACTTTAAAATGCATTATTGAAAATTAGAGGTCTCTTTAAAAAGATTAACAGCTAATTATCTTTTTTCTTATATGTTTCTCTTGCAGATTCTCTGCTGAAATCAAAATTTATTTGTTCAAGATGATAAAAAAGAATTTCTCTGCTTTTTGGACCAAAGTTTCTTATTTTATTTAGATAATTATTATAAGCTTCTTTATCTTTCCAGGTTTTTGCGCCTCCATTTCTTGATTCAAAATTATGATAACATTCAAGCTGCAAATCCCCGTATGTTTTTATTCCATTTCCGCCCAAACAATTTTGTATTCTCACAATCATTTTTGGCCTTACCTCCCCGCCTTTTTCAATTATACATTTTGATATTTCGTCATAATCAATAAGTTTATCTAATAAAATATTTTCTTCTTTATTTATCTTTTCCTCTTTAAGAATGTCCTCTAATCCGCTTATTAATCTTGTTTTTAAATTTTCATCTTCCAACTCTTTATCTAAAAAATTTTTATATTGATTTATTACTTCTTCAAAATGTTTTTTCATATTAACTAAAGAATTCCATCAGTATTTAAACTTTTCCTATGTTACTCTTTTAAAATTAATAATCCTTTTTTAAAACCTCTTTTTCTCTTATAAAATATAAAAAAGATGGAAAAAATAAGCATAAAGCAGGAACAAGTCCATGATATTTTATTTAATCGCGAAATTGGCTGGCAGGAAATTATTTATGATTTGATTAATACAGAACAGCTTGACCCTTGGGATATTGACATAATGATTTTAACAGAAAAATATCTTGAAAGTATTCAAAAATTAGAAGAAGCGGATTTTTTGATATCTAGTAAAGTGCTTTTAGCAGCGTCGCTTTTATTAAGAATAAAATCAGAAATTTTGCTTAATCAGTATATAAAAAGCATAGATGAAATTTTGTTTGGAAAAAAAGAGCTTTTAAAAAAATCAAATTTAGAAAGAATTGAATTAGATGAACAAATTCCTGAATTAATTCCTAAATCTCCAATGCCTCGTTTTAAAAGAGTCAGTTTAAATGAGCTTATGGAAGCATTGAATAAAGCAATTATAACAGAAAACAGAAGAATTAAAAAAGAAATTGTAAAAAGCAGTGCAATAAGAGAAGTTGGAATTTCATTTCCAAAAAGGAAGTTAAGCATACAGGATAAAATAAAACAAATTTTTTCAAAAATAATTTATTCTCTTGAAGAAAATAAAAATGAAAAAAAGATTAATTACAATCATTTAGTCGGAAAAGAAAAGAACGAGAAAATTTTCTCCTTTACGCCTTTATTGCATTTAGAGCATCAAAAAAAAATTTGGCTTGAGCAAAACGCTCATTTTGAAGATATTTATATTTGGGAAAGAAAAACTTATTTAAAAAATAATCCTGATCCGTTTGAAGAATTGAGAGAAGTTCAAAATATTGAAGAGAAGACGGGAGAGAATTTAGAAGAGAATATAGAAAAGAATTAAGAAAAAATAAATCCTTTTAATTTTCAAATTTTTATAAAAAATCAAAACTCCGAACAGCTCTCTAAAATTATTTTAAACTGAATAAGTTTTAATCACTTCTTCAAGAATTTTTCTGCTTTTTTCTCTAAAACTTTTTGAATCTCCATTAAAAAGATAAATTTTTTCCGGGCTTTCTCCAAGGAGAATTTTATTTTCTGCATCAACTATAAAACTTGCTAAAACTAAGGTTTCATCATAACCATAAGAAACATTCATGCTTAAAAATTGTTTATTGCATTCTTGTCTAATCTCGTCAAGATTTTTAATAATTGTTCCATTAAGTATTTTATTTGCTGCTTCAAAATATGGTCTAAAATAGATATAACTATTCATAATAATCCAGCATCAAAACATTATAAAAGCATTTGTATATTAAAAAATATATGAAGCTCGGAATTTTATTTTCAGGAGGAAAGGATTCAACATATTCAGCCTGGCTTGCAAAAGAGCAAGATTATGAATTAACCTGTTTGATCTCAATTTTTTCTGAAAATCCTGAATCTTATATGTTTCATACTCCAAACATTAAACAAGTTAAAAAACAGGCAGAAGTTATGGAAATTCCAATAATTATTCAGAAAACAAAAGGAAATAAAGAAGAAGAACTTAATGATTTGGAGATAGCAATTGAAAAAGCAAAACAAAAATATAAAATTGAAGGAATAGTTACGGGGGCAATTCAAAGCATTTATCAAAGTTCAAGAATACAAAAAATTTGCGATAAATTAAATTTGGAATGTTTTAACCCTCTTTGGCAAAAAAACGAAGAAGAATATCTTGATGAATTAACTCAAAATAATTTCAAAGTAATTTTAACTGGAGTTTCTGCGTATCCTTTAGATGAATCCTTTCTTGGAAAAGAAATAAATTCTGAATTTATTAATGAACTAAAAAAAATTAGCCAGAAATATAAAATTAATCCTGCCGGCGAGGGCGGAGAATTTGAAACTTTTGTGTTAAATTGCCCTTTATTTAAAAGAGAATTAATAATTGCAAATAAAGAAATTTCTTCAACAGGAGAAAATTCCTATAAAATGGAATTGGAAATTGAATAAAATGAATCTATTAAAAAAAACATTGCTTGCAGGCATAATTGCTCTTTCTTCTTTTAACAGCAAAGCGCAAAACCAAGAAAATAATAAAAATCACGAAAAGATTATTCCCCTTATTAATTATCTGAATGTGAGAGGATTTAAAGCAGATTCGCTTTTAAAAGACCCAAGATTTAAAATTTATCCTGAAATATGCAGCATTTTTAAAAAAGCTCCTGAAGTAAAAATAACCAGCCTTGAGGAATATAAAAAAATTATAGCATATGATAGAAAAAAAGAAAAAATTTCAGGATTTATCAATAATAATTTAGAAAAACTTTTAGAAGCAGAAAAAACCTACGGCATTCAAAAAGAATTAATTGCATCAGTTCTTGGAATTGAATCCGAATTTGGAGAGATAAATGGGAGATATAATCCCTTTAATGTTTATTTTTCATTATATTCAGGAGGCTGTAAAAAAGACTTTGCCAATGAACAACTTGAAGAGCTTTTAATTTTTTGCAAAAAAAATAAATTAGATGTTTTTTCACTTAAGTCAAGCTATGCCGGAGCAATTTCATATGCGCAGTTTATTCCGTCGTCATTAAATAAATGGTTTATAGGAAAAGATTTTGAAAATATGGATAATAATATTCTTTCTGTTGCAAATTATCTTTCTTATTTTAAGAAAAAAACCGGGAGCATTTCAAGAGCAGTATGGAATTATAATCCAAGCGAGATGTATGTTCAGGCAGTTCTTGCTCTTGAAAAAGATGCTGAAAGAGAATTTAAAAAAATGGAAAACAAAAAATGATTTTAATAATTAACATCTGCAAAGAAAAATTGCACTATCTGGAATTTGTAAAACCAATTGAAGATATTTTAAGAAAAGAAAAAATTGAATATCAAACAATTTATTATAAAAAGATTACGGACAAAGAACTTCTGAATAAAAAATTAGAAAAAATTATTATTTGCGGAACTTCTCTAAAAGATAATGAATATCTGGAAAATTTAAATTATTTTAAATGGATAAAATTTCCAAAATTAGATAATCCAATTCTTGGCATTTGCGGAGGAATGCAGATTATTTCGCTGATTTTTGGCGGAGTTCTTGTTGAAAATAAAGAAATAGGCCAGATAAAAATTCAATTTAAAAAAGAATTTTTAAATTTCAAGCTGTCGCTAACGACGCAGACAAATTCTGCGGAGTCGTTTTCAGGGAAAACGTCTCAAGAAGTTTATTTATTGCATAATTATGCAGTTATTAATAACGAGTTTGAAGTTTTCGCAAGTTCCACTGAACTTAAAATTCCTCAGGCAATAAAACACAAAACAAAATCAATTTACGGAGTTTTATTTCACCCGGAAGTCAGAAACAAAGAACTTATAAGTTATTTTTGCAAGGAGAAAATATAATGCACTTCCACATTATTTTAACAGAAGTATGCAATCTTAAATGCAAATATTGCTATGAAAAATCAATGAATGAATTTGATAATGGCTTGGACAAAAAATGGGATTATGATTTAGATGCTCCCTGGGAATCTGCTGTGGATATAGAAAAAATAAAAAATTTTTTAAAAAAAGATGAAAATTCAACCTTAATTTTTTATGGAGGAGAACCTCTTCTGAAATTGGATAAAATAAAACTTTTAATGGACAATATAAATGCAAAATTTCACATCCAGTCAAATGGATTATTTTTAAAAATAATTCCTGAAAAGTATCTTCATAAAATAGACAAAATGTTAATTTCAATAGACGGGAACAGGGAAAGAACTGATTATAACCGCGGAAAGGGGGTTTATGATGCAGTAATAAACAACATAAAAAATATACGGGAAAAAGGATATTCCGGAGAAATCGTTGCAAGAATGACAATTTCTTTTTCAGATATTTATGAACAAGTTAAACATATAATTAAATTAATTGGACAGAAAATTTTTGATTCAATTCACTGGCAGTTAGACGCTGGATTTTATAAAAATGATTTTAATTTAAAAAATTTTACAAAATTTTCAGATGAATATAATTCTTCAATAAATAAATTATTAGACTTCTGGATTGAAACAATGAAAAAAGGGAAAGTATTAAAAATTTATCCTTTTATAGGAATTTTTGACACGCTCTATTATAATAAAAAATCTAAATTGCCGTGCGGAGCAGGATATGCAAATTACACTATCACAACAACAGGAAAAATTTCCGCCTGTCCAATAATAAACAGCGTAAAAAATTTTTATTGCGGAGATCTTGACACAGATATTAAAGAGCTAAAGCAAATTCATTGCATTGAAGAACCGTGCAACAAATGCAATTATTATGAAATCTGCGGAGGCAGATGCTTGTATTCGCACTATGCAAAACTCTGGCCGGAACAAGGACAAAAATTAATCTGCAAAACAATAATTAATTTAATTGAAGGAATTAAAAAAAGAATGCCTGAAATAAAAAAGTTGATTAATTCCGGGATTATTTCAGAAAAAGATTTTGAATATGAAAAATATTTCGGACCTGAAATTATTCCTTAAGAGAAGTTTGAATAATTTCGAATTTCCGTTTTTTTCAGAGGAATTTTCAAAATTTTCTTTTGAAAAGTTTGCAATTTTCGCGGAAAATTTGTTTTTGCAAACTTCTCTTAAATAAACTTTGTTGTTATATGATATAACTGGGCTTGATTTCATTCTTTCAGCAAATATCTCAAACTTCCTAAATTCTTGCTTAATTTTTCATGCTCTTCTTTTGTAAAAAAATTATATTCTTTTAATAAATCTAATTTTTAATTTTCATTTTACAAAAATTTATCAATTGATCTTTGAGGAAGGCTCACCAGAGTCATCCCTCGGGGAGGATTCTTCTTTTCTATATCAAATTCCAATAAAATTTTTTCTACTTCTTTTAGCTCTGATTTTAAATCTGAAATATATGCCCAGCAATTCATTCTTTTTAAAAAAGAAACATTTCTTGTTTGAGCTAAACTTTTTTCTAAAGAACTCTTTTTGTTCTGCATAATTTTAATTTGTTCATCAATTGGTTTTTGCTTGAATTCAGTATAGCTATTTTCAATTTCATAATTTTTCATAAAAGTAGTGTCTTCCCCGAAATTAAATAAAATTTGTTTTTTCTTTTTTAAAGATGCTTCTTTATTTGACGAAAGATATGCTTTTGCTTTTTCTTCATTTTCTATTTTTTTTCTTTCTTTTGCTTTTTCTTTTCTTGCTTTATAATTTTCTTTTATTTTTTCAATAGCGCTTTTTCCAACGCCATATCCAAATCCTGCGCCAAGTTCAAAGGTTGTCAAAACATTTCTTCCAAAATTAGATAAATACTCTCTAAAACTTTTTGATTTTTTTGAATTTGTTTTTGTAGATGTTTCAATTTCTTTTTTTGGCATAAAATATCCTAAAACCCCTTCAAGGTCTTTTCCAACAGAATATTCTTTAGGATCTTTTTCTTCAGGCGCTTCTTTGTATAATTTTCTTTGTTCTGCTCCCAAATGCCAAGCCATAGAAACATCTAAAGGAAAATTTGCAAGCGAGTTGTACTCTCCATTTAAAACAGAAACTAAATCATAAACGCACTCTCCTACATACCAAACAAATCCTGCAGATTTTGCTAATCTATGGAATTTATTATTTTTATTGCCTGCGAGAATATCTAAAACTGCAAAACCTATTGCTCCGTAGCCATTTCCAATCGCCGGAGTTAATTCATTATATCTTGACAAAACTTCTCCAGAAATATTTGCGCCATAAACTCCTATTTTTGAAAATAAATTTTTATTATTTTCAATATATCCCATTAAATTATTTTCTTTTTCTTTTGCGTCTATTATTTCTTTAAGATTTTTTCTAATACTTCTAGCGAGTTTTGGGATATCTTTTTTTGTGTTTTCAGAATTTTCTTTGTTTGTCATTTTAATAAAAATCTCCTTTAAATTCAACACTTTTTATGCATTCAAGAGGAATGTTAACTTGATAACATAAATTTTCTGGGAGCATTATAAAAGGCGCGCTAAAAGTATTTGATTTTTGCGCTAATTTATTTGCTAATGTCCAATCTTCTTTTTTTGTAATCACATTTACATATCCCTGCCCATTTTCATACATTATTAATTCTGGACTAACAGAACAATCTTCTATTTTTCCTTCTTCAGTTTTTGGTTTAACATCAAATCCAACTTTTTTAAGAAATTTCTTTACATAAGAAAGAGGAAGTTCTCTGTCTTTTTCTTGATAAGCAAAAGTTATGTTTTTAATTTCTTCTTTATTTTTCTTAAATACAGGATGCCAGAAATAAGCAAGCTGTTCTGCTTCTCTTTCAGATTGAGGCGATGGAACATAAATATAAGGTCCTGCTCTTTTTGCTCCAACTACATTTGCTCTGCAAATTTCTTCTAAAAGATCTTTTGTTGCCATAAACCCCCAAGTAATTTCATATTTATAAATCTTTCTATTATGTTACTCTTATAAAATTACAATATATAATCTGAAAAGACGATTCTTAACAAGTAAGAAAAGCTGTTACAACCCATTTATTAAAAATCCGATAAGCAATTTTAATATTTAGAAAATGCAAATTAATTTCTATCCCTCTTATTATAATAATTTTGATATTTTCTGATAAATTTTATGTGATTTGTTGCGTTAGGATTTCTTGCTGGCTGTCCTCTATTATACGCTGATAATGCTTTATCCCAAGAATCATGTTTTTTATAAAGCTGTTTTAAAAATTTTGCGGCTGCGTCTGAACTTTTGTAAACATCAAATCTCTCGTCTATTTTAGCCATTTTTTCATAATTATTGCGATTTTCTTTAATAAGTTCTTTTAATTCTTTTCCGTGAGATTTATCAACGCCCATTTTATCTGAATTGCCATAAACATCTAATCCGCAATATTCTGCAGTTCCTGGCTGAAACATAAATAATCCTGCTCCGCCATCGCCTGATTCATTTAATCTTAACGGGTCTCCATAACTTTCCCTCATTGCAAGGGCTTTTAGCAATCCTTTTTCAATTTTGTATTTTTCTTCTCTTTCATCAAGAATTTTATCCCATCTATATGTTCGTTGAAATTTTCCTTCTGTTGTGAATTCTTTTGGAAAAGGCGTTTTTTCTTCTTTTTCTTGTTTTTCATTATTGCAATTAGAAAAACCAATAACAAGAGGCAGAGTAATATTTAAAATATTTTTTAGCGTTTTCATTTTAATGCACCCTATAATCCGAGAGTTTAATTCCAGTTATGTTTTCCAGATGCGATTGCGCTTTTTCCGGCTCTTTTGCATGAATTTTAACAATCTCTTTCATTTCCTCAAAATTTCTTTCAATTAATACAATGCCTTCTGGCACGTCTCTAACTAAAAGATGATCCCCATAATTTCCATGAATTTTATTTAAACTATCTCCGATTTTGCCATAAATTCCTTTATGCATTTCCATTTCATATCTTCGGGAATATTCGTTTGTGTTTGTCATTTTAATTTTTTAAAATTTTATCCTGTTCCACAACTTTATTAAATTCATTTATTGCCTCATTTTCTAAAAACCCAAAATATTTTACTTCAAGAAAATTCGGATTGCTTTTAACAACTTTATTCTTTTTTAAGCAATAGTCGTCCTCAGAGATAATCACCGCATATGCTCCTAATTCCCTGAAATCCGCGTTCATAAGTTTAACTTTTTGTTCATAAATATTGCGTCCCTGAAAATCTACTATTATTTTTCCAAGCCCCTCGCTTTTAAGAGAATTGGCTTTTTCAAAAAAATCTTTAAATGTTTTTATTTCTAAATTTTTGTTTGTCATTTTAATTTATTTTGATAAAAATTTACTTTTATAGTTTGAAATACATCACAATCTTCCATGTTTTGTAAATGTCCTGAAAGATTTCCGCAAGTTTCATATTTATCTGTAATAATTCCATAATCTGCTTTTAATTCTTTAGCTTCATCTTTTGCGACATCTTTTAATCTTTGCATTGCTGTAAATTTTCCTTTAAAGGCATAAAAAATCTTTTCAAGAGGGTCGTTTCCATCTCTTATGTTTACACTATCGATAAGAGTTCCTTCTAAACCTTTAGCTTCTTTTTCTGAATTGAAAATTTTAAGGTTTGTCATTTCCAAAAAGATTTATTTATTTCTTTCAAAATTTTAACGCCAATTTTCTGTTTTTTATAAAAGGTTTTAGGAGCGATAACTCTTTTATGAATTTTTTTGTAACTCTCTTCATTAGAATATCCAAAATTACTTTTTACTTCTACGCAAGTTTTTTCTTTATATTTATTCCAATAATCGCGTTCTGTTGGCAGATTTTCACTTTCAAAAAATCTCCAACCTCCGACTTGATAAACTTTCATTAATAAATCATAATCTTCTTTAGTGGGAGTTCTTACTGCGATTTTTTCTAACGGCATTAAGTTTATTTTTGTTGTTAAATTTTTTATTGTCATTTTTCCTATTAAAATAATTTTTCAGCTAAGGAATATAATCCCTGTCCCGTTAAAAAAACAGAAACTGCTTGATAAGCGCCATGTATGCAAAAACTTGTTGGTTTTTCGAGAATTGGAGATTTTTCATCTTTTAGTGTTTTATAAATTCCATAAATTGGCAGCCAGTGTTTCCAATTTACTTTTTTTGTTTTTTCTATATTTTGTTCAAGTGTGTGGGTCATTTTATTGTCTTTCCTCTTGTTTATTATATCTTATTTTAACTTCATTGAATTTTATTTGCATAGCAATCGCTTTGTCGCTTGTTCTAAGAATCGGTTTAAAATAGCTTTCTCCTGAATCAAGATTGTCAACGATTTCAACTGCATCTAAAATAGGAGAACTTTTTTTATTATAAAAAATATCTAAAATCCCGTCTTTTCCCAAGTCAGTATAAACTTTGCCGTCTCTGTCATAAAATTCAACATAATCCTTTGCGTCATGTTTTGAAATTTTTTGAGTTTCTTTGTTATTGCATCCTAAAAGAAGCAAACTTCCTGCAACTATATATGGAATAGCTTCTGTTAATTGGGATTTCTTTATATTTTTTAGTTTGTTAATTAGGGTTTTCATTTTTTATTTTTATAATAATTCACTTTTATAGCGAATGATTTAGAATGATTTATATAATTCTCAAATTTGTCTACAATCACTCCATAATCGCCTAATCCTTTAATTCTTCTTTTAGCCAAATCTTTTACTCTTTGCATTGCTGTAAATTTCCCATTAAGAAAATAAAAAAAGCAATCTGCAATATCATTGCCGTCAAAAACAATTATTTCATCAATAAGAGTTCCTTCTAATCCTTTGGCTTCTTTTTCTGAATTGAAGATTTTAATTTCGTTTGTCATTTTAATCCTCTGTCAAAATATTCTCCAAGTTTTTTAAAGTTGAGCTTTTTCTCTCGCCAAGAGATTCTGAAACTGCTTTGTCAGTTAAATAGCTTTGATATGAGTCAACAAGAACTTTGTGAAGCTCCATGCTTTTTTGTAAAGCTTCTTTTTTATCAGGGGTTAATTTATTAAATTCTTCCTTAGGTATTTTAGGCATTAATTCTCCAATATAAACATCTTTTAATTCTCCCTTAACTTTTTTGCTTCCGCCCATTAATTCTGAATATAAATCGCTGATTTTGATTTGGTCTAAAGAGTTTTGCATAATTTCAGCGCAG
>Ga0209541_10010215_pt1 | contig 15013 bp, 25 predicted proteins | sample RifCSPlowO2_01_FD_184027 | JGI IMG/M metagenome (GOLD analysis project Ga0209541, IMG submission 184027) | Groundwater microbial communities from Rifle, Colorado - Rifle CSP2_plank lowO2_0.1 (SPAdes) (version 2) | ecosystem: Environmental > Aquatic > Deep subsurface > Groundwater | place... | reverse complement strand
TACATTCTATTTTATACATTCTATTTTATACATTCTATTTATTATATAAATTATTATTAATATATATAATATATAATACAAATTCATAAAAATAAATCAAAAACTCCAAAAAACCTATTTCCTTTAAAAACATTTCCAGACGAAATCAAAGGGTGGGACAATCATTTTTATTTTTATAAGCAAATTAAATAATAAGATGTATTTATTTATTATACAATTAATTTATAGATAAATTTATAAATTACTTCCAATTCAATTTAATATGCCTCAAGAAAATAAAAATCCCTTTACAGCTATCCTTAGTAAAATGGTAGTAACAAAAGAAGGAAAACGACTAGGCTTTGTTAAAGATGTCACATTTGAAACAAAATCAGGCGAATTAATTAATATTATTGTTAAAGACCCTACACCTTATACAAGAAACCTTAATCTTGAGAATACAAAGGCAGGAGAATTACTCATCCCTTATTCTTCAATTATTGCAATTGGAGATTTTGTTATTGTTTCAGAAGAAGATTTAATTTGATTCCTACTTTATTTTATTCCCTATTTAATTTTTTATACCCCTTTAACTAAATAAAAAATAACCCTTCCACACAAATCTTTAAAAACATTATTTTTATTTTAATAAAATGAAGATAATTGGATTTAGATTAACAAAAATTTTAGGTGAAAAGTTGAAAGAACCAGAAGAACGTTCAATAAACCTCAATTCTAATTTTAATTTAGGGGATGTAAAAAAAGAAGAAAATCAATTAGATTCTAATGAAGTTGTTTTTTCAATTGAGTTTACAAATTCATATACTTTTGATGTAGTGGCAAAAATTGAATTTAAAGGAAATGTTTTTTTTACAATAAGCGAGGAGGAGGAAACCCTCTTAAAAGATATAGAGAATACAAAAAAAATTAAAGATGTAGAATTAAGGAAAAAGATTATTGATTATATTTTTAGAAAAATTCATATAGATTCGCTTTCTTTAGAAGAAAAATTATCCTTACCCTTTCATATACAACCTCCTCAAGTAAATATTTCTCCAAACCCAAATCAGAGTGAAGAGCTAGATTAAAATTTAGAAAACTTGCAAAGAATTCTAATTTAAAATAATCTTATAACAACATTTTTATAACCGAATAACCACTTCTTTTTATGAAAATTTCACAACAAAAAAGAGAAAAAATATCTGAACAAATCCTCGTTGTATTATATTCTAAATCTCCTCAACCCCTATTCACGTCACATATAGCTAGGGAAATTGCCCGAGATGAAGAATTCATCAAAAATATTTTATTAAAACTTAAAGATAAAAATATTCTTACTGAAATTAAAAAAAATTCAAGGGGCAAACAATATAAAAGGCGAAGTAGGTGGAAATTAACCGAGCAAGCATACAAGATATATAAAGATCATCAACTGATAAACAAAGGCCAGTCCACATAAATATTTATATTTACAAAAATTTCAAAACCTCATGGTTAAAAATAAAGAAATGATTAAAGATGCATTTCAAAAAGTTAAAGAGGAAATAGTTTTTTTGAAAGAAGAAATTGAAACAATAAAAACCCTTCAAAATGAGATTCATTCTTTAAAATCATTTAATGTTGAATTAAAAAATGAGGTTGTAAGGCTATGTGATATTTTGAAAGAACTTTCAATTAAAGTAGATCATATTAATAAAAAAACACCAGAAATTGATGAAAAAAGGAAATTATGCCCTACAAAATATATTCCAACACAAAGACAAATAAATCCAACATATTTAAAAAATACTCCTACACAAAATACCTCTTTTAAACCCGTAAAACCTAATAATTATACCTCTTCCATAGGAAATCAAGGGGTTCCAACAGACAGACAGACAGACAGACAGACAGACAGACAGACACAAAATTATACCCAAAATAGTTCAGTAAACACTATTCCTTCTCAATTAGTCACTACATCTATAGAACAACCAAGACCTGATATTGATAATGCTTCTGAAATAATCAGTACGTTAGACAATATTAAAAAAGAATTACGGTTAAAATTTAAGAGGCTTACAGATCAAGAAATTACTGTTTTCTCAACAATATATCAGTTAGAAGAGGAAAAGGGATATACAGATTATAGGGCAGTATCAGATAAGTTAGATCTTACAGAAAGTTCAATAAGGGATTATGTCGGGAGGTTAATAAAAAAGGGAATTCCCGTCGATAAGAAGAAGGTTAATAATAAAACAATCCACCTTTCTATATCAAAAAACCTTAAAAAAATAGCCACACTTTCTACAATTTTGAGTCTCAGGGACATTTAATTAAGCAAAAGCTAAGTTTTTATGTACACCGAATAAGTTACAATTATAACTCTTTTTTCTACTTTCCTCTAACTTTTAACCACACAATCTTAAATTTGGTATTTTAAATTTCTAATTCTTCAAAATTTTACTCACTTTCGACTTTTTTAATCATTTTTATCCTTTTTTCTATTACCTATAACCCTCACTTTCGACTTTTTTAATCATTTTTATCCTTTTTTCTATTACCTATAACCCTCACTTTCGACTTTTTTAACAACCTTTCCTTTATTTGATCATGAATATAGACTCTTTTTTTCCCATTTTTTTCAATTAATTCTTCAAGGATATTACTCTTTTGTTTTATTCCATTTATTTGACTCCTCACAGTTGATTTTTCTTTTCCTAACATTGCACCAATATCTTCATAACTTAATTTCATATCTGTGTTTAATAATATCCAAATTAATGCTCTTTCGGTTGTTGAGAATTGGTCTAAATTAGGTGTTTGGACAGCTGTCTCCACACCAATCTCAACACCTTGGACAGCTGTTTGTTTATTAGACACCTGTCTAGGTGTCTTAAATCCCCCACTTGGACGCAAATTTCCCAACATAGAAACCATATTTTTCAATCCTTCAATTTCTTCTCTTACCGTCGATAAATCATCTTTTATTAGATCAAACTCATTTTTTTGTAATTGTCTTTCAGAATCAAGGTGTTTAATCCAACCAGTTACACTTTGGACATCTTTTTTTACTAATTCAAAACCACGCTTCGTATCTTCTTCGACACGTTCTATATCTTTTTTATTACCAAACAACCATTCAAACATACATTTTATAATAAAATGTACTTTAAAAATCTTTCTCTGCGTCGACAAGGTATTTATTTTATTGTCGATAAATATGATTAAAATTATTAAAAAATGTGTTGTATTTCTTTAATTTTATATGAAATACCTTATGTTTAAATAAAAAATCCACTTTAAACAGCCTGTCTAAACAGCTCTAAACACCCTTAGACAATCAGCCTTGGCTGTCCAAAATTCTAAGTTTTAACAACAACACATTTATTTTACCGTCGATAAATTATTTAAACAGTTGTTTAAAATTATATGTCGAAGTTTTTCCAACAGATTTAAATAATTTAAAATAACAAAGCTGACCTAAGTGCACACCATCTCCCCCTAAAAAAATAATTTTGAAAAATTCGGCGTCATTTTTAATTTTAGTTGAGCATAGAGAATTATTAAAATAGGTTAATTACGCCGGTAATTAGAAACTATACAACCCATTTATTTTTGAGTTATAATCTTTATGAAATCTCTAAATACATTACATCCTATAAATGGTTCTATAAACGACCAATTAATTCAGAAATTGTAAAAAGTACAACCCATTAAAAGAAACCGGGAATTAAACAAATCATTTATTATTAAAAGAGACTATTATAACCAACAGAAATAATAAAATATCTATAAAAACAAAGGTGACCTAAGTGCACAACTCCCCCCAACAAAAAAGATTTTTTGAAAAATTTCATGTCATTTTATTACAATAATTATTAAAAACCTTAAATATATCTAATAATATGGTTGTTTCAATTATTTTAAATATAGCTTCACTTCTTGCAATAATTGTGGGCATTTTAGTGTTAGCATTTCCAAAATTCTTAAGGGTAGCTGTAGGGTTGTACTTAATCATCATTGGAGTCCTTGGTTTATTAAGTGCAAATAATATTCTTCTTTCACCATTATAACTAAGCTAGCCTAAGTGAACAATCAATCTTCCCACTAAAGAATTAACTAAAAACTTAGCGTCATTTTTTATATTTTGAAAAATAGAAATGATTAAATAGGCTCTAAATGATTAAGCTCAAATGACAAACACTTTTGCATGGGATTTGAATTTTGGGGGCATATATGGAAGAGTTTACGAAGATGATCAAGGAAACCATTACACTTCTGCAGGTGAAATAAATTCTAATGATGGAAACGTTCCTGTCCACTACGAAAAGATGTCTGGAATTATTAGAAGGGACATTACCTTTTGTCTCAAAGACATTCGAATTGATGAGTTAAACGCAGAAAGAATTCGATCTGAAGCTTCTGGTTCACAAAGCCAACCTAAGAGCACAGAAGTTATGAGTGGTTTTAGTATACCTCTGACTGGTTCTAAAGCAGACAAATTACACAAATTATTTCCAGAACGCTTTCCTTAATTCGTTCTATAAAGAGTTCACAAATATCTTAAACAAAGACAAAGCGTGCACAACAATTCTCTTATTTTCTAATTTATTCAATAAAGAACCAAATATTTATATACTTAGGGCACCCTAAATACACATAAACTAACTAAAATAACCCCTAAGTATACAATACAAAGAGGAAAAATGTCTGAAAATCAAATATCCAAACCCCTAGCAGCAATTTATATTCGTGTTTCAACCTTGGAACAGGCAACCCATGGTTTTTCATTAGATGCTCAACAAGATACATTAAAAAACTACGCAAATGCCCTTGGATTCAATGTTTTCAAGATTTACAGAGATGAGGGCAAATCAGCAAAAAACATCCAACAACGACCAGAAATGGTCCAACTACTAAAAGACGCAGAATCAAAGAAATTTTCAACAATTTTCATTTACAAACTTGACCGTTTTTCAAGATCCTTAAAAGACCTAATTTTAACAATAGACAAATTAAAAGAATGGGGGATTGATTTTGTTTCATTACAGGACAAAATAGAAACAACTTCTGCTTCCGGAAAATTAATGTTTCATATTATCTCAGCTTTTGCAGAATTTGAAAGAAACATTATCGGAGATAGAACAAAATTTGGTATGGAGAGAAAAGCAAAAGAAGGGGGGTTTATCACAAAAGCCCCAAAAGGATATATAATTGTAAATAAAAAATTAATTTCAGATAAAGAAAAAACTAAAGAGGTTAACCAAATATATCAAAACTTCCTAGATAGCGATATAAGTTTAACACAACTAGCAAAAAAGTATAATATGACTACTTCTGGAATAAAAAAATTACTTCAAAATACAACATACCTTGGAAAAGTAAAGTTCGCAAAGGTAGAAAGTGAAGGGGATCATGATGCAATAATAACAGATGAATTGTTTAACAAAGTAAAAAGAAAATTAAAGGAAAAGGGATGGGCATGAAATTTTAACTCCTAACTAATACATTAATTTTTTCTATAATTTCTTGTTTTTTTTCTGCTTCAAGTTCCTCATCTAAGCGTGGATAAAAAATATCATCCTCAAATTTAGAATGTGCTTCTAATTTTTCTCTTAAAATTTGAACATTTATCTCATTACCTTTATCCAAATTTATTTCTATCTTTTTAATTAATTCAATAATTTCTCCATGTTCTTTCATTAAATCAAAAATAACACTAACTTCTTCCCCAATAACAGATTCATACACATAAAAAATAGCATTTTCTTCGACAAAAAAATGTTTTTCTAAACTCCATTTAAAGTGATTAAATATTTTTTTTGCAATTTCCACATCTTTTTCTAGGGTTTTTTCAAATTTATCAAGAAGAAACCCTAACCTTTCATGTTCTTCATCCATTAAAAAATTAATTGTTTTTTCCATTAAAAATAAAAAAATAAAACCACTTTTAAACTTTCAGTATTAAAAATTATAAAAAATAAAAAAATAAAACCACAGATTTATTACTAAAATCTGTCTCGATTATTAAATCTTCGTTGAGGTCTTGGCCTATCTGGATCCATTGGCTTAGCCTCACTAACTTTCAATTCTCTACCTTCAACTTCCTTACCATTCATTTCTGAAACAGCTTTCTTTGCAGCCCCATCATTGTCAAAAGTCACAAAACCAAAACCCTTTGATCTTCCCGAAAACTTGTCTTTGATTATAGTAACTTCGCTTGTTTCTCCAAATGATGCAAACATTTCTCTAAGTTGTTCATCAGTTGTTGAAAAAGGTAAATTTCCTACATATACTTTCATTTTGTCCTCCTTACACTTATTTGAAAATTAAGCTTTAACTCCTATCAATTTTACTTTAAAAATAAGCCTTTTCCCAGCTAAAGGATGATTTAAATCTAATGAAACAGTTTCATCATTAACTTTTACTATTTTCACAGGAAATGTTTTCCCATCAGGCGTACTCATCATTAAAATCATGCCTTTCTTAGGTGTTTGTTCAGGGGGTAAAACATTCTTAGGAATTTCTTTTATTAATTCGGGATTGTGTTTACCATAAGCTTTATCAGGTGTAATAGTTACTTCTTTTTCCTCATTTTTTTTCATTCCTAAAACAGCCTCCTCAAAACCAGGAATAACCTTTCCTTCACCAACTACAAACTCTAAAGGATGAGAATGGTCCCCATGCTTAGATGAATCAAAGATTTCTCCAGATTCTAATTTCCCTTCATATTCAACAATTACTTTATTGCCTTTACTAACAAACATTTATTTCTCCTGAAAGAATAAGACTACTTACCTAACAGATAGGAAATTGACAAAATCGTGCTATTTAAATCTTTTCATTATCAAAACCAATTGTGCTTAACCGTAATTATGTTACCATGACAACAATTGAAATAAACGACATTTTTTAATTTGTTTTATCGATAGTGAGAATTTAACTTCAGTTTTAAAACTTGAAAATATTATCTTGTGGCTCCTTATAGGTAGTTTATTTGCATTACTCAATCATTCTTATAACATAAATTTTACCGACGATGAATTGGATTATCATTACAAAGATACAAAAGTAACATTAACTCGGTTTAGTAGAATTATCAAAACCCATAAAAACATCAAAAACTTATTTATTATATGAAAAAGATAAAAATAGGAAATATTAAATTAAAAAATCCACTGATTCTTGCTCCAATGGTAGATGTAACAGATTTACCATATCGTTTAATTTGTAGAAAAAATGGCGCAGCATTAGCTTACACTGAAATGACACACGCCCTAGAAATTTATCATAAAAAAGAAGTAAGTAAAAAGATAAAAACAATAAAAAAGGATAAGCCATTAGGAATTCAAATTACTGCAAGTACCGTAAAACAAATAGAAAAAATACTTCCCGTATTGAAAAAGAATTACAAAAAAGATTTTGATTTGGTTGATTTAAATTGTGGTTGCCCTTCTGATAGAACAATTTATGTAAAATCAGGAAGTTTTTTACTTACTGAACCAAAAATTGTAGGACAAATGATAAAAACACTAAAAAATGCAGGTTTACCGACGACAGTAAAAATACGTCTAGGATTTAACAAAAATAATGTTTTAAAATTAACCAAAGAGATAGAAAAAGCGGGCGCAGATGCTTTGACAATTCATGCACGTTTAGCAACACAATCTTACAAAATTCCTGCAGACTGGAAACAAATAAAGAGTGTAAGTAAAAATATTGGTATCCCCCTTATTGGAAATGGGGATATTTTCAACCCAAGAGATGCAGAAAAAATGTTGGAAATTACTGATATGGCGATGATTGGAAGAGCAGCAATCGGAAATCCATTAATTTTCAGAAATATTTTATACTATTTACAAACCGGAAAAGAAAAAAAATTAGATTTTAAACAAAACCTAAGGCAATTTGAAGAGTACTTAAAATTCTCTAAAAAATATGGAACAATAAATATGAAAAAAACAAAATATTTGGGAGCAAATTTCATTAAAAATATTGAAGGCGCAACAAAATTACGTCAAGAATTTATGGAACTAAAAACCTTAAATGAAGTAGAGAGATTTATGAAACATTTATTAAACTAAAAACCTAAATTAAAAAATGGAAAAAGGGTTGAATGAAGAAGAGATAATTAAGAAATACAAAAAACAACGTTCAGAGAATCAAAAGCTAGGAATGCAAAAAAAAGCAGAAAGAGGAGAGTTGGTTGCACGACCCCCTTTTGGTTATAATTTAGTGGGCGGTAAACTTACTCCAAGTCAAAATTGGCGAGAAGTAGAAGACATCTTCAATGAATTTCTTAATGAGAAAGTGAGCCTTAGAAAACTAGCAGAAAAGCATAGTTTTTCGGTTAACGGCTTAAAGAAAATCCTTACCAATTTTACATATATAGGCAAAATAAAATTTGATGACCAAGTCCATGAGGGTTCACATCAACCTTTAATCTCTTCAACTTTATTTAATCATGTTCAGAATAAATTGAAAAATGTGTTGAAATCTCAACAAAATTAAGATTCTTAACGTTTAGAACTCTGCCTCATCGCCCTCGCCTTTGAATCACCAGGTTTGTTAGCTTCTTTTCTACGAACATCTGCAATTAACAAATTCCTATCATATTCAAGATAGGCATCTCTTAATTCCTTTGAAGAAGATGCCTGAATTATTACTTTAGCCAATGCAAGCCTAGAAGCCTCAATCTGACTTTTTTCTCCTCCACCCTTAACACTAATAGCAACGTCAAACTTAAATTTACCCTCTCCAAGAACTTTTTTAGCAATTCTTAACGGCTCTTCAATTTTTAATTTATCAAATTCATGAAGTATATTATAATCTCGCTTATTAATACTAATCTTCCCAGCACCTTCAGTTAAAACAGCCCTAGCAACAGATGTTTTTCTTTTTCCAGACATTATTATTTTTTGCCCTATCATTTTATATTGGATTTCCTCATTAAATCAGCATTTAATTGGTGTGTTGGTTTTGGAGCAATAACAGAAACTAAATTTCCATTAACAGCCCTATTTCCAAAATCAAAATTTAATTTTAAAACAGGAATTCTTCCTCGTCTAAATCTTGCAACATCAATTCTTCCTGGAAGTGGTTTTGATAAGCCAACTTCTCTTCTAAATCTTTGATATAACTCAGTTATTTTTAATCTCCCTTCTAATACAGTATTTCTAAATTCAGGAATACTAATATCTTCCACTAAACCTTCTTTAACCATATTTTCTACTAGGGCCATGCCTACTTGAGAAACACAAATATGTAATCCTCTTGGAGTAAAATAATGAACAATATTTCCCCTTGCAACAGGTGGCTCTTTCACATTAAAATCAAAAGTCGCCCAATTTTTCCCATAATCAGGATTAGATAAAGCCATATATCCTGGTAAATAAACTTCATCAGCTAAAAAATCAAATGTTGTTTTCATTTTGAAAGACTCCCCACATAAACAAACTTATCTCCTTTCTCTTTTCCAGCTTTTATCATTTTTTTATCTTCAAATTCTTTTGGAATTCCCTTATAACATTTTATTTTCTTAAACGCTTCTTTTCCACGACCCTTTCTATAATTTGGCAGCATTCCTCGAATTGCATGCTTAACAATTCTTTCCGGCAATCTAGATATCTTTTGCCCTCTTTGTCCGCTTCCAAGTTTCTGTCGCGATTCGTAAAATTCTTTTCCTATATTTTCCTTGTTTCCAGTAATTATGACTTTTTCACAATTTACAATAGCAATTTCTTCTCCCTTCAAGGCCTGTTTAGCAACATAACTCGCAAGCCTTCCCATTGTTGCATTTGTTCCATCAATTAACTTTACCATTTTATTTTAAAATTTCCACTTTATCTGCATTAGGATTTGATTTAATTTCTTCGAGTATTGTTTTAAATTCAATTTTAACTTTATTTAACTTTTCTTTAGCACTTTTAGAAAAACCAAAAGCAACAACTTTAACTTTTTTATTTAATTCCCCCTGGCTTAAAATTTTCCCAGGAACAACAATCACCTCTCCCTTTGCCTTTTCCAATTCACTCAAATTAACAGAAGGCCGTTTGCTCGTCGAACCAGAAAGAACCTGTCCAATTTTCATCCATTTATCATTTCCACTTTTCTTACATTCTCGAAGAGTCTCAACTAAAACAGGATTTTTCTTTCTTTCTAAACGTGTTTGTAATTTTGTTTTTGAAATCATCTTCAAACATTATTTAACAGAAGCAATTAACTTCTGCTAACGCCGAGTATCGACTCGCAGTAAAAATCCAAAGAAGAGGGAGGTTTATAAAACTTTTTATAGTGTTTATTCTGTTAATTGATAGTTTGCGGATGTGCCGGAGCGGTCAAACGGGATGGACTCAAGATCCATTAGCTTAGTGCTTACCTAGGTTCGAATCCTAGCATCCGCATGAGGGGAAGAAATTAATAATTATATCTTAGCAATCTTCCAAAAAGCATCAAAATAAGACTTGAATCCTTTTGTTATTTCTTGGTTTTTCATTAGAAAGCCGACGGGTTCATCGGATAAAAAGAATATGAAGGATTTATTTTTATAAAAAACTACAATCATATTTGATAAAAGATATTGAGGCAAAAATCTGATTTCTGCGTTCAAATAAGTTGTTTTGACTAATTTTTCTTTTGTATTGTGATTAGCGAGCATTTTTAATTTTATTTTTTTCTTTGCTCTTTGATTATGATAATTCTCAAAAAATTCTTTTACTCCGGGTTTATTTTCACCATATGTTGCTCCGAGGACATAATATGTTTCACCTGAAGAAAGTTCATCAAGCAAATTAAGATAAAAATTTTTAATTGATTTAATTCCATTAAACAATGTCGCTTCTGTTTTATCTTTACTATTTTGCTCTCTGAATTTTTTAATAAAAGTTTCAATTTCAACTCTTTTTTTATTAAACTCAGAATTTTTTTCGTCCATATAGTTTAAAATTCTTTTTGGTTCCATCGCTACAAAGTAGGATACTTTTCCCTTCAAAACATGACTTACTAATCCTTTTTTTGATAGTTTGTCTAAAATTAGATAAAGTTTAGATCTTGAAACCTGAGATTCTTTTGCAATTGCTCCAGTTGAACTTTCTCCAATTTTGAGAAGTGCTAAATATACTTTTATTTCTCCAGACGTTAAACCTATATCTTGTAAAATTTTAGTTTCCATATTTTGAGATTGATTTCTTATTATAAAAAACTTTCTATATGTGTCCCACTTAGGGGACACAAGATAATATATACGGGTACTGTTACTACTAAGTTATGATAAATAAAACAAATAGACACTATAATGAAGAAGGAATTCAAAAACTAATAAAGATATTCAAACTAAAAAGTAATAGTCTTGAAGAAGCTTTGGAAGAAATAGGAATAGAAAGCGATGAGGTAGCTGAAAGACTTGGTTCAGAGATACAAAAAAGATTAATAGATAGTAATAGTGGTAAATGGTATGGTAGACTTACATCACTTGGAACTGTAGTGAGTCTTGGAGTCGGATATTTCTTACGCAAAGAATATGGTGTAGATGGTGTTATGGGTGGAATGATAGTTGCACTTCCTCTCATTGCAGGAGGAATGACGCTTGGAGGTGATATTGATATTTATCTACAAAAAAGAGAACTTCAAAAATTAAAAGATGATTTTCCTGAGAAGAAAGAAGATATTGAAAGGATGATGGAGTTAAAATCGATGTATTTTGGTTTAGAGATAGTATCCATACCTCCTATCGGTTAATCCCTAAAAGAAATCACCTATATAAAAACTTTTAGAATTATCAAATCTTCTTTCCAATTTCTACCAAATCTTTTTTCAATTCTTTAATCACAGAATTAAAAATATCTTTAACACTTATTTGTCCAAAACTTTCAATAGTGATAACTAAATTTTTTGTATCATTCATTTCTATTTTTAAGTTTTCTAATTCATATTCACAAGAATCACAAACATCTAAAAGATAATTTTTATTATTTTCTAATTTTTTATCCTTGCCACAGCCATTATTACATCCAGAAAAAATTTCTGAAATTTCTTTCGATTTAGAACCAGTTTTTATTTCTTTCATATTCCTATAATAAACTAATCCTGGCATAAATTTTGCATGTTCATTTCCTGTACCAAGTTTTGCAGTCGCAATTAATTCTATTTCTTGATCTTTATCAAGCAAAGTTATTGGAATCTCTCCATAAACAACGTCGGCATTTCCCTTTAAATCACTGGAATAAATTACCCCTTCTTTATTAACAGAAAGTTTAAATTGAATTTTACTTTTTTCACTAACACTCTTTTCTATTTTCAAAGGGATTAAACCAATTCTATGGGCGATTGTTTCGTCATACAATGGAGAGTCATTCTTAAAAATTTCAACTTCATCAACAGCAAGAACAGGAACTTCACTTACATATCTTCTTATAGCATTTGCTAAACTTTCATCCATTTCTTCATTAAAAACCAAAAGGTTATTTTTATTTTTTATTAATTGCATTTTATTCAACTTCAAAATTTTTAATCATTTTTAAACCCTTCGTCCTCTTCGTCCACCTTTCTTTTTCGGACCACCACGCGGAATTCTGGTTGTATCAGTTATACTTATAATCTTAAACCCGCTTCTTGTCAAACTTTTAATAATCGCAGAAGCACCCGGCCCAGGAGCAGGATTTCCAGTCTTTGCCCTAATTTTAACATACAATGAAGTCACTTTATTTTCTTTCAAAACTTCTGAAATTCTCTTAGCAATAAACATCGCAACAGTCGGATTCGCCTTAAGTCGTGACTGCTTTGTAGTCATACCCCCTGTAGCCTTAGCAATAGTTCTTCCAGACATATCAGTTGCATGAACAATTGTATTATTAAATGAAGTATAAATATTAATATTAGCTTCTATATCTTTTTGTTTCTTTTCTTTAGATTTTTCTTTTGATTCTTCTTTTAACTCCTCTTCTTTTTCATCTTTGAATTCTTCTGGTTTTGATTCTTCTTTTATCTCTTCATTCTTATTCTTCATTTTCTTGTTTTTCCTCCTCTTTAGATTCTACATTTTGTTCTTCAATTTTAATATTTTCAACATCTTTATCTTTCTTTTTAATTTTTCTATGTTTCAAAGAAATTTTATTTTCTAATGAAACAGGCACAATATATGAAGGTGAGTCAACAACTTTTTCATTAACTAAAACTTTTTTGTGAGTTATCAATTGTCTCGCACTTTTTTGAGTTGTAGCAAGATTTTTTTTAACAAGAACAGATTGCAATCTTCTTTTTAAAAAATCTTCTTTTACTAAACTAAGAGCATCCGGAATTGAATTAACATTTAAACCCATTTTTTTTAATTGATCAAACAATTTTTCCTGATTAGCTTCATTTGCTCCAATAAGTTTCTTAGCCTTCTCTCTCATTGATTTAACTTTAGCCTCACTTTTCCAAATTTCTTTTTTATTCTTTAAGCCAAATTTCTTTTTAATTTCAGCTTCTTCAATAATTCTTTCTTTATCAAAGGGTCGTTTTGGTCTCGAATATGTTTTATGTTTTCTTAGCATTTTAATTATTTTTTAATTTTCCTAACTTTTTTTCCGCCCGCAGCCTTACCTTTATTAGTCCTGAAGTGACTCCTTGTTCTTTGTCCTCTTAATGGTTGCTTTGCAGCGTGTCTAATTCCACGATAAGACTTAATTTTCTTTAAACGTTTAATATCGAATTCTTTTTTCAAATCCAAATCATTTGTAACTAAATGTTTATCTTCTCCAGTATCAAAATCTTTTCTTCTGTTAAAAAGAAAAATAGGGATATTTGGATTTTTAATAAATTCAGAAATCTTTCTTATCTCTTCTTCAGTAAGAGCACCAATTTTTTTCTTTTTATCCATTTTTAATTTTATACAAACAGCATTAGACAAACTCCATGAAACTCCTTTAATTCTCGCCAAACCAGGATAAAGGCCTATATTCCCCGGAATATCTGTTGACATAATTCTCACTAATCTTTCTCCCATTTTCTCCTTAGGTTTTTCTTTTAATTTTTGTTCAATTTCCATTTTTGTCCCTAATAAAACGAGTTATTAAATCTTTCCTTTAAACAAATAATCTATATCTTTCTAAAGTTGTTAATTCTTGAAATAAACGTTTACTAATTGCTTTTTCAGGATCAGGAAGGTTCTGAATTCTTTTTTTCATATCTTCAAAATTTTCAAAATCTTTATCTTCTCGCGCTTTAATAATTTCTTTCATATGTTTTTTTCCAAATCCAGGCAACAATTCAATTTGATGAACCCTTTTATTTATTGCAGTAGATTTATTAAAAAAATCAACATACTTTTTTTCATTCTCTTTTACAACCTTATCAATAAATTCTTGCAATCTTTCTTTTCCGGATTCTGTTAAATTTTCTTTTTTTAATCTACCAAGAATATAATAAATTTTATCTCTCTTGCCTTCACCAATATAAACCCTCTCTCCAACATCCAACGAAACACCCTTTCTCGGCGCTAATTCCAATAAAGTTAGGTTTTTCTCTCCAATTGCTTGCGCTACCGGCATCAGTTTCCCTTCTAGAGGATATCCGTTTGGCAAGTATTCTAGTACTACTGCATGTTCTTCTTTTTCCATTTTTCTTCCTACTTATATTCTTTAACAACGTCAAGTATTTTATTTGATTCATCTTCGTCTAATCCTATATCTATGAAAATTTTATTTAAGTCTTCTTTGTTTTCTGGCAAAATATCAATTATTTTTGAAACATGATCTGGTTTGATTTTCAAATTATTTAATTCATTGATCTTCTTTCTCATTTCTTTTCCTTCCGCCGGCTTAAGCTTAACAAATTTTTTTACAAATCCAACTAATTCTGTATCTCCCGCTTCTTTATCTTTCACATATTCAAGAGATTCTGCCATACTCAAAGGTTCATTATTTAGTATCATTTTACAATTATTCAGAAATCTTTATTTTTTTTAAATGTATTGGCTCAATCAAATATCTTTTTTCTTTATTCATATCTTTCATTTTTATCATAAATGCTTTTCCCCTCTTACCCTCAACAACACCTGTTCTTCCCTGAATTT
>Ga0209541_10010214_pt1 | contig 15013 bp, 16 predicted proteins | sample RifCSPlowO2_01_FD_184027 | JGI IMG/M metagenome (GOLD analysis project Ga0209541, IMG submission 184027) | Groundwater microbial communities from Rifle, Colorado - Rifle CSP2_plank lowO2_0.1 (SPAdes) (version 2) | ecosystem: Environmental > Aquatic > Deep subsurface > Groundwater | place... | reverse complement strand
CTACTGTAACTGTGGCAGTATCAGTAAGGCTGCCGTCGCTGATAGTGTAAGTGAACGTATCCGTTCCGGTAAATCCGGCATTGCTGCGATAAGCAATCCCAAGGGTAGTTCCGCTTAAAATGCTTACTGCTCCGTTAGCCGGCTGGGTAACGCTGATGATGCTTAGGGCATTGCCGTCAGGATCGCTGTCATTGCTTAGCACCAAGAGAGTGGTATTTTGCCCGGCAGCAACTGTAGCATTGTCATTCACTGCATCAGGAGCCCGGTTAGCCGCAGCATTGACGTTAATAGTCATGCGGTAATTATTGGAGCTTAAATCGTCATTGGCATCGCTGGGAGTTCCGTTATCATCGATGTTCTGGAACGAGAAGGCAGTGTAAGGCTGCCCTGTTTCTCCGGCAGCCGGAACAAACCGCAGCCTTCCAGCTTGGATGTCACTTACCGGTATAACTGGAGTAAAGTTTGTTGCTGGCGCCAGCGTATTCCAGGTGCCGGTGCTATTTTGCTGCTGCAGTTCCCCGCGCCAAAAGATAGCTGCGCCATTATTATTGGCTGCGCTTACGCCAAACTCACTGATTCTTACTCTATCAAACAGGTGAGCTGGTGTTGCTGGGGGATGGCTGTAGCCAAAATCATTTACTTGAAAAATATAGGGGGTGCTTGTGGTTGTTGCCACTAGTTTATGGGCTGCTCCGGGAGCAACGGCTAGGACTGAATTAAGTGAGCCTGCTAGCATAGCCACGACAAACATTAGGGCCAAGATTTGTTTTAATTTCATTTTTTTGAAACCTCGCTGTTGTTTTTAATGATAATTACAGTGAATATCGTAATCACTGCTAAGAGCAGGATGATGGAGATTATTATTAAGGAAACCAGCACATTTTCACTGGTGTAAGGATCTTCTATGGTCTGGACTATTTTTCCGGAAGAAACAACTTTGCTACTATATTTTTCAGGCTTATCTTTTTCTACAAGCTGCTGCTCTTCTCGATCATCGTCTTGATTTTCTTTATTGCTATCTTCAAGAGCGTTAATAGCAGCGTCAGCATTTTCAGCTGCTGATTTATTTCCAGCGCATTCTCCCACTACCAGCAATTTGCGCTGGCTGTCAACTAGCTCATCATCATTGATGAAAACGTTAAACTCCACGTCGTGCCTTCCCGGCTTTAAATCCTTAGCCGCAAAATCAATCGAGAAACTTCTGGAATAGGAATGTCCTTCCTTGGAAAAGCGGTTTAGGTTTAAATTAGGAATATTCTGGATTATCTCCAAAGTTGGGCTGTATAATTGAATAGTAACATCGCTTTGCGACCTGGTGCCGATGTTTTTCATTTCAGTGCTAAAAATTACATTTTTATCGCAGACTGTAGGATTGTCAGGAGAAATTTTAAATTTAGTGATTTTAAGGTCGTCTCTGCTTCTTTCCACTTCCAGCTTCAACTCCGTTTTTAGCGTATGGGTAGCGCCTTCCCCATCTTCGCCAGTCAATTCAATATTAAAGATGTAGGTTCCTTCGTCAGCCTCTTCGTTAACTTCAAAAGTTACTTCAAAATCATCCTTCTCTTCAGCCGTTAATTCTCCCAAGTCATACTCTTCTTCAAAATTACCTTTAAAAATGTCCTCATCATCTACTTCAATGGTTAAAGTTATGTCTTCCAGGCTGCTGGAATCTTCGTCATAATCTCGATCAAACAAATTTTCGATGTCCTTAAAGGTAATGGTTACCGGACTGCCTGGGCGTATGTTTTTATCTAATTCTAAGCGGGAATCATCACCATCAAAATTTTCTTGCTCAGTTTCACCATCTAGATCTTCATATTCAACACTAATTTCATCCACAGCTAGCATGATCCTGGTGTCTTGAAGCAACAAGGCAGTGTCAAAGGGGGCATTATTGTTAGCATTTCTTATTTCTACCACTCCGATTTGCCTGCGGCCGGAACTTTGCTGGTGTGGGACTTCAATAGTCACGGTTATTGTTTTGGTTTCGCCCGGCGTGATGGTGGCCGTACTAATTGTAGGCACATTGTAGCGTGAAGGCAATCCGGTCACACCTGCAGAAACAGTAACCGTAGCCGCTTCCGTATTTCTGACAGGAATATCAACAGTTCTCCTAATCACCGTTTGGTCTTCATCAGTGAAATCACTATAATCAACATTCAAAACGATCTCGGCAGGCGTTATTTCTACTGCGGCTAGAGCTGTATTAACTGTTATAATTAATACTAGTAAAAATATCATCCCTAACTGTGATTTTTTACCTATTCTAAAGTAGTCACTCATATTTTATTCATTTCGAGGCATACTATTTATACTTTATGGTATAAAATACTCAGTTTGGCTTAATAATCAGCAAGGCAGCCATTGTTTGATGATGAGCAAAACTTTAAAAATACTATTATCATTCAGTAAAGGAATATGAACAAAATTAAATCACTGCTTGAACCTACAGAAAAGGCGGTTTGGAATAGCCAGCCCGAATATGCGCCATACATCACTTCTGCAGTATTTGGATCTCTTATGGCAGCAGTTTTTGTCTCAATTTTTATTGGCGCTTTCCTTAAATCTCTTCTTCTGGCGGTTATCATCGGAATAATCATTTTTGCTTCCGGCATAATTATCGGCCAGATGGCTTACAAAAGAACGCATTATGCCATCACCAACAAAAGGGCCATTATTCAAAGCGGGATCATCGGCAGGGATTTTAAGTCCATTGATTATGACCGGATGCAGAATGTTTCTGTGAATGTAGGCCTCCTCGGAGTAATATTCAAGGTAGGTTCAGTCAGAATTTTTACTGGAGAACTGGAAACTGTGGGTAGTGGAAAGGACTCTAGAATTCAAGCCAAATACGACGGGTTTAATTATGTCAAGTCACCTTATGAAGTCCTGAAGAAATTACAGACGCATCTTTCTAAAAGAAAAGAGAAATTAGCTTAATTTTTGATAAGCCATAATGGTACAAAATTAAAAGACTATTACACTAAAAATGCTAAATAATCTTACTTTTTCTAGTCAGTTTTATACATAGCTAGTAATAATAGGTGTACAAAGATATATCATGCTAGCCATATGTTAAAAGATTATTCTTATAGTTTATCTCTTATTCCCCATATAAAATACTTTTTCAATGGAAACATCGGTATCTTTAAAATTTCCTACCCGAGGGTGGCTAGCTTGGGCAGCCAGCTGTTTCTTTTGGGCTTCCACAACTTCTTCCCTAGATTCAGTTTTTTTAGCTGAAACAATATCGTTAACAGTAGGCAACTTGTTATAGGCAATCTTAGTCCGTAAATCAGAAACGTCTTTTTCTAAGTAAAGTATTTTCTCTTTAAATTCCTTAATTGTTTTCACTAAGAATTGGGTGTTTTGCTCTAAAATTGTCCTGACTTGACCTGGGCTTAAATCAACAGTGCTAGAAGCCCTGTTTTCTGGCGGTGCTTCCACCATGGCAATCTTTTCCCGCAATTCAGCATAGCCCTGGTTGTTTTTGCTCTTGAAGACTTTTTCAGCTTGTTCTACTGCCTCTTCCCGGTCTTGAGCTAACCCTTGTTTCATTAAATCAAGGGCAAGATTATTAATTTTTTGAATTAGTTCTACATCCATATTTTCGCCTCTTTAAAGTTAAATAAGCTACTTGACAAAGGCTTACCTATTATAATTTTTTCTATCTTAGAAAATAACCGTTCTTATGCTCCGCCGATTAGAGCACAAAAATTAATGGGTATTACTTCACTCAAGCCTAAGAAAACTAATATCAAAGCGGCAATTATGCCGATGGCCAGTCCAACCATAAAATAACGAAACTCTATGAAGCCTAACTGCCCTCTTTTATTCATAGTTGGTATTAAACTATTAAAATATATAAAGATTCCTATTTTCTGATTTGTGAGGTTCTCCAGCCGATTGGTGATGCTTTTTATTTATTCAGCCTAAGGATCGCCACCGCAAAATGGGAATATTTATAAATAAGCAACGAAATTACTATTTAAGCCTTACCTATGGACTGTGGTGATTCTGGGATGTGGAGTTTTGGAATAGTATCATGATGCGTAAATCTATCAAAGAATGCCCGGAATGTTCTAGCGCTAATATATTTAGGAATGTTGAAAAAGGTGAAACGATCTGCCGGGAATGTGGTTTTGTTATTGAAGACCGCATGGTTGACTTTTCTCAGGAATGGCGTGATTTTGAAGATGATGAAGGCGGCAGCAAGCGCCGGACGGGAGCGCCTTCTTCTCAGACTCAATTTGATCAGGGGTTGGGTACAGAAGTCGGTACAACTTCTGACTTTTACAAGTTAAGTTCAGAAAAAGAGCGGGATAAATTTTTCCGGTTGAGAAAATGGAATATCCGGATAAGCACCGCTATTGAAAGAAACCTTAAAGTAGCTTTGGCCGAGCTGAAACGCGTTTCTTCCTTCTTAAAGCTGCCACGTTCTGTAGAAGAAGAAGCAGCTAGAATTTACCGCTTGGCTGTGCAAAAAGGGTTAGTACGAGGGCGGTCCATGGAATCAGTTATTGCTGGAGCCTTATATGCCGCCTGCCGCAGGCATGAAGTTCCTCGAACTTTGGATGAGATGGGTGAAGCTTCCGGCATCGAGAAAAAGGAAATTGGCAGGACTTATCGCTTTGTTACCAGGGAACTGGAAATCAGCATTCGGCCCAGCAATCCCGCAGATTACATCCCGCGGTTTGCTTCAGCATTAAAATTAAGTGCAGAAACGCAGTCCAAATCAGTGGAAATACTGGAAATGGCCCGTGATATTGAATTAACTTCTGGCCGCGGCCCGACGGGGATTGCTGCGGCAGCGCTATATGTAGCTTCCTTGATTCATGGCGAAAAAAGGACGCAGCGGGAAGTGGCAGATGTTGCCGGCGTGACGGAAGTTACCATCAGAAATCGGTATAAAGAGCTGATTAAGAAATTAAAATTGACTAAGGAAGTTGAAAAAAGCAAGAAGAAGTAATTTATTTAAAATGGTTGGTTTAAGAGATACTATTCGATCAAGGATTGCTAATACTGCAGATAAATCTATTGACCAGCTGGCTGATTTATGGGATTCCCGCCCTGGAAAAATAGCCCTGATACTTACAGCATCAGCCGGGCTGGCTTTTTTATTGAGAGCCAACAATCTGTTGAAGGAAGACAAAGCCTGCCTGGTTTCTTACCTTCTGACATCTTGTCCTGAATCAAGCTGTTCTGGCAAAAAAGTTGATGCTTATCTTGGCAAAAAGGATATTAGCCGATTAGTCCAGGACTATTATAGTGGGGAGGTTCACCGGCTGAACATAAACTGTTATAAGTAATTGTTGTTACGGATAACGTATGAATTTCCTGTTATACTAGTCGACCTACGAGCGAGGACTAGAATTACAGTTAATAGAATTTCCGAGCGGAGTGGGGAGGAAGAGGAATAAAATAGGAAAAAAAATCAAAATTCAGGAAAAATCTGGAGGATAAGGCGAGGAATTACTGCCAGAATGGCAGAGCCGGTAAAATTAAGACCAAAATATTATGAAGCTCTTAATCTATATAATGTGAAAAACGTGAAAAGATATTGTGAGAATATGTTTGGGGTTGTTGTGGAGCAGTTCAAGCTGTAATGTTGTTCACAATTCACTGCGATATTATGCAAAAAATTTCGCTGGGTGTAAAACCCCGCCCTAAAGGGCGAAATTTTTGCATGCTAAAAATGCGTAGTTGAGAAACCGCCTCTTTTGAAACCTCGTCATTTATGGCGAGGTAAGGCGGTTTCACGCATTTTTAGCATTTATTTGTGGACAATACAATGCCACTTAGGAAAGACTAAAGTGAAATAAACCAAGCGCACATCCGATATAAAAGAAGAACAAAATGGTAGAAATAAAACAGTTGCTGGAACTGAATTAAGAAGCGATGTTGCGACCATCACTTTGGAGAAAGCAAAGGAATACGTAGCAAACCACGAGACTCATGACGCCAAATGCTTATCGATTAGGGAATCCCCACTCTTTAGGGTTGAGAAAGATGTCAAATATGTACAAAAAGCTAAACTAATTTTAACTGCTTTCCTCATCAATAACTTCTCACTTCAATCAATTTCCGCATCCTTCTCACGAAAGCATCGGCTTCCTGATGCAGCCGCTCAAATTCATGGCCGCCTACATACTGCAGCTCACGGTGGGTTATCTGCTTCATCAAATGGTAAAACTTATTCATGGTGTCAATGTACTTGCTTTCCAAAAGCTTTTTCTTGACGTAAGCTTTTTCCAACAAATCAGCCACGTGCTCCGGCGCGGGGGGAATTTCATGCGCCCGCATCAAGGCGGCATGCGCTGAATCGATCACCGCCCAATACAAGTCTAAAGTAGCTTGCAGGACATGCCAGCGGGAATTGACTAAAGTCCGTGGCGCCCGGCTGAAATAGCGCCAGACGCTTTCTTCTGTGGGCCTGATTCTGCCCTGCTTTAATAAGATCTGCAACGGAAAAAAGAATCCCTTGTCATCCAAGGCAACGCCGTCCCGGAGAATGTTTACCACTACCGGATCGCCGACCTTGGCATGCTCCCAGAACGAAGTGAAGGTCATGGAGGTGATGTGCAGCTTTAAGGAGATTCTGGAAATCAAGTTGTCAATGATGATTTTATATCCCTCTACTAGCTCTTCGGTCAAGACGTAAGTCGCATCATCAGTGATAACTAGCACGTCAATGTCGCTATTTATTGAAGTTTCACGGCGGGCTGAACTCCCGAAAACTGCGATGGTTAGAACAAAATCGCCCAGCTCTTTTTTTGCTTGCTGGGCAAATTTGCTGGCTATTTCTAAATTAGCTGTAGGATACTTATGCAAATTTTCATTTTCTTTTCTTTGAATCCGGAATTCCATAATCTTTTTACAGGGGCGAGAGCGGTTTTAAGCTTTGTTAATCATTAGCCAGTAATTAATCAACGATTAATACGATTAATACAATCAATAAATGATTAATAGGTTATAGTTGGCGAGGATGGTTATTTTATATCGATGTAATACAAATATATATCTTTCTAACTATAAATATTTATAAATTTCTTTTTGAAAAACTGGATTTGGAGGGTGATGGACATGGAGCAAAAACCAGTGGACGATCTTGACGAATCATATTTTGGGGAAGAGTTTATTGATGAGGAATTATTATCAGAGAAAGCCAAAAGCACCAGAGTAGACAGAGTTGATGATGATATAACTATTGAGGCTGTGGAATCAAAGCCCAAAGTAAAAAGAAAACCAGTGTTAAGAAAAGCTGCTAAAACGATAGACGAAAGCTTGATTGTTGATAATAAGTATTTTTCAACTGCCAATGAAGGCTCCAAGAATGCCACTCCTCAAAAAGAAAGCAGCAGAGTTGAGCAAGGCAGCGGCAAAGCGGCAGTTAAGCCTCCAACCAGCAAGGCTGATGATAGCCTTAAGCCCAAAATTGAAATTCTGCCAGAGTCTTCTGCTTCTTTTTCTTCTGCTAAGGCTGAACATGCAGCTGAGGCCAGAACGCCCATTGACCCTTTTAAGCCGGAACGAGCCTCCAAAAAGTCTGGGAACGGCCCTTTGGCAGACGTTTCAACTTGGAAGACCATCACTGGAATAGCCCTCATCTTGTTAATTTTTTCCGTATTTACTCAAGGCTTTCATTTTACTGGAGATGCGGCCGGCAAGACCGAATTAACCGGGAAAGAGATCACTAAAGAAGAGGCTGAATGGCGGGTTTTGCAGTATGTCAATGAGCAATTATTAGAGCCGCCCTTCCTGGCCACCTCTGAAGGTTCAGGTGTAGCTGGGCCATTATACCAGATTTTATTAAATATCGGCGGCGAAAATGTAGTTTCTTATGTAACTAAAGATGGAAGATATTTCTTTCCGCAAGGCATTGACATTTCTTTCTTTGTGTCGGTAAAGCCAGTAACAGATGATAAGTCTGAATTGGACGATCTAGCTGCCAACAAGGATGGCCAAGATGATGCTGGCGCACCTAATGCTGATGATGTTAAAAATGATGAAAGCGGTGATCCAATTGACCCAGGCTCAACGGTTAATAACGATGATGCCGATAACAGCAATCCTAAAAACATTCTGCCAGAACCTGCAGCTGCAGACAGTGCAGTCAGTGTTACCCTTACTGCCAAAAAATGGCTATTCTCGCCACACCAAATAGTGGTTAAGGAAGGCCAGATGGTTACTTTGAATATTGAACCGGAAAATCTGGAATTTACTTTTTCCATTCCCGAATTAGGTATTGAAAAGGAAATTTCCGGGCCAACGGCAATTGAATTAAAGCCGGCTAGAAAAGGCTCTTTCCCATTTACCTGCAGCAGCTGTGAAGAATGGCGGGGAATGTCTGGGATGCTAATAGTGGAGTAAAGCCTTAACCACAACCTTTTTTAACTTTGGTTTTTATCTTTTCTAAGAAATGGTTAAAACTGAAAAACTGTTTAGTAAGATTATTATGATCGTTTTTTTAGTGTTAATTGTCTTAGGATTTACCATTCCTGGATTCATTAACAACCCCAATCCTGGCGCTGCGCAAAGTAAAGTAGAGCCGCGGCTGTGTAAAAGTGATGCTGATTGCTACTTAACTTGTGACAATCAGCCCTGGAGAGTATTATGCCTGCAAAACCTGTGTCAGCAGAACGAATGCGGCGAGTCCTATTTTGAATATGCCTCAGAACAGCTGATAACTTTCCAGCTTGAGATAATAATAAATGCAATTAATGCCGCCAATAATTTAACTGCAGGAAAAATCAGCCTTATTGAACGAGCTCATTTCCAAGATTTTTTTGTTAAGTTTTCAGAAGATGACCAGGTAAAGATTTATTCGCCGCGGTTATCCTTAAACGTGGTGCTAAGCAAAGCCGGAATGGTTCTCGCTGGCAGTTGCTTGAAAATAGGCCCGGCTTCTTACTGCCAGGATGAAGCCAATTCCTTGACAATCTTGGTTAATGGGAAAGAAATTGCCAGCCCAGAGATTTATATTCCAAATGAAGGGGATGAGATTAAGATAAGCTATCAGCCTTCGGAATAAGCTTTTTGGAATCAGCTTCTTTAGAAAAAACGGCCTAATTCTTCTTCCGAATTGAAAATTACACTATCCCTGATCTTAAGTGGTTTTGGAAAGGTTACTTCATTGCATCCAGGCATCCGATTAAGATAATCAGGATAAAGACAATAATCCGCGTCATAATGCTGCTTTGCAAAATCTGCAGCAAATCCTGGATAAACGTTTTTAGGCTTAAGCCTTTGAAAGTATTCCTGAAAATCTTTTTTGAAATCTAATGCTGTTGGATATTGTTTAAGCATCTTTTCTATTGATGAAAAGATAAACTGTTTATGTCCAGGAAGCCAGTTTCTAGCTCTCATCAGCTCAAATGAGTCTACTGGGCAAGCATAAACTATTGGTGAATCAGTTTCAAAGACAACTCCTTCCCTATTTCCGTAAATCCCCTTATACCCATTACAAACATAGCTACAGAAAACAAGGGGCTGATCCTTAAACGAGGGGAGCTGTAAACTTAATGAATTAGAATGGTTGCCGATTATCCCCGATTCAACTATTGCCCTTAACCCTTTCTTTCCATCTAATGTTGTATGAACAAATATTCCTTTCATAGTTACAGCTGAAAATCTTTTACTTTAAAGCTTTTTCTAACCAGAAAAAATTATCCACCCAAATATTCATAATCTTTATATTAGTTAGTTCTTTATCATTAGCTAATGTCTTTCCAAGAATTTCTGAATAAGATTGCACCACTAGCTAACTTAACTAAACCAGAATTAAAACTCTTGTCTACCCCTCAGAAGGTCTGGAAAGCTCAATTAAACGTTTCTGGCAAGAGTTATTCTGCTTACCGGGTGCAGTTCAATAATGCTCGCGGCCCTTACAAGGGCGGCATCAGGTTTCATCCCGAGGTAAATAAACAAGAAGTCACTAACCTAGCCTTCTGGATGACTTTAAAGACAGCAGTAGCGGACCTGCCGCTGGGAGGAGCCAAGGGTGGCATAACAGTTGACCCTAAACAATTATCACTAGCAGAGCTGGAAGAGCTGAGCCGCGCTTACATCCGGGCATTTTATCTGCATCTTGGCTCAGGGAAAGATATTCCTGCTCCTGACGTTTATACGACTCCGCAAATTATGGCTTGGATGCTAGATGAATATGAAACCATTACCGGAAAAAAAGACCCGGGCATGATTACCGGCAAGCCTTTAGAATACGGCGGCTCAAAAGTACGGGATATAGCCACTGCTCTCGGCGGCTTTTATATTTTGGAAGAAGCAGTTAAAAAAATCGGCTTAAAAAACAAAACTGTAGCCATTCAAGGGTTTGGCAATGCGGGCAGCAACATGGCCCGCTTGTTGTCTAAGGCTGGCTACTGCGTGGTGGCTGTTTCTGATTCTCAGGGAGCCATTTATTCTGCCCAGGGGCTGGATATTGAGAAAGTTATTTATGTCAAGGAAAAAACAGGAACTGTCTGCAAAGTTTCTGACGCGGCTAAGATCAGCAATGAGCAATTGCTGCAGCTGGACGCAGACATTCTGGTTCCTTCCGCGCTGTCAGAAGCCATCACTGAGAAAAATGCTGCCCAGGTAAAAGCAAAAATAGTTCTGGAGCTGGCCAACGGGCCGACTACTCCAGAGGCCAACGAAATTTTGCAAGCCAAAAATATCTTAGTAATTCCCGACATTCTGGCCAATTCTGGGGGAGTTACCGTCAGCTGTTTTGAATGGCAGCAGAATTTAGCCCGCAGCTCTTGGACCGAATCAGAGATCAAACGCCAGCTTAAAGAGAAGTTAGTTAATGTTTTTAACCAATTATGGCAGGATTATCAAAAGAGCAATTATGATTTCAGGACGACAGCTTACCTTTATGCCATTAAAAAGGTCCTGGCGGCAGAACGCCGCCGAGGCAGATTGAGCTAAATTGGCCTAAGCAAAAATTACTGTCAAAATTTTTCTAATAAATAATCAAAAAATTATTTTGAAAGCTGCATAAAGAAAAAGTTAATATATGAGGTTCACTTACTACAACCATTAAATAAAGAGGTGGTCTCCGATGGCTAAGAAAAAAGCTGCTAAAAAAAAGAAAAGATAATTAATTTCTTTAAACTATCTCTTTAATTAATTATATTTTCTTTTTCTTCATCTTTTAACAAAATCTTATCTTAAAATTAAGCGTTAACTTTGATTATTGTTGAAGTTTTTGCCTAATTTATAGATTATTTCTTGGATCTTATCTATTCTATCCCATCTACAATAATATCCCTTAATCCTTGCAGATGAGAATTAATCGCAGATAGGGGAAGTGCTAAGATTTTAGAAATGTTTAGTTCTGTATCCTGCTCTTGGTCAGCCAGATAATTGAGAATCTTTCTGGAAGTGTCAGAGGTAATTGTTTCAGCTAATTTCTTAGCTTGGATTTCGTTCAGGTCTACCAGCAAAAAACTAGATGTAGGCATTCATCTTCTAATTGGTTCATGCTTTAAAATAGTTATGGTTGTTTTTAACTGGTTTGATATTCTGGAACTTTGTCACAATCGCAACTTATTTAATCTTTAACTTATTTTATTTCCTATGCCGGTTATTTCAGAGCGAGAGATGAATCTGGTAGTTTATCCGCTGCTAGACAGAATTGTCCGCCAGTATCAGGAAAAAAAGACAGTGATCATTGGTATACAAGGCGGGCAGGGCACAGGAAAAACCACTTTGGCAAAAATGCTGTCAGAATTACTGAAAGCTAAACAATTCACGGTGCAATTATTTTCTATCGATAATTTTTATTCATCCAATAAAGAGCGGAAACAATTGGCCCGGCGCTATCCAGACAACCAATTTTACCAGATACCCCGCGGAATGCCCGGCACTCACCGCATTGGCTTGTTAAGGAAAACCTTGAAGAGTATTGCCGCTGGCCAGCCTTTTAAAATACCTCTCTTTGACAAATCACTTAATCACGGAGAGGGAGACATTACTGCTAATGAAATTACAGTTATAGAACGGCCTGATTTTGTCTTGTTTGAAGGCTGGTGCCTGGGGCTGCCATCTTTTACCCTGCCTGAGCTGAAAAGAATTTGCCAGAAATCTAAGATAAATCTGCCTCAGCTGGACCCTCGCGGAACTTCAACTAAGCTGTTATTGGCTTATAGCAAGAAATATCGGCCGCTGTGGAAATATCTGGATTATTTGGTCCAGCTGGTTCCCGAATCATCTAGCTTGCATCTCAAATGGCGCTTACAGCAGGAAGCGGAGCTTAAGCAGAAAAAAGGGGAAGGTCAGACTATCAAGCAAATAATCCAGTTCGTAACTGTTTTTTTACCTTTAACCTATCTTTGCTATGAAAAGTTAAAGCCGGATCTTAAAATAAAAATTAATGCTGCCCATCAATTTTACGATTTGAGATAGCCTAAACTGGCAGCTAGCATTCTAAGAGCCTGTCCCAATATGGACCAAAAGCCAGCCAGGCCACGATGAGATTCAGGCAATGCTGCCAGCCTACCGAGATAGGCTCTAAGAAAGCGGATGAAAACTAATTTAAACTAGAATCTCTTCTTAACTAAAAAAGAGGCTGCTTATGTTTAATTATGACGTCCTATGCATTGGGTCAGCTACTCTGGACAACTTTTTAGTTGTTGAAGCAGATTTATCAAAAATTAAATTAGGTGATAAAGTGTTAGTTGCTCATCAAGAGGTTCATTCTGGTGGCGGCGGCACTAATTCTGCCGCTAGCTTCTCCAAATTGGGATTAAAAGTCAAATTGTTAACCAAGATCGGGAATGATTTAGCGGCAGAGATGGTTTTGAAGGAATTAAAAAGTTATAATTTCAAGATAATAAAAACCGCCCGAAGCAGGAAGCCTACAGATTCTTCAACCATCTTATCTTCTGCAAAAAATAAGGACCGGATTATTTATGTCCATAAGGGGGCTTCGGGAGATTTAGCTCTTTCTGACCTTAAAAAATCGGATTTAAAAGCAAACTGGATTTACTTAGCCAGCCTGACCGGCAAATCACTAAAAACCGGCAAGGAAATAGTTGCCTACGCTAAATCCAAGAAAATAAAGTTATTGTTCAACCCCTCATTATATTTGGCCTCGCTGGGAAAAAGTAGGCTAAAGCCGTTTCTGGATGCTGCAACTGTCCTGATTCTAAACAAAGAGGAGGCCCAGGCCTTAGTCAACTCTCATAGGTCAAGGTCCGTTGGCAATTTCCATAAGCCAGTGGAACATCTTTTGATGAAATTGCAAGAAATGGGTCCATCAACAGTAATCATCACTGATGGAGCCAAGAAATTATCTGCCATTAATAATGGCATAATTTATTCCCTAATTCCGCCTAAGGTAAAGACAGTAGAAACGGCTGGCGCAGGCGATGCTTTCACTTCCGGATTTTTAGCCGGAGTGATTAAGCGGTATACTTTTGAAGATTCCTTGCGTCTGGGGCAGGTGAACGCCCTTTCAGTAATACAGCACATCGGCACTAAAAACAAATTATTGACCGAACGGGAAGCCCGCCAATTAATGAACAAATTTAAAATTAAAATTAATGCTCAAGCACTTTAAGGCCATGGAACAGCAATTATATCTCCTGCCATTTGATCATCGCCGCAGTTTCATTAAGCTAATTGGCGCAGCTGAACCCTTGAAAAAAAATGATGCCTTTAAAATTAAGAGATACAAACAATTAATTTATTCTGCCTTTAAGTTGGCGCTGGCTCAGGGATTATTGCCGCAAAAAGCGGGAATCCTGGTGGATGAGGCTTATGGCCGGGAAATTCTGGTGGATGCCCGAAAGAGGGGATTTATCATCTGCTATCCTTTAGAAAAATCCGGCCAATCAGAGTTTACCTTTGATCGGGCTGATTATAAAAAACGGCTGCAGTTATTTAAGCCAACCTACGCCAAAGTTTTAATTCGTTATAACCCTGAAGGAGATAAAGCGCTTAATAAACGCCAGGCTCGACGGTTAGCAGCATTAACATCTTACCTGGAAAGGCAATCAATCGGTTTTTTGTTAGAGGTCCTTGTTCCGGCAACTGCCAGGCAGGCAAAGAAAAAAAATTATGATTCCAGCTATCGGCCCTCGCTGACAGCTAAGGCCATCCAAGAACTGCAAGCGGCTGGAGTTAACCCTAATATCTGGAAACTGGAAGGGATGAATCGTCAATCAGATTTAAAACGGCTGGCGCGGCTGATTGGCCCTTCTTCCAGGATAATTATTCTCGGGAGGGGAGAAAACAAGAAAAAAGCTGACCGCTGGCTGAAGGTTGGCGCTAAAGTCAAAAAAGTAATCGGGTTTGCAGTTGGCCGGACAGTGTTCCAACGGCCGCTGCTGGATTATCACTATCATAAAATAAATAAGCGGCAGGCAATTAAGGCGATAATGGAGAATTACCTCCATTTTGTAAAAGTATTTGAACAAAAGCAGATAAAACTGATTTGAGGAGGAGATTATTATGATGGCCACAAATAAAATTTATATCGGCGCGGACCATGCTGGATTTAAGCTGAAAGAGAAGCTGAAAAAATGGCTGCTTAAGAAAGGCCTGGAAATGGAAGATGTCGGCGCTGCGGCCTTCAATCCTGGTGATGACTACCCTGATTTTGCGGAGAAGGCTGCGCGCAAAGTTGTTCGTGATAAAAGTTTAGGCATTTTGCTCTGTGGCTCGGCGCAGGGCATGTGCATTGCCGCTAATAAAATCAAGGGAGCCAGGGCAGTAGTTCCGTTTTCCGTCAAGGAAGCCCAGCTGTCGCGCCAGCATAACATGGCTAACATAATTTGTCTTTCAGGGTGGTATTTCAATCCGCTTAAATCTAAACGGCTGGTTTGGGCCTTCCTGACCACTCCTTTCTCTAAAGAAGAGCGGCATCGGCGAAGAATTGAGAAAATAAAAGAATTAGAAAAATGATCGCATTAGAATGATAAAAATGCGTGAAACCGCCTCACCTCGCCATAAATGACGAGGTTTCAAAAGAGGCGGTTTCTCAACTACGCATTTTTAGCATGCAAAAATT
>Ga0209541_10010213_pt1 | contig 15014 bp, 14 predicted proteins | sample RifCSPlowO2_01_FD_184027 | JGI IMG/M metagenome (GOLD analysis project Ga0209541, IMG submission 184027) | Groundwater microbial communities from Rifle, Colorado - Rifle CSP2_plank lowO2_0.1 (SPAdes) (version 2) | ecosystem: Environmental > Aquatic > Deep subsurface > Groundwater | place... | reverse complement strand
TCTTTGCGCTGATACGCAGCGTAATTTGCTTCGACTTTTGGTGCCCTTCGTGATGCCCTGCTTCATGATGCTGATCCATAGAGTAAAAAGTTATGGCCAATAACAAACAAAACAGAAAAAACCCAGCTGTTGCATCTAGTATACTATTCCTCTCCAATGCTTGCCAACCCCCGGAAATTGGCCCAACTCGGGCTTTTATTCATCAAAGAGCGAAATGAGGTAGGTGTCGAGTTCCCGCTGTGTAAGGTCATAAAAGTGTCTCTCTTGCTCATGGAGGTCGCGGGCGAGACCTTTCCCGACAAACCGCCAGTGCCACGGTTCGAATATGTAAAAGGTATTCGTCTTTGGATAAGAAAGAATGAAACCATAGTTATATGCATTCTCCGTAAGCCACTGATAAGCATTTGTTCCCTCGAGCGCCGTGAATTTCGTGCCAAGTGTGACGGTGGTGAGGTCGACCGTACTTCCGAGCTGATGTTCCGAATAACCTTGGTCTGCCGAAAACTTGTTCGCCGTTTTACTTCCGTAGGTCACAGTATACGCCGACTTCAATAATCCTTGTGTGCCGAATGAGCGGTATGCGGAAATCACGCGAAGATCTATCCCCTCTGCATTTGCATCACTCAACATCATCTCAAGGAACCGCCACACGCGATGCTCGATAAGTTTTTCTTTTTCCGTCTCATATGCGTATGTAGGGGGGATGGGTACAAGAAGCTTGGGGACATAATTCTCGTTGAGAAAATATACCCGTGAATATTTTTCTAATAGTTCTCTATCAATACTATAAAGTTTCTGATACAAACCAACTGTGCCGGAGACCGCCTCAACCTCAAGACGCATCTGTTCCACGATTCTTTGCTTGTCCCGCAAATTCTCCTCGAGGTCGTCCCGCTCGCTCGTCGTCGTCGCAAGGAGTTGATTTAATGTGTCGATGTTGAAGAGGAGGCGCGCGGAAGTGGAGGCAAATTCTTGTTTTGTGCTGGTAAGCTCAGATTGAAGCGCCCTGCGTTCCCCTTCAAGTCGGAAGCCCTGGTGTGCCAGAGATCCGAGGGCGAGAAAAATGCTAAGCGAGAGGAGCGCGTAGAGAAACATCGGCGTATGCCATACATTCTGGTTCATGGCAAAATTATAACATGTCGCTCTCTTGGATGGCGCACATCGGAGAACATCGGCGGTGATACACAACCTCACCGCTCGTGAGTGACCCAAGATATTTCCGAAAATAGCTAGCGGGGATCGTTCATTTCCCGCAGTGCAGTCGCCCAGTCAAACTCTTCCCGCACAAAAATACGCGTGTCGGAACCCCCACTTTTTTACGGGAAAAATATGGGGTGGTCTACAAAAATGGTGTAGTCTGATAGACTATGCCAATGGAACAAGGAACGGCCGTCTTGGAAACGAAGGCACCGGTCTCTACCCCCCCACGCTCCCCGGAAGAGCGCGTGCATGCGGTGATTGCCCGTGTTCGGCCGTATATCCAGTCGCATGGCGGCGACGTGTGGGTAACTGGTATCGAGAGCGGGGTCGTCACGCTCAAGATTGAGGGCACTTGTGCACACTGTCCGCTCGCGAATCTCACGTATAATACAATGGTCAAAACACTTATCGGGGAAGAGGCCCCCGAGATTACAAGGATCGTTTTGACTTAGCACGTTATATTTTTACTTCACTAACATATCTGTTGTATGGCAAACATACGAGAATATCCGCGCAATAAAGAAGGTTCAAATATCGGCAAGATCGTTGTTGACCGTGATCTGTGCATCGCCGCCGTATCATGCATTGCTGTTTCCGAGGCGACGTTCCAGCTTGACGACGAAAGCAAGGTCGTCGCGATCGGACCGAATGCTGCTGACGATACAACACTTATGGCGGCGGCCGAATCCTGCCCGACGAAAGCGATACTTTTGTTCGATAAAACGGGAAAACAGGTCTTTCCGATATAACAGGGACACATGCAAAGCTTCCGCTATCTCATCATAGGAGGCGGCATCGCGGGTACGAGCGCGGCGGAAACACTGCGGAAGCGCGACTCTGACGGAACGATCGCGATTGTGACCGACGAACCTCACCGTTTGTATTCGCGCGTCTTACTCTCGAAGCCCGCCTTCTTGACCGGCACACAACCATTCGATTCAGTCTGGATGAAACCTAAAGACTGGTATGAAACGAACCGGATCGAGCTTTTTTCCGGACGAGCCGCCACATCGCTCAACCCGGTAACAAAGTCGCTCTCACTCGACGATGGCAAAACACTCCAATACGAAAAACTCCTTATCGCGACCGGAACACACACCCGAGAATGGAATGTTCCGGGAGCGGAAAAAAGCGGCGTCCACTACTTAAGAACGCTCGACCATGCAAAAGCGATCATTGACGACCTTCAAAAGGGAAAGAAACGGGCGGTGATGATCGGGAGCGCGTGCGTCACCTACGAGGTTGCGGACATCCTCCGCTCAAGAGGTATCGAGGTGACCGAAGTGATGCGTGAAAATTACTTCTGGGAACCTGCACTTTCGAAAGAAGAAGCGGGGGTCGTTGAAGGGAGGCTCGTCGAGCACGGCGTCACGATCATTCGGAACATGGAGGTTCGTGAGGTCTTGGGGGATCGTGACGTTGCCGGTGTCCTCCTCAAAAACGGAAAAAGGATCGACTGTGATATGGTCTTCGCATTCATCGGCGTGGTGGTCCCGACCGACTGGCTCATATCGTCGGGAATGAAACTTGAGCGCGGTGTCCTCACGAACGAATACCTGGAAACCTCGATCCCCGATGTGTGGGCGGCGGGAGACATCGCACGCTACAAAGATGTCATCCTGGATGACAACGTCATGATGGGCAACTGGATGAGCGCATTAAAACAGGGTGAGATGGTGGCCGAAAATATGTTGGGCGACAAGAAACGTTTCGAACTTGTTTCGTTCCACTCAAGCCACGGGTTCGACGACATGATCTCGTTCGCGGGCGACGGACGCGCGAAAGATGACCGCGAATACATATTGAGAGGAAACGCCGCAGACCGGAAACTTGGACGTTTCATTTTGCGCGGCGGACGCATCGTCGGCGCCACAATGGTAAACCGCACACAGGAACTCGCGACGATCGTGAAATTGATCATGGGACATGTTGACGGGTCGAACAAAAAAACCGAGCTCGCTGACCCCAATTTTGACCTGAAGAAACTTCTGTCTGTGTAGGCACAAAACCTATTTTCCCTCCATAAACCGTGCGTCGACGATGTCCGAGCGTATGTCTGTTGCAATAACCGGATTCAAGTCGATCTCTGTGATGTCCGGATTATCCACGGCAAGCTGACCGATTGCGACAAGTAGCTGTGCAAGCGACTCTTTGTTGATCGGCTCCGACCCGCGAAATCCTTCAAGATAGCGTGTCCCCGCAATCTCCCCTATCATGTCGTACGCATCATCTTCGGAGAACGGTGCGGTGCGCATCGATACATCATCCAAGAGTTCGACGAATATTCCCCCGAGACCGAACACGATGACCGGACCGAATACCGGGTCGCGCTTCATACCGACGATGACCTCTCTCCCGTCGATCATCGGCTGAAGAAGCATCCCTTCGATCGTCGCCTGCGGCGCTTTTTCGCGGACATTCGCCGAGATCTCATCCCACGCACGTGCCGCATCTTCGGTACTTTGTATGTTGAGCATCACCGCCCCCACATCGGTCTTGTGTATGACATCCTGTGAAACGACCTTCATCGCGACTTTCTCGGAACCCAACTCTTCAAAAGCACTGGCCACCTCCTCTTTTGTCCGCACGAATGAGCCAAAGATCCCAAGGTCATATTTTTTGAGCAACGCGAGCGTTGCATCGAACGAAAGCATCGCGGCGATCGACACGGTGCGGGCCTTTCGCGGTTTTGGCGCTTTTTTCTTTGGCGTGAGCACGTCGAGCGCGATGATCGCATCCGACGGCAAGTCAAAATTCACCATGCCATTTTTCTGCAAGACTTCGACCCCCGGTCGCTCCACCTCTCCGCCCATGAAAACCGGAATAATGAGCTTCGAGGCTCTTGCGCCCACGATCACCTCCGCGATCGCCTTCGCATCGGTCATCATCTGCGGAGTGACGATAACAACGATCGCATTAATATCGGCTTTTCGGATAAGGATATCGAGCACCGCCTTGTAGCGGTCGGCCCCGGCATCGCCGATGACATCAATTGGGTTTCCGACTGCCGCCATCGGGGGCAGCACGCCACGTAACGCTTCCGTCGTCTGCTCGTTGAAACGTGCGAGATCCATCGATTCGGAGAGGTCGACGAGATCTGCCGCGTTGACCGAAGGTCCCCCGCCGTTCGTTACGATCGCAAGCTGTGTCTTGTCACCCCAGTCAGTGCCAAGGGAAAGTAGTTTTGCCGCACTGAAGAGGTCGCGAAGATTCGTCACCGTCGCGATACCCGCCTGGCGACAGACGGCGGTAAATATCGCATCCTCGGGCGCGAGTGATCCCGTATGGCTCATCGCCGCGGCACTTCCACGTTCGCTCCGCCCTGACCGCAAAAGCACGATCGGTTTTTTCTTTACTTGCGTAATCTCCTTCGCAACAGCGAGGAACCGCGGGCCGTCGGAAACATGTTCCAGGTAGACGAGAATAGACCTCGTGTCCGGATCATTCCCAAGATATTCGAGCATCGTGACCTCGGAGACTCCTGCCTCATTCCCCAAGCTTACGAATTTGGAGATCCCAACGCCCTCTGATCGTGACCACTCGATGAACGCGGTGCCGATCGCTCCGGACTGAGAGACAAAGCCGATCGTGCCAGGCAGTGGCCTATGTGAGGTAAAGGATGCATTCAAGTCGCTCACTCCATCGATCACGCCGAGACAATTCGGGCCAAGGAACGGAAGGCCTGTCTCAATACCGATCGCATGGAGTTCCTCTTCGAGCAACTTTCCTTCCGGACCTGCTTCCTTGAATCCCGCGGACACAACGACCGCCGCCTTGACCCCTTTTCTTGCACACGCACGAAGCGCATCGGGCACAAGCTCGGGCTTTATGGCAATCAATGCAAGGTCTGGGACCTCCGATATGGCATCGAGTGAACTATATGCGGGAACACCGAGCACTTCGCGATACTCTCGGGTGACCGGGTAGATCGCCCTCTTCCCTCCGGCAAGGAGATTCTTCATGATTGCGGAGCCCACGTGCCCGTCTTCGGGGCGCGCTCCAATCAACGCAACCGACTCGGGACGAAAGAATTTTTCAAGCTCCATAATACTAATTATCGAGATAGGTGTTTAGAGTTGTTCCTCGAACGTGGGACGCTCCACACGGTAAAAGATCCCCATCGGAACTTTGTCATCATTGCGCTTCGTCGCGTGATACGCGGCATCCTGATTCGTCACATCGTGATCCGACGGAAGCCATGTGATGTGCTCTTTATAAAAGTCACGGGTATCAAAAAATGTGATGCACGGTTGCGCGATGTCGACGAACGACATGCCTTTGTGGAGGAGCGCCGCTTTCATGATCTCTTTCGTCTTTTCGATCTCTCCCGCGTACGTTCGCGCCACGAAGGTCGCGCCCGATGTCATCATGAGGCGCAACGGATCGATGGGTTCCTCGATCGATCCTGTCGGACGTGTCAGCCCTTTGAATCCCCTAGGCGAGGTCGCCGTCGCTTGCCCTGTGGTGAGAGCAAAGATCTGATTGTCATGAATGAACACATTAATATCGGAATTGCGTTGCGCGGCGTGGACGAGATGCGAAAGCCCTTCGGAATATGAGTCGCCATCGCCGGAAAATGCAACCACAGTGAGCGAGGGATTCGCCGCCTTCATCCCCTCAATCGCAGGGAGCGCACGACCGTGAAGCGCGTTGAACGTGTTCATGTTGAGGTAATCGAGGATCTTCGCGTGGCAACCGATGCCCGCCCCCGCAACGATGTTCTCCTCACGAAGCGTTCCCGCGGTGCAAAGTTCGGTCACTGCTTTTCTGAACGCAACCAAGATCTGGTTGTTCGGGCACCCGGGGCACCAGTTGATCTTCGCGTATGAAGCAAGTTCTAGGCTCATGATGGTGAGAGTTTACTGCGAATATCTTCGGCAAGCGTTGCCGGGTCAAACGGTCGGGCGTCATACTTGAGGATCTTCTCATCACAGACAATACCCGTCTTCTCCCGCAAGAGCCCGGCGAATTGTGCGTTGTGATTTGCTTCGACATCAATGATACGTTTTGCGCCCGAGAGCGCTTTCGTAACCTCCTCTTCCGGGAACGGTTCCATCCAGAGTACCTGCACAAGGCGAAGCGGGGCTCCGAATATCTTCGCCGCTTCAAGCACCGGCCCTTTGGTCGACCCCCAAAACACGACCGCAGTTTCAGCGCCTGCATCGCCGTAGACCTTCACCGTCTCCTCTTTACGTGCGTCAGCGCGTATTCCTTCCATTTTCTTCCAACGCTTCTCCTGCATCTTCCGCACCACCTCAGGGTCGTCAGCGGCGATGCCGAACTCATCGTGCTCATAACTCGTCGCTTTTACTTTTGCGCCGGCCGTGCCGGGAAACGCGAGCGGTGACACACCGTCGTCGGTAAAACGAAAACGGGAGTACTCACCTCCACTGTATGTCTTGTACGATGCGGGAGTAACGGTATTTTCTCCGATGACAGATGTCTGGAAATTTTCCGAAAGCTGTTTATCAAGCAGTACGATAGCGGGTGTTTGGAATTTCCACGCGAGCATAAGCGCGATCCGCCCCGCCGTGTGTGCTTCCTCTGGGTCGCCCGGCGCGATAACGATACGCGGAAACTCCCCGTGGCCCGACGAGATCACAAAACGCAGATCACCTTGTGCCGTCCTCGTCGCCGCACCCGTCGCGGGTCCTTGCCGTTGCGACACCATGATGGCAAGCGGAACCTCGCTTATTCCAGCGAATGAAAATGCTTCCTGCATGAGCGCGAACCCTCCGGTCGCCGTGCCGATCGCAACACGTTTTCCGGCGTAGGCGACGCCAAGTGCCATATTGATGACGGTAATCTCGTCTTCAGGATGTATCACCTTCAACCCGCCCTTTTCCCGTTTTGCCGCTTCTTTCGCAAGAAAGTGAAGGAGCGACGACGATGGCGTCATCGGATACCCGAAATAATATTCAAGCCCCGCAGAAAGAAACCCCATGCCCACGGCCTTGTTCCCCTCAAGGAGAATCCCCGTGTGTGCACAGGCACCTTCAACACGCAACGCGACGCGTGGAGCGAGGCCGCTTTCTTTTGCCGTATCGTACCCGCGAAGCGCAAGCGCGATATTCATTTGCGCGCCACCCAAGATATCTTCGAAGATCGCGCGGAACATCGCTTCAGCTTCGTCGCGAGAAAGCCCGGAGAGGTAACAATACGCGCCGACCCCGACCGACGGCCCCGCGGCATGCGGCGCACCAGCTTCTTTGACCGCCGAGGACATCGGGAGCGAAACGACGCGTTGCGGGAGCTCTTTCAGTTGTTCGGCATACGGTTGGTCGACAAAAACGACCGCATCAGATTTCAATTCGTGCTTATGGAGAAGCGCGGACTCGGCGTTTATCGCAATGACCGCATCCAAACTTGAGTGGTCTGCGTGTACGATATCTTCCGAATAGGTTACACGCGCAAAATTGTGTCCCCCGCGAATAAGCGAAGGATATTCGGTCGAAAGATAGACAAAACAGCCGAGGCGCTGCCCAAGCTCAGCGAGATGAAGCCCCCCCTCTTTGATCCCGTCTCCCGCGGCACCGCCGACGGCGACCGTAAAGACCAGGACGTTCCCTTTCGCTTTATCCATCGAGCTATTATACCCCGTAGTAGGCCCATCAAGAAATGGCCCACTACAGAGCGGGCAAGAAATTTCTCCTATGGACCACGTGCTCCGGGAAGGAGACTTTCCAAAGGCTGTTTTCCGGGAAGAACGATGATATACTCTTTCCATCAACCCCCATCCCCCATGGAGCAAAACACGAAAAAGATCGCGATCGGATGGTTCTCATTCTCTTGCTGCGAGGACAGCACGATCGTCTTCACCGAACTCCTGAACGACCACTGGCAAGAATGGAAACAACTCTTCGACTTTCGCCACGCGAGGGTCTTGAAATCGTACAACATCATGGACGCCTTCGACATCGCGTTCATCGAGGGCGCGCTTGCTTCCCCGGAACATGTCGAGAAACTGAAAGACATCCGCAGCCGATCCAAGAAGTTGGTCGCGATCGGCGCCTGCGCGGTGACGGGACTCCCCGCCGGACAACGTGCGAACTTCACCGAGGGCCAGAAAGCGGAGATCCAGTTCCTCGTTGATCGCTTTGGAGCGCTCCCCAAGGTGCTCACCGTGAAAGAGGTTGTCCCTGTTGATGCCGAGATTCCCGGATGCCCGATGGATACCAAAAAGTTCCTTGAAGCGGTCACGGCACTTGTCGCCGAACTCCGCCCCGATCTCGCCCCAAAAGCCTAACCTAAAATATCACCATGCACAGTTTCGATTTATCAATGGAGCACGTCACAAAGATCGAGGGCGACGCCTCGATATCGGTGAAAGTCGAGAACGACAAAGTGACGGACGTAAAATTCCAGACCGTTGAATACAAGCGCTTCTTCACTGAGGCGATGAAGGGGAAATCGATCATGGCGATCCCCGCTCACTTGGCGCGCATCTGCGGCACCTGCTCGAATGCGCACATCATGGCCGCAATCGAAGCATGCGAAGATGCGCTCGGGCTCACCCCCACAGAGCAGACCGATGTTTTGCGCGCCCTCACTATGCACGGGCTCATCATCCGCGACCATGCGCTTCATCTCTATCTTTTCTCGCTCCCGGATGTCTACGGCAAGGATGCATTCCTCGACTTGGACGAGAGCATTCCTGAAGAGCACCAGATTCTCCACGACGGTTTCGACATCAAGGGGTCGGGAAATTTCCTTGCAACACTCATCGCCGGTCGCTCCGTGCATGCGCAGTACCCGACGGTTGGAGGATTCCTCCACTTCCCAGACAAAGCGGGCATCGACGAAGCGGTTGCGAAACTCACCGCCGTCCGTCCCGCGGCGCTCCGCCTCATCAAGATCTTCCAAGACCAGCCGTTCCATTTCGACCGGAAGACTAACTACCAGGCGCTTGTCCCGGACGGCAACTTCGGCTACATCAAAGGCGCGATCCGAACGAGCCGCGGCGAAATGTTCCCCGAAAAAGAGTACCGCAACCTCTTGGAGCATGTCGTCCTCCCCTATTCGCAGGCATCTGCATATCAGTACAAGGGTGAGGGATATTTTGTCGGCGCATTGGCGCGCATCAATATCGCGAAGGACAAACTCCATCCGAAAACAAAAGCGTCCATTCCCGATACGCTCGCGCTCTTCCCTTCGACGGATGTGTTCCACAACAATCTCGCGCAGGCGATCGAGATCTTACACTCAATCGACGAAGCGATCGACATCCTAACAACACGCACCTTCATGCCAGAGCCGCTCGTGAAGATGGCGGCGCGCGATGCAGTCGGCGTCGGAGTTGTCGAAGCACCACGAGGGACGCTCTACCACAAAGTGGTCTTGGGTGCCGACGGCAAGATCAAAGAAGGCGAGGTCATCGTCCCAACAGGGCAGAACCAGATCAACATCGAGCAAGACATCGGACGCTTGATCGAACAGAAGCTCGCAGAAGGAATGGAAAAAGAAAAAATGCCGGCGGAAATGGAGAAGTTGATACGGGCATATGATCCATGTATGTCTTGCGCGGCGCACTTTCTCAAGGTGAAGTGGGCATAAAAACACCCTATAGCGAGAATTCGTAAGTAATCAAAAGCCACCGAACATTCAGACTTACGATTTTGTATGAACTTCTGGGAAAACTCTGTGTAAGACCATGGTTAAGTCATTGTAAAACTGGTAAGTTCGAATCAGAGCCAATTCCTAAATGGGGAAGTCCAAATTTTATCGCATCTTTGACATAATTTTTATAATTTTCTGTTTTACATACTTTTTGTCGCCACAAGCTAACCCCGACAAGAATATTTTGTACAAAATCTTCAATGTTTATTTGCAGGTATGTTTTCCCATTAGTAGTTATTCGAACACTTCCGTTATCAGAGATCAATTTTATGTTGGCCGGTAGTGCAAAATAAACATCTATTTTATCATTTTTATCCTTCTTCTCACTCAAAAATCTTCCATTATGTAACAATCTACATCTGGTTTTATAAACAATTTGACTCGTCAGCATTCTTTTGTTGTTTTTATAGCACGTATATTCATTAAGCCAATTTTTGTATAATTTTTCGTCCTTACCTTGTGTTGATCCTCGTTCAGAGTCAATACTCGCACATATACCAGGTATGGTTAAAACCAAAGTGAGAGCAGAATAATAATTTCCATTATCCATTAGGCTTGTTAGTTCGCTTACTAAAATTTCAAATACATCTTGTTCATTCATACTCTTACTTCAATAACTTTCAGGGAAAATGCCTATCACGCGAACACCCTTCTGTACTTTCCCCTATAACTTCCTTTGGTGAAAATAGTGCCAGAGCCACTATTTATCTCCTACTTTTTCCGCAACTGCCAGGATTTGATGGTGATGAGGAGGAGGGAGATCGCGACGAAGAGGCCGCCCATGATCCATGAAACAGTTTCGCGCGTCGGGCCGCCGATTGCCCAGGCGTTTGTGGTCGTTTGCGTGGTAAAAATGATCAGCGCGGAGAACGGTATCCAGAAATAAGCGAACTTCAACCAAAAGTTAAACACTTCATCACGGACAAAAAAAAGCAGAGCGGAAACAATCAAAAGTGAAGTGGCAATATTTGATATAGAATCTGCAACGGTATAACCAAGAATGTTGAAGTAATCAACGGCCATCCCTGCGAACCCTAAGACTATCAACGCAACGATTATGATATTTTTTTTTGTCATGTGCATATTTCTACTATTGTACTTTAGTAACGTATCTCCATTATACCCCTATTCGTCTGTAGCGTAAGCACAACGAGCCCCCGCCGTGTTTCCTTTGTGGATATACCCGCGTATTCTTTCATAATCTCGGTGCGATTTTCCTTCATGCTATAGCGAGCGTGTATGTGTACGCCTTCTGCAACAGCGTCCTGATTGAGCATCTTCACCGCGCCGTCTTTATCGAGCGACCATTCATATTGTAGTGTTGTGGTGCCGAGTGCGAAAGATGTGCCATTGTACACAAGGCTACCCAGAGAAACTTTGGACTGTTTTCCAGAGCCAGTGAGCAGTTTGTTGAAGTACAGTTGAAGGATGTTCCCCGCGCCGTCAGCGAGCATGTAAGTAGTACCGCTTGCGGAAACTACGACCGGCGGTGACTGCGCGTCCTCTCCGCGAATATTCAGAATCAGCGTAGTGGGGTCAAGGGCAATAATCGCCTCCGGAGGAGTATTGTCGAAGAAAACCTCCTCGCCCAGTTTTGGGAGAAGATACACGTCAATATCACCGTCACCGTCCTCGTCAATGGAGAGCGGCGAGGCATTGGTGATGGTTCCATCGGTGAAGTCCATCATGGCCTGCGTACTTGTTGAAGTTGGAATATCAACGAAAGTGGTGCTCGCAACAACGGTGTCGCCCACGGCCTCTTCGATCTTGAGATCAAAAGATCCCGATGCCTGACCATTGAGCACAAGATGGAATGTGGTGGAAGCAGAAGTGGTGATGTACTTCACCTCGCCGAATTCGCGGTAGTATGCGCCGGGAATGTTGTTCTCAATAAATCCGGTTGTCGTTGAGAGTCCGGTGTGCCTGCCTATGTCATCGTAGAAATCGAGTGAGAGTGGCGAGTGAAGGAAGAAGTGGAGTTTCTTCTTTTTATTGTCTGGCAATGGTGTCGAGGTTTTAACATATGCCGGGAGCAAGCAATTCGACCGCAAAAGAACATTTTGAATCAAGCATTGAACACCCTCAACGCTGAGGATATCTTTGTGTTCTTTGTCTGGATTATTGTCGTTGTATTCTGCAAGGTTTACCCACCACCGCGTCACATTTGGACTCGAAGTACTCATCGCAAGCGCGCTCGGAACAACAACCGTGCCGTCTCCATCCTCGGTGAGCCACGGTTCGTATGACCATGTGTAGTTGTCCCCTTTTTTCTTTTGCGTGTAGTCAATACGTCCGACCGTGTCCACGCCCCAGCCCGCAATCTCAACAAGCGAGATGCTCGAGGGCGGTGTCCACTCATCGAGCGAGGCGTGCGTATTCAAGGAGTCGTCGAGCAGTGATTCTTCCGCGAGCGCGGGAGTGTTGAGGTCATGTGAAAGCGGCGCTGTTCTTCCTTCCTCTCCCGCCATGAAGCCGCGCATCTCTTCCCATGTGTTCACAAAACTCCCGTATCGCTCGTAGGCGTTGGTGAGTACGGGCGAGGAATTCGTGAACGTCGCTACCGGCGTTTGCACATCGCGAAAATATTGAACGGAGGGAAGAAGGTTGTAAGCGGAGGGCATATCGTTCGCGAGGAGGCGTGCAGTTGGTGCAGAGAAAAAAGCGCCGTCGGGAAGATACCACGCATGCGGAATGTCCTGCTTGAAACCGTGAAGGAGCGCTCCAATCGCCTGCGGAGTGCCGGTCTGCGGCACGGCGACGAAGATGATCTGGTCAATGAGCCTTGCGGCTTCGGTGTCGCCAAGTTCGCGCATGAGGGCTTTCGCTAAAAGCCCTCCGTTGGAATGGGCGATGATTGTCACCTTGCCTGTGCGGGAATTTGCCGCGAGGCGTTTCAGTTCCTGAATAATATATGGCGATGTGGTGGCCTCCAGATAGGAGATGTTGTCCCCCAACTTCTTGCCGCTTGTTAAAATATCGTCGAATGCAAGACGCCAGTCATAAGGGATGGCCTCCCACTCGTTGACTACACCGGAGGAAACGAGCGTATCCATAAATGCAATAAAGGGGGAATAGATAGCGGCACTCCCATAGGCCTTATCAATGACATCGCGCGTGTAGAGATCGGGGAACACACTTCTACCATTGTGCATCAACAGCGATGCGGCAAGTACATCACCGCCCGGTTCCCACAAGCGGCATTCAGTCGGGGAAATGCGTTCGCCAAAATCATCATCATAATCGCACTGGTGCGCATCATTCGGACGATATACTCTGCTCGCTTGCAGCCCCGGCAGGAAGAGCACATTGTCATAGCAGTTTTCTGTGCATCCCGGGTCGGCGTTGGCGGAGAACACCCAGGTACTTGCCGCAGGTAGTCGAGCGCCGAAATCACTCTCGAAATGATAGTTATATATCCCTGGAGCAAATGAGCTGGAGTACACATACTGTTCTCCATCAGCATAGTTTCCGTTACGCAAGATCGGGTCGAGGGCACCCCCATCGAGATACATGGGGTAGGTCGTGGTTGTTGTGCCATCACTCAATGCGAGATTCATCTTCGTTGGTGAAAAATTCTGTGTCTGCGTGTACACCACCTTAAACACAAACACGCTCGCACTATTCACTCCGATATTCGGGTGAACCCCGGGGCTCACCGGATCGTCTGCGTAGCCACCCTCGGGGCTTATCGTGAGTACCGGGGCGTGGATGATGATAATGGCGAGAGCGTGGGCGGGGAGGATGAAAAGAGCAAGCGCAAATGAGAACGAGACGATGATCTGGCGCATAAATGAGAATTTTAGCTAATGTTTTCCAAACTAGTCTTAATTCACCAGAATGCAAGCCTCGTAGTGAGCCCCGCATGAACATCCCTATAAACTCCAGTTTGTAAGAATGTTATTTGCGAACTCGTTTAGAGCAGTACCCGGAATTTGGACTTCTTCGTCTCCTCAAGGATTTTAATGGTGAGAAGCACTGATGGGTTACTTCCCACGTGAACGAGTGTCAGCCTCTCACCGTAATTATCTGCAAGTGCACCGAGAAATTCGTCGCCCCATGATGGCGAGAAGGTGACGACCCCCTCGAAATCAACTTCGACGGGTTCGGTGCCGCCAAGACTTTTCAAATTTTGCGTAAAAGCAGCATACGCCTCCTTCCCTGCCTGCCGAGAGATGAGAGTAGTTCCAAATTTGTTCAATATGATCTGCATGTGCTTACTTGTATCTTAATTCTATTAAACAACCCGATATATCTTCCTCTGTTTTTTCAATACGCATTTCCTCACCGTGTCGTAATGTGGCTAACGCATTCCCTGAACGAAACACGATCGAGATCGGTGCTGTTTCTACGACCGCGCGGACTGATTTGAGACCATTGCCGCGTTTTTCCGGAGTTCTCCCTGAGATGTATTCGGTGAACGCTACTCGTAACGCCTCAACATCTGAAGCAAGTTCGGGGCGTGCGTTGCGTAGAGTAGTAAGTACGCCACGCCCACGATCGGCAAGAACCACTTGGCCATTTTTTAGATCAAAAGCATAGAAAATTCCAGGAATGTTCGGCCAATTGCCGATGTTGTGGTCAAACGAGTTGTTTCCCATCTCGCCGATCGCCAAAATGATGAGCGAAAACCATGGGAGTGCAGTTTCGCTTTGCTCAAGCAGTGTTTGCATTTTCATCAATCGCGACTGAAATCTCGGTTGACTTTCGCAGTAAAAGTCGGGGACGGGTGGCTTATTATTTTTTGCTGTCATCCAATTCTTTGCGATTGTATAGAGTTCGCTACTGTGGAGTTCAATTTTGACGCGCGAATAGTAACGGTGGCCACTTGGACTTTTAATCGCAGGGAAGACACCCTTCTTGTCCCACCGACGAAGTGTGTCTATTGAAATCCCAAGCATTTTTGCCGCCTCGCCGATTGGTATTAATCTGTTTTCAGCGTTGTTATCCATTACCCCAAAGCATAGCAAACTATGCAAATCTATGCAAAGTTGATAAACCTATGCATATCCGAAAATACCAAGGTTTATAGGCTTTTTATTGAATAAACGAGCCCATCATTTGGAGTAGAGCGCTTCAGAGTGTGTCAAAAGCACGGTCATTTCCGTGAGGGCTTTGACTTCGTCCATTTCCGGGGGAATGCCGATGATACGGACGCCTTTCAGCTTACCCAGTTTTGCAAGATAACGGAGATTGAAGAG
>Ga0209541_10010212_pt1 | contig 15014 bp, 15 predicted proteins | sample RifCSPlowO2_01_FD_184027 | JGI IMG/M metagenome (GOLD analysis project Ga0209541, IMG submission 184027) | Groundwater microbial communities from Rifle, Colorado - Rifle CSP2_plank lowO2_0.1 (SPAdes) (version 2) | ecosystem: Environmental > Aquatic > Deep subsurface > Groundwater | place... | reverse complement strand
AAGACAATGCAGTCGCCAAAGCACTCATAAGCTTATTTCATAAATCACTGCTTGTTGAAGAAAAAGTGCAACAAGTTGAAATGGCAGAGCAAGGTTAGATTTGTTTTCTTTCAGATATGTTTATAAATATGGAATTGGCGCAAAATCCATGGCAAACCCAGACAGCTATGTTGCAATCCCAAAGCGCGCAGATAAAGGCGAGCCGCGATACGGGCATGCTAAAACTCTTGATGTACTTGTAAATATATTGTCAGTAAAAGGCATAATGCCGCAGGATGTACGCATATTTACGCAGTATGATAGCGAGCGCGGTAGTATTGTGCCAGAGGTGCTTTATTCACACCAGCTTGAAGGCAACAAAAGGAGCTGGATTCAGCCGGAAGAAATTAAAAAGGCAATGGCTGCTGCCCAGGGCAAGCAATAGCTCTTTAGGCGTCGCTCAGATAATTTTATGACCGCAAGGCCATCATGCCGCCCATAGCTGTTTGCACAACCGGCTTTGTTGAAAGAGTCGGAATTATGACTGTCGCCGCCATTAAATTTTTGAAGCGTAGCTTCAAAAGGCGGCGGCGAGCGAAGCGAGTAAGGCATAATTCTGACGTAAAATAGAGACTTTCAACAAAGCCTGCACAACCCGAAGATTTTTAAAAGTATCGTATGATAGGCCTGCATGGTAAAAGAAAAGCCATTTGCATACCATGTCGCAGGCATGGGTGATGAAACCAACGGCGTGTTTAAATCGCTTGCAGATGTAGTAAGGCTTTCGGTGCAGTGGGTGCCAGATGACATTGAAATCTATGCATGTTATGGCGAAAACAGGAGTGAAGTTGTGCCAGAAGAAAACTATTCAGTGCAAAAATTGGCCACAAGGGAAGAGGCATTAAAATTTATTCACGAACGCGATGCGGATATTAAAAAAGCGGAAAAAAGAGGCAAGGCAGCGACCCTCGCGTCACTTGCTGGCGCATGGCGCTGTTCGCCTGATGATACAGAAGAAAAGCAAATAAAAGATTACATTGCATCAAGCCCTCGCGTTTGGCTGCCTTTGGAAAAAATAGTTGAAATCTAATCGCAGGCAATAGCTTTTTAATTCTTCTTTGAACTGCAACCATATGAAAATTTTGACATCAGTAATCGGCAGCTACCCGCCGCTTGATTTAGCTGGCAAGCCAGTTACGCTGGAGCAGGCAGTCCAAGCCCAACTGGACGCAGGCATTGATGTTATATCCACAGGCCAGCTCACTGGCGACATGATTGAGATTTTTGCAAGCAAGATTGGCAGCGTCAGGCCCGCGCAGGATGGCGATGGAAAATGGCCATTCACTGTTTTTGGCGAACTCAGCTGGCCTGAAAATGGTACAACGCTATTAGAGCACAAGGCAGCAAGCATGAGGCTGCTGAACAACTCACATAATGGCAAAAAGCCAGCAATCCAGCTGAAAGGAATAGTTACGGGGCCATATACGCTTGCATCGGCCTGCAACAACAGATTTTACAAAAGCGAGCAGGAACTCGCATCTGCATTTGCTTTTGTGCTGAACAAAGAGCTTGTTGCACTTTCGGAAGTTGCAGATGTCCTGCAGATTGACGAGCCTTCGTTTTGCAATGGCGTGCCAAAATATATTAGAAATGTTTTTGATACTCTCGTAAAGGATGTTAAAAAAGAAATAATTTTGCACGCGCATTATGGCAGGACAACGCCAACTGATCTGCTCGAAATTCTTGCGCTGCCCGTCCAGACTATTAGTTATGATTCCGCGGCCAATCCAATAGTGCTTGATTTGCTTGCCAAGCATAAAGTTAAGCAGGATGCCAGTGTTGGCTGCATAATGACAGATGGAAATTATTTAACCGGTGTTAACACGATTGCCGGAAGGATAAGGCGCGCCGCACGAATCCTCGGCGAAGGCAAGATAAGATATGTAACGCCGGACTGCGGCATGAGAAATCTGCACCAGAACACAGCAAATCAAATAATGCGCAGGCTTGTTGCTGCAAGGGATAGTGTTTCTCAATAGTTGGGTAATTAAGGCAACATAGAAAGCTCTTTAAATGGCATCTCAACAAAGCCTCTAGTTGGTAAAGATTTATAACAAAAACTTCGCTTCGCTTGTTTTTGAATAAAGTTTTTATTGAGTGTCTATTGTTAAAAAACTTTATTAACCCAAAGCTAATAATATAAATCATGGCCACACCAATCCACGAACTCAGGGACATAGGCAGGTTTAACAAAATCGTGGCTGTGATGCTCAGTGTCGGCCTGCATGATGTTGCCGACCGCTTGAAGCTCAAGGGCAGGAAATTATTTTATTACAAGTTTGGCAAGGAAAAACATTATGCGCGCTCAACTCCGGAAAAGCTGAGGATTGCCTTTGAGAAACTCGGGCCGACCTTCGTGAAGTTTGGCCAGCTCCTCTCTGTCAGGCCGGACTTGGTGCCAAAGGAATATGTGCAGGAATTTTCAAAGCTACAAGACCAGATTCCCGCGTTTGATTACGAAGATGTGAGGGCAATTGTTGAAGGCGAGCTAGGAAAACCGCTGCATCACTTCTTTAAGTATTTCAGCAAGGTCCCGATTTCGGCAGCGTCAATCGCTCAAGTGCATTTAGCGATTTTGAAGAATGGCCAAAAGGTCGCAGTCAAGGTCCAGCGCCCTGACATAAAAGAGAAAATTGCGCACGACATGCACATCCTGTTTTATTTTGCAAAGCTGATTGAAAAATACATTGAGGACTCCAAAAAATATAATCCGCGGGAAGTCGTTGAGGAATTCGCAAAGTGGATAGAGAAAGAGCTTGACTTTTTTATTGAAGCGCGAAACTCTGAGAAATTGTACCAGAACTTTCGTGGCGTGAACTACATAAGAATCCCGAAAGTTTATTGGAACCTGAGCACAAGAAAAATTCTCACGATGGAATACCTTGACGGCGTCAAGCTCAAGAGCCTGAAGGACTCGGAATTGCAGAAAAAAATAATTCTCAGGCATCTTGTTGATGCCTCTCTGAAGCAGGTTGTTGAAGACGGCTTCTTCCATGCGGATCCGCACCCCGGCAACATCATTATTATGAAAAATAATGTTATCGGATTGGTTGATTTTGGCATTGTGGGGCACATTGACGCTGAGATGAAGGAGCAAATCGCTAGTTTGCTCATCGCGATGCTGAACAAGGACATTGACAACATCATGAATGCGATTCTGGACATGAACATTTCTGACGCGGAAATAAACGCGAAAAAAATGCGCCAAGATATCAGAGAACAGCTGAACCTCTGGTATGTAAAGCGGGCGCGCGAATACACTGCAGAGGACTTGGTTACGCTGACAAAGCTCTCTGCGGATATTGGCATAAAGCTCCCGATTGATTTTGTCCTGCTTACAAAACAAATTCTTACGCTTGACGGCGTGTCGCAGCTGCTTGACCCAAATTATTATTTCATTGACGAGATCGCGCCCTACATGAGAAAGCTGATTGCTCAGCGAAGCTCGCTTGAGGCTATTGCTGAGAGGGTAAAAGCGCGGACATTTGAGGCTGCAAGGTTTGCTGACAAGCTGCCCGGCCAGCTTGTGAATGCATTGCGAAAGCTTGAGAAGGGAAAAATCCGGCTGGAAATAGAGCCGAAGGAAATCAGGGAAGTAGAGCACCTCGCGACACAGATGGAAATTGCCGCGGAAAAAGTTGCCCTGGCAGTGATGATTTCAGCCATAGTAATCGGCGCGGCATTGTTTTCGCGCGTTGAGCAGTTGCCATTCATACTTGGCTGGCCGCTCTCAAAGATCTTATTTCTGGTTGCGGCAGTCTTCGGCTTCTGGATGATTATTTCTATTTTAAGGGAGAGGGCATGAAAATGAAAAGGTGTGGCACAAATCAGCCACCGCAAAACTCCACCAGTCAATATTAATAATAGCATCTGAATATATAAATCTTTCGCTGTGCAAGGCTTTGTTGAAAGTCTCCAATTTTCGTCAAAATTATGGCTTACTCGCTTCGCTCGCCGACACCGTTTGAAGCTAAAGCTTCAAACATCAAATGGTGTCGACAGCCATAATTTTGACTCTTTCAACAAAGCCGCTGTGCAAAGCCGGCGTGGCACAATCAGGTTACTGCGCTCGCCTCAAGAGCGAGTGACTTCACCAGTCATCCGGGTTCAAACCAACAAGTGAGAATCCCGGCGCCGGCGCACATACGAGAACACCAGGTAAAAAACATAAAGTGGAACACGTTCCGCAAGTGTTTGTAAACAAAATGGCGTGGCGGAAATAGTGAATAATTTTGTCAGAAAAAACAATATTTCGCCGGAGAAGGGAAAGAAAATCCTAAATGATTTCTTGAAAAGCACAAAATCGATTAGAAAGCAGGCAATAAAAACAGCAAAGCAAAATTTTTCCGGAAGGATTAAAAAAGCCCGCGGAATCTTAAGACTGTTGGACAAAGGGCTGGGCTTGCTGGAAAAGGCGGCGACAGCAAAAATTCTGACTTCCCCGGCCGAAAAAATTTCGGCTGGGCCCAGCGGAACGAGTTCCGCTTGGGTTTCAACAAAGCCGGCGAAATAGAAAAGCTTATAAACTATCAATACGGTAAATAATTATGACATTTCCAGAACTTTCAGGAATAAAAAGCACGCTTAGGGATTACTTGCGTGAGATGCCAGAGATAGGTTTGCGCAGCTTGGCAAACATTATTCCCGGCGGAAACATAGTGCAATGCGCGTATGACGATAAGCGTGGGCATGTGCGCATGGGCACGGATACACCAGCACACGTTAGTATAATGGGCGAAATTTTTTATGCGATGCTTGCGATAGCACTTGTTGTTGGCGGCCCTACTCATGAATTGATAAAAGTGTTGCCATTGGCGATTGCAGTAAAAATACCGGTCGGCTTGGAAGGAATTTATAACTCATACGCAGCGATGCAAAAAGCGGCAGGCCCTGTTAGTGGCTCTCCGCCTTTGGCACAGCAAACAGGCATAGAAACGGTTGTTACGGGTGGCCGCGCCCCCAATTCAGAAACAAAAACTGTAGCCATCTGATTGGTTAAAATTCCTGCCCAAAAGCTTTTTATAGTGTATTCTCCAGTAAACAATAGGTGATTAAACTAAAACAACAAATAAACTATCGGATGCCTCGCTAATCTTCTTAGTAAAAGGGAGAAACAGATTTTTGGAAATCTGCATTTACTAAACGGGTTTACATTTTCAAAATCTGCCAGAATAATTTCCCAAAAGCTCAATATTCCGGAATCAACATGCAAGTATGTCCTTAGGAAATTCAGGAAAGCAAGCTTAGTAAATTTTATAACGCCCAAAAAGGAGGTAAACAATAATGGCTAAAAAAACATTTTATATCACAACAGCAATAGACTACACAAACAACCTGCCGCACATCGGCCATAGCTACCAGAAGGTTCTTGCGGATGTTTTGAAGAGATGGCACAAAAGCCTTGGTTACGATTCCCTTTTTCTGACAGGAACAGATGAGCACGGCCTCAAGATACAAAGGGCAGCGCAGGCCGTAGGCAAGGAGCCGCAGGACTTTGTCGATGATTTGGTAAAAGGATTTGAGGATAATTGGAAAAAACTAAACCTTGACTTTGACATTTTCCTGCGCACGACGAGCGAGCAGCACAAGAAAACAGTTGCAGCATTCACAAAAAAAATCAGGAAAGACATTTACAAGGGAACTTACGAAGGCTTGTATTGTGTTAATTGCGAAACTTTTTTTACTGAAAAAGATTTGGTGAATGGAAAGGTCTGCCCGATACACAAAAAAGAAACAGAGTTAATAAAAGAGGAATCGTATTTTTTCCGTCTTTCAAAATACCAGAACAAACTTTTGCAGCTTTATAAAAAAAATCCTGATTTCATTTCGCCAGAAAACCGCAGGCAAGAGATTATCAACCGCGTGAAGGAAGGACTCAAAGACCTATCAATCTCCCGAGCCTCGGTCGGCTGGGGTATTCCATTTCCGCTTGACAAAAAGCACGTAACTTATGTCTGGTTTGAAGCCCTGCAGTGCTACATCTCGGGGCTTGGCTGGCCCTCAGCAGACAAAAAGTTCGGGAAGTTCTGGCCTGCGGATGTCCAGCTGCTTGGCAAGGATAATGCGTGGTTCCACACAGTTATATGGCCAGCCCTTTTGTTTTCGGCAGGCATCAAGCCGTCAAAAAAAATCTTTATCCATGGCTTCCTCACGATTGACGGCCAGAAGATTTCAAAATCCCTTGGAAATACGGTTGAGCCCCGCATTTTTGTGGAGAAATATAGCGCAGACGCGCTAAGATACGCGCTGCTGCGCGAGATAAATACCAAGGAAGACGGCGATTTCTCTGAAAAAGTTTTAGTTGAAAGATTGAATAACGACTTGGCAAACAATCTTGGCAACCTTCTGTCAAGAACACTAACTTTGATAGAAAAAAATTGCGGCAGCGTCGTACCAAAAGGAAAAGTTGACGCCGCTTTGAAAAAATTATTTGAGAAAACGCTAAAAGAAACAGGCAAGCATGTTGAAAAGATTGAACTGCACCACGCGCTTGAAAAAATCTTTAACTTCATCGGCACATGCAACAAGTATGTTGATGAGAACAAGCCATGGGAGCTGGCAAAGAGCGCTGGCGATAAACGAGGAACGAGTAACGAAAAACTAAAAACAGTCTTATACAACCTTGCCGAGTGTTTGCGCGTTATTTCTGCATTGGTCTGGCCATTTATTCCAGAATCAGCAGAAAAGATTGCAAAGCAATTGGGCTTGAAAGCGGTTCCGCAATTAAAAAACCTGAAGTTCGGGCAGATTAAAGCAGGGATAAAAATTAACAAAGGCGAAATATTATTCAAGAAAGTTGAAAAGTTTGATGCGGAGCGAAGCTCAGCAGGCTTTGCTTCGCAAAGTGAGCAAGTAAATTTAGGCACCACCCAAAATAAATTTAGGCACCACCTATCCAAAGTTGATTTGCGCGTTGCTGAGATAAAAGATGCCCGGGAAATTTTAGATTCAGACAAATTAGTCAGGCTGCAGATTGATGCCGGCCAACTCGGCAAGAGGCAGATTGTTGCGGGCATCAAAAAACATTACCTGCCAGAACAGTTGGTTGGCAAGAAAATTATCCTTGTGGCAAATCTGAAACCCGTAAAATTGCGCGGAGTTGAGTCGAACGGGATGTTACTTGCCGCAGAATCCGGCGACGGAACTCTGGAAGTTATCTCGCCAGCCGGAAACAATGGCGAGCAGGTCTTGGCGGACGGAATAACATTTGAAAAGAAAAATGAAATTGAAATACGAGAGTTGGAAAAATTAAATTTGAAGATTGAGAATTATAAATTAACTGCACAAGGGAAGGTTTTGAAAACTTCGGCGGGGGAAGTTAAAACAAAATATATTACAAATGGCAAGGTAAAATAAAGCGTATTTTTGTTTTAATCTAGCACCGCGCGGCTGCGCAAACATTTATAATTTTATCTATCAATGCCTGATGGATGGTTAATGACAAAAATCTCAGGGAAAAATTAACAACGGAAGTTTCTGAATACATAGTGCGCGAGGCGAACACGCTCCTGTACATACCTTATTATATTTCTATGTTTTTCCATCTTCTGGATGAAACAGAATCAAGATCGCGAGGCTTATTTAATCACCATCCTGCCCAACTCGCGTTTCTCACAGGTAGTCTGGCGGCTAGACGAATAGGTACTTTGGGTCTCTTGGAAGAAATTTTAACTGTAAATGAAACAGAGTTAGAAAGAATAGTCGAAAAGTATGGAGGACACACTCTTCATTCTGGACCAAATAAACGTCTTCTGCCACGCAATTATGCAAGAGAAGGCTATAATGATGCGGATTTTTTAGTCATAGTCGACGAAAAAGAATTGCCGCCAGCTGAAGAAGGCTCTTGCAAATACACGAGATTTTCTGCGCTACGACAATGGCTAAACTTTATGCCGCAAGCCCTGTGGCGGGAAGAATTTGATAGAAAGCACGAGCGTGGCTGGTATGATTTTCATGGCTTTGAAGTAGAAACCTACACATACAAAAGTTTTTTCGAGGCATTGAAATTATGCAAAACCGTTGAAGGGCTTGCCGATGGATTTTGGAGACGCGATTGGTCGATCGCACGCGGACCATTCGAGTTTCACGAAAGTAAAATTCACCCAAACTTCAGAGCGCTTGGCTTGCAACCCTTTGTAGCGGATGTGCTGCTTCAGCAGCGAGGTGTTTTGCTGCAAAAACCACGAGGCATTTTTCTACAAGAATATTGTGGTGATGAAGACTTTAGGGTAGAACTTTATTCATATATGCGCCGAACTGGCCAGCCGAGGCTAATGCAGGATTATTTGCAGAAAACTTATCTTGGCTACTTAGATTCACTGCGCGCGCATATGGCAGATCTAACATGCATTAGCTGTGAAACACTGGCAGTTCTGCATAAAGAAATAAATCAGCTAGAAGATAATACAAGACAGTTTATATCTGGCAGGGCTTTTGATAAACAGTTTGATGTACTTCAAGATTATTATTTAACAATGTGGCCGGATTAGTAGAACGATACTAGTCTTTATTTAAGTAACCATCAATTATTTTCTCTACTGGTTCGCATTCGGCAAAAAACATATCAAAATTTAGATAAGAGTTCTACACCTTCCGGATTTTCAAATACTATGCTAACTACTTCTTCCCCCGAGCGGGCAGATAATTTAACACTCTTGTCCGAAATTCTTATGCTATACGGAAAATCTTTATTGTGAAGCGCTGGGTTTAATACCCCGCACTTTAGTGCGCTTCACAATTCAAAAACTCGCCTTCTAGGCGAGCACCGTAAAAACCACGGACTTTAGCCCATGGATAGGTGCGAGCGGCGAGTTTTTATTATCTAAGATTTTCATGCGAATATTATATTTTTTCATTTTTTCTTTGATATTTATTAGCTGTTCCTTTGTAAATTTTTTCCCATAATGTTTTTCTAAAGCAGCAATAAAAACAGCCATAGATTTTCTTGATATTATAAATTCGCATTTCTTTTTTTCACGATGCATTTTGTTAAATATATCATTAAGCAAGGCCTGCAGGGCAGAGTGTTGAAAACATCTGGTTGGGAAGTAAAGACTAAATATGTGGCAAATGGAAATGTGCGTTAAATTTTTTTCAAATATTCGTCAAACACTTCATTAATGTCTCGGCCTTCGTTGTAAAACAGGTCGAACAATTTTGTCATTAATTTTACTGCGTCTGTGCTTTCAAAAACTACGCTCGTAGTATCATCGCCAGAGCGGGTTGCAAATATGACACTTTTTTCAGATATTGAGATGTAGTAAGGGAAGCTTTCCTTTAAAATACGTATGTGTGCATCGTAATTTGCTAGTTTGCTTTTTATGCCTAGTAAATATCTTTTTACAAAATTTTTCCCATAGTTTTCAAATAGTGATTTTATGAACAAGTCAAAGGTCTTTTCAGACATTGCAAACTCTGTTTTTTGTTTTCTATTGTGCCTCTTATTAAATGCCTCGTTCAGGATAATGTGAAGCCGTGATGTTTTGCCTGTTAGCGCCCCGGTTTTTACTACGGCCATATTTCGCATTTTTACAAAATCCTCTTTGGATTCTGGATAAAGTACGAACGGCACAGACAGGCCCAAAAGCAGCACTTTGAACCTGCCGCTAAATTCTGCTTGCCTTACTAGTTCAAACATAAATTCATCTTTGCTATGCAATATCCTTATGCTGGCAGAAGACAAAGTGCTTTCTTTTTCCAGTGCAGACGTTAGTGCGATGTATTTGTTTTTGTCTAACTCCGACTGGTAATTGAGGAAATCAATTACATTTTGCCCGAAGTTACTGATAAAATACTTGGCAGGCACGTCATCCGCTTTTTCTATCAGCCTTTTCGTGAGAAGTTCATTCAGGAAATCATAAATCCTGCCCATCGGGATTTTTGTGCGCCTGGAAATCTCCCTGGCATCTGATTTCCTGTTCGAATCTATAAGAAACCGAAGTATGGCTATTTCATTTTCCTTTAGGCCATATTTCTGTTGAAGCTCGTTCAGGACAGCTGCGAATTCCATAAAATTACTACAAAACACCAATTTATAAGTTTTACTCATAAAAACGGTTTTAGGTGTTTTAAGCAGTAAATAAGTAGGAAAAATATTTATTAGTGTTAGAACAAACTAAAAGGGAGAAAAAGTGGGAGAAGATTGTGCGGGACCTATTATTGCAAGCGATGGAACAGCGATTTATGAGTTAGAAATAAATGGCGCATGGCATCGCTGGAATGGAAAATATTATGCGCCGGTAAGAGGTGTTAAGTATGTGCCGCCCTTAGCTGAATTTTGTAAAGAAGCGGTTGTTCCATCAGAACGCAAAGTTACACCGATTACAAAGCCATCAGTTCCTTTGGAACGAAGGCTAACTCCGCGGCCGCTTGCAGAAACATACATACCATGGGGCAATGGCGGTTCCATGGATAATTCAGGTCGTTTGTCTTATCTGCCGCCCGATGAGCTGGTTAAGCGGCCGCGCGGAAGGCCACCACAATACTAGTCATATGACATCCACAGCTGTTGCACCTTCAAATATAGCATTTACAAAATACTGGGGCAAGAGAGACCCAAGGCTAAACATACCAAACAACAATAGCATATCTATGAATCTGGATGCCTGCCTGACAACTACGACAGTTGAGTTTTCCGATGCATATGAGGTCGATGTTGTTTATGTTGATAGCATGCTCGCAATGCCAAATAACAAAAACTCGCCCGACCGCGAGTTTTCGAAGTGTAATCGCGCGCTAAAGCGCGGAGTATCAGACACGCGCGATTCCAATGAATCCGAAAGCAAAAATGTTCATGCTTTTTTGGATAAAGTCAGGGAGCTGGCCTGCATAGAAGAAAGGGCAATGGTCGTATCAAAAAATAATTTCCCGCAAGGCGCAGGGATTGCAAGCTCAGCCTCTGCTGCAGCAGCACTGGCGGTTGCCGCGACAAAGGCGGCGGGATTAAACTTAAGTGAAAAAGAGCTTTCTACTTGGGCCAGATTATTTTCCGGCTCTGGCTGCCGCTCAATTCCTGCGGGCTTCGTAGAATGGCATGCTGGCACTTGCCACGAGGACTCCTACGCTGAATCAATTGCGCCGCCAGAACATTGGGATTTGCTTGATATAATCGCTGTTGTTGGCAGCGGGCATAAAAAATACGGCAGCACTGTTGGCCATGGCCTGGCAGAGACAAGCTTTCTTTATGAAGCAAGGCTTCGGCAAACCAGGGAATACAACCCAATGATCAAAGAAGCTATTTTAGCAAGGGATTTCAAAACATTTGGCAATTTGGTTGAGAGGGAAGCGATGTCGCTTCATGCCGTTATGATTACCTCTGATTTATCAAAGAAACTTGAAACTACTGATATTTCTATACGCTACTGGAACCGCGATTCAATGCCAGTTATGCGCTTAGTTGAGCATCTGCGCTCAAAGGGCGTGCCAGCTTACTTTACTATTGACGCAGGGCCTAACATCCATATACTCACATTGCAGGCGTACAAAGATGCTGTGACAAAAGAACTTGATACTGCAAAGTCATTGGAGGTAGTCGAAGGCTACATAGTGAACAAGCCTGGCGGGCCTACGAGGCAGATAGAGGAGCATTTGTTTTAGGAAAGCGATGTTGAGCATGCCAGTAAAAACTTTGCGGGTTGGATTAAGGCAAGGTTTGTGGCAAGCGGAAGCGTAAGATAGTCATATAAACCTATTTTCCCCAAACTTCTGACATGGTAATCGCATCAGCGCCTGGAAAGGTTATTCTTTTTGGCGAGCACGCGGTAGTTTATCCTGGCCACATTGGCATTGCTGCTACCATTGACAAAAGGGCAGTCGTGCGCGCAGAAAGATCGGAAAGTGGCAGGTGCAGCATAAGCTCAGAATTGGGCTACTGCGAATTCGGGCAGGATTATTTTAGAGACGTACAATCACATTCGGGACACTCTCCCGACTGGAGCACGCCACACAAAACCATTCTGGCAGAAATATTTAAGGAGTATGGATATGTGCCGCTGAAAATCGAAATTAAGTCAGATATTCGGCCGCGCTCGCACCTTGGCTCTGGCAGTGCTGTTTATGCCGCGCTGTCTCATGCAGTTCTTGCAGAGTTGAATGTTGCGCCGGATTTGCACAAAGTCAGTGAGCTAACATACACAGGGGACATGATCGCCCACGGCGGCAAGCCATCCGGCATTGACAGCAACACCGTGACGTATGGCGGGCTGCTTAAATTCACAAAGGCTGCAGAATATGGCCGCTGCAGTTTTGAATTTATAAAATTAAGTTATGCTCTGGAATTATTAATCTGTGACAGCAATGAATATAGCGAAACGCGCAAAATGGTTAATCTGGTTGAAAATAATTTAAGAGAAAATTCCGGGTTGCGCGCTGAACTTGATGATACGTATATCTTAGCAATGGGCGGCCTGGAAGCCCTGCGCGCCAGAAACCTCAGGGCAGCTGGCTGGGCCATGCTTGCAAACCAGAAAATTCTGGCCAAGCTGGGCGTTTCAACTTCCAAAACAAATAACATTGTGCAAATAGCAACGGATGCTGGAGCTTATGGGGCAAAGCTGACCGGTGCAGGCGGAGGCGGCTGCGTAATTATTCTGGCGGAGGATTATTCAGGCATAGAAAAGGCGCTGGTTGCTGCCGGATACATAAGCACATTTAGAGTTAAATTAGGCGCGGAAGGCGTAAGGGCTGGTAAATAATGTACTGCCATAAAACACCAGCAACAATTAATTTTAAAAATAAGCAATACTTGTATTAGTCATGGCCACAACCAATTACAAGCGCTTTAGCACATATAATGTAGTTTTCTTCTTTGTAACTATGTTTGTAGTGTTTATTTTTCTCGCGGATAGCAAGGTCGCGAATTTTATCCAGTCTGTCGGCATGCAAGGCGGATTGCTCAGCCTGCTGGTGGCAGGGGCAGCATATTCAAATTTTATCACATCACCAGCGGCAGCAGCAGCAATATTTTTTCTGGGAAAAGTTTACAATCCGCTTTTAGTCGCGGCCATCGGCGCGTTCGGGACGGTGTTTACAGATTATCTTTTGTTTAGATTTATTAAAACAAAGGCGCGGGCATCTTTTCTGCACTTGGCAGAGGGCTTCAGGACGAAGTACAGGAAAACCAGAAAGACGCTGCGCATCCTTGGAACAATTGTCGCGGGCTTGATAATCGCTTCCCCGCTGCCTGACGAGCTTGGAGTCGCTATTTTGGGCATAGAAAACTACAAAACAAAATGGTTCCTGCTTTTTTCCTATGTGATGAACTTTCTGGGTATTTTAGCCATAAGCTGGCTGGGCTCAATAACATAGAGAACTTTTTTAAACTGTTTCTAATATATTAAAGTGTGCGCCAGTAGATAAACTGTCGCGCGCGCCAGTAGTCTAGCAACCCTTTTGCTGCGCAAAAGCATTGACGGAAAAAGCCTTCGGCTGGCGTCATCTGCGATGACGCAAAACGGGTTGGACAATGGTAGGACATGACCTTGCCATCAGCAGCCTTTCTTTTCCAGAGCCGAATAAAATTCGGCTTGGCCAAGAAAAATGCTTCGGCATTTTTCTCTGGTCGCGAAAAAGAAAGGCTCCTGGGGATCCAAAGAAAAACGCGAAGCGGTTAAAAACCGCTTAAACTTGGATTCCATGCAGAAAGGTTAAGACCTGGGTTCAATCCCCAGCTGGCGCATTTTTTCAATTAGCAGTTAAGCAGCATTATTCTGGGCAGGAAAAGATACAAAGCATTTATTTTTCAACCGGCAGAACAAAAGTCTTTTCTCCGCTGTTTATTTTTTCCTCAAGGCTTTTCAGGCTGACATGCTCCGCCTTTGCCACATCTGCAAGTGTTATCTGCAGCGCATTAGCAAGCGCACGCAAAAATGTGGCATTGTTGCTGTTACGATAGCTATGCGCGCGGTATATTACATCTTCCGGCTGCATGATGGCGACCGCAACTTTTTCTGTGGCTGGCTTAAATACCAGGCCGGCATATTTTTCAGAGTGCTTGCCAAAATATGCGTGGGCAACAAGGCCATGCGCTTCAATAGCATAAACTTTTATGAAACAAGCTGTTTCGCCCCGTTTCTCCGATTTTTCCAGTGCCGCAGCCACCAGAACATCGCGTATTTGCTTTTCATATTTCTCAACAAAGGATTTCTCAACAAAACTAATCATTTCAGTTTCTTTTCAAATTTTAAATTCCAGCCAGATTTCAAGTTTTATGTTTTTAAAATATTATATGCTGAAAAGAACAAGTCTATTTGCCTGCTAGTATATACTAGTATATATTTGTTAATTCGTTAATTTTGCCAATTAAGTCCCGCGGGTAATTTTTTTGGCACAATAAAAGTTCAGTGTGGGGGCAGAGCTTTTCGTAAATGCCGGTTTTAATCCTGTATCTGGCGGGATGCTCATTGCCCTTCTTTTCAAAAAACCCTGAGATGCGCAGGACCGAGGCTACCTCTGACCTATTTGGCGCACGGACACCAAAGTATGGCCGCACTGCGGATTCCAGAGTGCTGGCTGCACTCTGCTTGTTTTGCCTTTTTAGAAAATACAAAATAATATAGGCTTCAACCTTAGCTTTATTTTCCATGCATGACATACAGAAGAAAAAGGTTTAAGTCTTGCGGCGAAGCGGATGAAACACGAGGCTTAAAAAGACAAATCTACGGGATTTTATGGGGCTGTCGGCTAGCTTGGTAGGCTTTGCCCATGGGGTGGGCAAGACATCAGTTCAACGGCACCCTTTCTTTCGTTGCAAGAAAGAAAGGCTCCTGGGCGCCCAAAGAAAGAGGCGGCGTAGTCGCTGCGCGAACACGCCAAAGTGCCCGAAGTGCGGAATAAATCTGGTCAGCCCCATACAATAATAATTAGTTAATTAATAACAAAAACTCGCTGCTCGCACCTAATGAAAAATTGCAAAGCAATTTTTCATTCCGTGAATTTGAAACAAATTCACGTTATCCACTGGCTAACCATAATCCGTA
>Ga0209541_10010211_pt1 | contig 15016 bp, 21 predicted proteins | sample RifCSPlowO2_01_FD_184027 | JGI IMG/M metagenome (GOLD analysis project Ga0209541, IMG submission 184027) | Groundwater microbial communities from Rifle, Colorado - Rifle CSP2_plank lowO2_0.1 (SPAdes) (version 2) | ecosystem: Environmental > Aquatic > Deep subsurface > Groundwater | place... | reverse complement strand
AAGCGGACCGTACGTGTATTCTTCGGAACCCGGCACGGGACGCGTGCCGAGAGTTAGACTCTGCTCCGAGACTATAACAGGGGGATGGGGGTGTCAAGGTAGTTACTGGGGGAGTGCTTTGCGGATTTTATCCGCGTTGCCCGCAAGATCATTTTTGTTTTCTTTGACTTTATTTTCGGGATAGATCCAGATATGAGCGTGGGGCACTTCATCGCCGACGATTTTTGAAAGAATGAATTCCGTATCAAAAGCTTTTTGCTCTGCCAAAGCAATTTTTTTTGCTACTTCGAAATAATCACCAGCATTTGGTACGTCCCAAACCCATCGGTAATGTTTTTTAGGAATAACCAACGTATGTCCTGCCGAAAGCGGTCGAATATCAAGGAAAGCTAGAAAGTCTTCATTTTCGTAGACTTTTTCCGCAGGAATTTCTCCCGAGACGATTTTGCAGAAAATACAATCTTTCATCCACCTATTATATGCTAAAATTGCTTGATGAAAAAATACTCGCTTCGGCCACCTGTACCCAAAGAAGTGTCTGACGAGCTTTTTCCATACTCGTCGCTTCTCCGGCGGCTTTTGTTCCACCGAGGGATTTCGAAAAAGGAAGAAGCAGAAGTTTTCCTGTCACCCAATTATGAAAGCGGTATTCACGACCCGTTTCTTCTTAAAGACGCGGAGAAAGCGGCTGATAAATTTATTGAGGCGGTAAAAAGGAACGACAGAATTGCGGTTTTTTCTGATTACGACGCTGATGGCATTCCCGCGGCCGTGGTTTTCCACGATTTTTTTGGTCGAATCGGTTTTTCAAATTTTGAAATATACATTCCGCATCGCCATGATGAAGGGTTTGGTTTGAATGGCGAGGCGGTCGAGGAGCTTGGAAGTCGCGGCGCGAAGTTGCTCATAACGGTGGACTGTGGCATCGGTGATATAGAAGAAGTGACGAAAGCAAAAGAGTGTGGTATGGAAACAATTATTATCGATCACCATCTGCCTCGTCCGTCCCGCATTGCGGGATTAGGACCGAAACAAGCGCTTCCCGCCGCGTACGCGATTTTGAATCCAAAACAAGAGGATTGTTCCTACCCCGAGAAAATGCTCTGCGGTTCCGGTGTCGCTTTTAAATTTATTCAAGCTATTTTAAAAAAAGAGTCTTTTGGCCTTAAAGAGGGGATAGAAAAGTGGTTGCTCGATATGGTGGGGATTGCCACACTCTCGGACATGGTGCCGCTTACCGGCGAAAATCGCACACTCGCGCATTTTGGACTCAAGGTACTCCGCAGGAGTCCGCGGCTTGGCCTTATGAAACTGCTCCGGAAACTTAATGTGGAACAAAGTACGCTCTCCGAAGATGATGTTGGTTTTACGCTTTCCCCGCGCATCAACGCCGCTTCTCGTATGGGGGTTCCTCGTGATGCCTTCTCGCTATTTACCACCACCTCTTTTGATGAAGCCGATCGTTTGGCCGATCATTTGAATAAAATTAATGACGAGCGGAAGGGGACGGTAGCGGCTATGGTCAAAGAAATCAAGGGAATTGTGTCGGAACGTTATGCCGAAAAGGAAGCTGGAGTTATCGTTCTTGGTAATCCCAAGTGGAAGCCGGCTCTTTTGGGGCTTGCCGCGAATACGCTCATGAACGAGCGATTGTGCCCGGTTTTCTTGTGGGGGCGGGATGGTGGAGAAATTCTCCGCGGTTCATGCCGCTCCCCAGGGGATATTAGTCTTGTTGAAATTATGGGCGCGGTGCCATCCGGCACTTTCATAGAATATGGAGGTCACGCGAAATCCGGCGGTTTTAGTTTAGTTACAGACAAAGTGCATCTTTTGGGAAGCGAGCTCGAACGAGCCTATGAAGCAGTTCGCACAAAAGAACGAAAAGAAGAACCGGAGGGGATTGACGATGCTCTCTCACTCGAAGAGGTTAATCACGATACCTACTCCGAAATCGAAAAGTTATCACCGTTTGGCTTCGGCAATCCGAAACCACTCTTTTTGTTTGAAAAAATTCCCGTTTCTTCCGCCCGTCTTTTTGGCAAAGAGAAAGGTCACGTGGAGTTTATGTTCAAAAAGCAAAATGGCGCACCCGTTAAAGCTATCAGTTTTTTTGCCGCCGGAAGCGATCTGGCGAAAATAAAAGAAGGCAATGTCATTTCTTTTGTTGCCCATCTTGAAAAATCTTTTTGGCGCGGCTTTGGTGAGCTTCGATTGCGGATTGTTGACCTGTTGTAGTCGCCTATTTTAGGTTTGGAACAAACTCCGACTTTCTTTTTTAAAAATTTCTTGATAATATGTATGGTATGACCACTGTAACTATTCCAAAGGAATTTCAAAAAGAGGAAAAACTTGTGGCACTCCCCCCTCGGTTTTACGAGGAGTTTTTGATGACGCAAAAACGAATCAAGAAAGCAAGAACATTTAAGCCAACTGCTCGCGATGTGCGGCTTTTGGCACGAGGACGAAAAGAGTTTGCGGAGGGTAAATTTATTCCTGTTTCTGAACTCTAAAATTATGTCATGGCGTGTTTTTGTTGCCTCAAGTGCGACGAAATTTGTGCAACGGCTTCCGAGGAAAGATGCCACTCGAATTAAGTTTGTATTGGAAAAAGAATTGTCGCGTGACCCGTATGCTGGCGATATAAAGAAGTTAGCAGGGGAAGATAATGTCTGGCGGCGGAGAGTCGGTTCATATCGAATTTTTTTCGAAGTATATCCTGTGTTTCAAGAAGTTCGCGTATTCGATATTGAACGCCGTGGTTCCAACACCTACTGATGTTCTAAAGTACTTCTGCCCATCTGGAAAAATCTTTCTGGCGTGGCTACGGAGAGCTTCGGCTCCGGATTGTTGATATTGTTTAGTATTTCGCTTATGCTATATGCCGAAGTCTAAAGTAGGAGAAATCATAGCAAACAAAAGAAAGGAATCCAGTGACCCCGTTAAATATTTGTACAGCAGGAGTAATACTATTCTTGCTCGGTTTCAGCTCGTTATTACTTACGGCAATTGTTTCGATAACAGGATTTGCGCTCCTTGTCGCAGGAGTGGGAGTGAAATGGGTTCCCATTACCCCACAATTTATTTACGGGCTAGGTGGTTGCGTGTTCATTTCTCTGCTGGTGGGTCTGTGTTTAGTTATGATTGCTAGAAAAAGATGAGCTATTGTCCTCAGTTGAGTCTGGAATAATCCAGACTCTTTTTAATGTTATAATTCTTAAATCTTAATTCTTGAATCATGAATCTTGAATCTACTGTAACCATTTTCACCGACGGGTCATCGCTGGGGAATCCGGGGCCGGGAGGGTGGGCCGCGATTATCATTTTCCCAGACTCAAATGATAATCGCGGCGAGTTTAAAGTGGAAAGTCTAAAGTGGAAAGTAACGGAAATTGGCGGGAGAGAGGATCACACCACAAACAATCGCATGGAACTTACGGCTGTAATCGAAGCTCTTAAAGGTTCGACCTTTCTCCCGATCCAAGGTCAAACCTTTGTTTTGTACAGCGATTCTTCCTACGTTATAAATGGAATCACTAAATGGGTTTCAGGTTGGCAGAAAAATGGTTGGAAGACGGGAGGCAAAAAGGAAGTTATGAATCAGGATTTGTGGGAAAAACTCGTCGAAGTTTCTGCGGGCAAAAAAATCGAGTGGCTGTATGTTGGGGGGCATGTGGGAGTGGCAGGTAATGAGCGATGTGATGAAATTGCAACGGCTTTTTCGGGCGGTATGAAGCCGGAATTATATTCTGGAGTTCTCAAGAATTACAGAATAAAAAATATCCTCGATCTCCAAGGTCGAACCTTGGATCGGAAGAAAGGTTCGACCTTGGATGCGCGTCGGCGTTCCAAAGCAAAAGCATATTCCTATGTGAGTACTGTGTTGGGGGTTGTTCAAGTCCACAAGACGTGGGTAGAATGCGAAAAACGAGTAAAAGGTATTGCCGGTGCGAAATTTCAGAAAGCACTTGATGCGGAAGAGGAGAAAATGCTGATTCAAAAGTGGGGTCGGGGATAGCAAGGTCTCGTTTCTCTCAAAAAGTATGGCGGAGAGAATTTTTTATATTGTCATTGGCAGTTTTGTTTTAGGTGTTACGACCGGTTCTTTTGTACTGGTACCGGAGTCCGCTTTTCTCTTTTTTATTCTCCTCGGGTTTGTCATTTTTCTCTACTTCTTATTTTTGCTTCGCCATGGTGGCGAGTGGAGGATAGTTCTTTGCATCAGTCTCCTTTTCTTTTCCTTCGGAGCAGGACTGTGGCGGATTTCTTTTTTCCACGAGGCATCAAAAAACGAAAGTGTGGCAAAACTTTTTAATCGATCGGTAGCGATTGAGGGGGTTGTTTCGGGCGAGCCTGATCGAAGAGAAACATCTCTTCGGTTTGTCGTCCGTACGGATTTTCGCATGGAAGGTCAAGAGGAAGTACCTTTCAAAGCGACGATTCTTGTTGTTACCGATCCCTACCAGATTATTTCGTACGGGGACCTAGTTCGGGTGAGCGGGCTTTTTCAAAAACCAACAAATTTTGACACGGAAAATGGCCGCCAGTTTGATTATGTTTCATATTTGGCCAAAGACGGCATCTGCTGCCAGTTTTTCCGCCCAGAGATTTCTGTCGTTGCTTCTGGAAAGGGGAATGTTGTTTTGTCTTTTCTCTACGACATTAAAAATATGTTTGTCGGTAGTATTTCGCGCATTCTCTCCGAGCCAGAAGGGTCACTTCTCTCGGGAATTATTCTCGGTGCCAAGCATGGATTGCCGCAGACGCTTCTCGATGCTTTCAAGACAGCCGGAGTCATTCACATTGTGGTGCTTTCCGGTTATAACATCACGCTCGTGGCCGCTGGATTTTCAAAACTATTTTCGTTTTTGTCTCGACGGTTTCGTTTCATAGTTCCGCTTTTGGCGATCTTGGGTTTTACGCTTATGACCGGTGCTTCAGCCACGGCCGTCCGCGCCTCTCTTATGGCTGCGCTGGTTATTTTTGCCAAAACGATTGGCAGGAATTACGACATGAGCCGCGCCCTTCTTGTCGCCGGCACGCTTATGATTCTCCACAATCCAGCTATTTTGGTTTTTGATCCATCATTTCAGTTGAGTGTTTTGGCTACGCTTGCGCTCATTTATTTGTCCCCGGTTATTTCGCAGAAACTTCTTTTTATCCCCGAGCGATTTGGTTTCCGCGAGATTGTTTCATCCACTGTTTCCACTCAAATTTTCGTTCTGCCATTTCTCATGTGGATGACAGGGCAAGTTTCGCTTATCGCGCTCCCGGTTAATTTTTTAATTCTGGTGATTATCCCGATGACGATGTTTTTCGGTTTTGCCGCCGGATTTCTGGGAATTATTTCGCATACGCTGGCGCTTCCGGTTGCTTTTGTTTCGTATCTTTTCCTCCACTACATAGTTAAAGTTGTTGAGATTGCTTCAAAAATCCCTTTTGCGTCTGTGCATTTTATTTCCCCGCATTTTTATGCGGTTATTATTGCTTACGTTATTCTGGTTTTTTTGATCTGGCGGATCAACCGTTCCCTAGCGTGAAAAAGCCTCAGAGAAATTTTTTTCGATGACGCTCCAATTTAGGTTTGCGAAAAAGTCCTCAATGTAAGTCTTCTTTCCGCTTGGCTGGTAGTCAGCAACGTATGAGTGTTCCCACATATCAAGAGCCAGAATTGTTTTACAACCATTAAGTTGTCCCAAATGTTGTTCATCAACCCAAGCATTTAATAACCTTTTTGTTAGAGGATCGTAATAGAGTATGGCCCAACCAATACCACGGGTCAAAGCAATGGATTTGAAACGATTAAGCCATGCGTCAAATGACCCGGATGTTTCCACGATCATTTTTTTAAGTTCACTCTTTTCCGGAAGCAAAACAGCTCCGCCGGCGAGTGATTCAAAATAGTATTCGTGGTTGACCATACCGTTGAATTCAAACGAAAATCTTCTCTGCAGTTCGCCAAGTTCGTACGCATATTTTTCGGCATTTTTTGCTAACTCGTCGATATGCTCAAGTATGAGATTAGCATGTTTCACATAGCCCGCATAGAGTTTTAAATGTTCCTCAATAGTTTTTTTGGAAATTCCTTTTAACTCCGGAATCGTAAATTTTTGTTCTTCAAATTTTTTCATAACATAAAAAGAAAAAGTTAGTTGCTAGTAAAGTCCCATTATACAGTAAGATTTTTAAAAGGTAATGAATATTGACTTTTTACCTTTTTCATATAGTGTGATACAGGAGAACGTAATTGTTCTGGAAACAACTCAACATAAAAGAAAAGGATAACATATGTTTCTTTCGATGAGGGAATATACCACATTGGTTTTTCGTTGGTCAGTTTTTACCGCTGTCATGGCCGCTCTGTTTTGGTCGGTTTGGTGGTTGTTTGCTCCCGTCCCGATTGTGTCAGAGCTGGGACTATCCCGTTGGTGGGATATTTTGGGTCTGCCTATAATTGTGGCATATTTTCTCTCCATGTTTTGCCTCGAGGAAGCCAAGGTTCTTGAACCGGTCAGAGTTGAAGGGGTTGTGGGTCTTTGCACCGTTGTCTTCACTTTTCTTGCCATTATTTTCTTCATCAAGTTTGGCATTGTCTCCGCCATCGCCTTACTCTTTGCGAATACGGTGGTGATCATCGTCTTGCACCTTCTCTGCTTCCTCCTGTATTTTGGTGGGTCCATACCTTGGGGGAGAGATTATCAGGGTCAGAGAAGGCATCTTGTGGGGTGGTTAGCGGGAGACTAACTTTTTGTTCGGTTTTCTTTGAGAGGTTTACCTATTAGGGTAGACCTTTTTTTGAATGATATACTTTTTCTATGGAATTTTTTCGCCGCCACGCACGGCTTTCTTTAATTTTGATTCTTGTTTTTGCCAATATTTTTATTTGGTATGCCGCTTCGGCTGAAGGCGGCCGAAGTAACATTCTCACCATTGCCTTTCTCGACATTGACCAAGGCGACGCCATTTATATTGAAGCGCCCAATGGCAATCAACTTGTGGTTGATGGTGGCCCCGGAACCATCTTGCTTCGGCGCCTAGCCGAAGTGATGCCGGCATACGATCGCTCTCTCGACATGATTCTCGTGACCAATCCGGACAAAGATCACATGGCTGGATTTGTGGACGCACTTGCTTCATATGAGATTTCTTTTGTAGTCGAGCCCGGCACCCTTCCGACCACTCTGGTCTATAAGGAATTTGAAAAATCGGTTGAAAAAGAGGGAGCAGAGCACACACTTGCGAGACGCGGTGAAATAATCTGGCTTGATAAAGAAGATGGTGTCTATCTCCTCATTCTTTTTCCTGACAAAGATGTTTCGCGACAATCAACTAACGACGGCTCGATTGTGGCCAAGCTGGTTTATGGCAAAACGTCGGTCATGCTAACCGGCGATGCACCGGACGACACGGAACGCTATCTTATTTCGCTTCAAGGTAAAGGTGCGGGCGGACTTTTGGACAGCGATATTTTGAAAGTGGGGCATCATGGCTCAAAAACTTCCACGTCGCCTGCTTTTGTTGAAGCTGTTTCTCCCGAGTACGCGGTTATTTCAGACGGGAAGGGAAACAGTTACGGGCATCCACATCCGATCACCCTTCAAACACTCGAGAACGCTAGCGTGCCGGTTTTCCGAACCGATCTCCTCGGTACTATTATTTTTCAATCGGATGGCACGCGCTTTTGGCAGAAAGAATAATTCAAAACCAAAATTAGCTTATAGCCGCGATAGCGACTATAAGCTAATTTTGGTGTTTATGATTATGAGGATAAAAAGAAAAATAAGTCTGATATCCTTTTTTAATTCTTAAATAAGTCCGGCTTTTTTGAGTGTGGCGTAGGCGCCGTTTTTGTTGATGGTTTTAATGGCGCGGGTTGAAAGGACGAGCTTCATGTATTTTTTCAATTCCGGAACGTAAATTTTCTTTTTTTGGAGATTCGGGTATTTCCGAACCATGCCTGTTGGATTGAACTGGGTAGCGCGAGTCCGGTTGGAGTAGCCTCCACCCATACGTGATCCTCGTTTTGTAACTTGGCAAATGCTGGCCATAGGATATAACATTAAACACAAAACATATAACATAAAACACTAAAGATAAGACCCCCTCCCCCTAATTCCTAATGTTTCATGTTATATGTTTTATTCTCGCCATGTTATCATACGACCACAATTATGGCAATTGATGTTATTTTTCAAATCGCAGTGCTTATTATGTCCGTGGTTATCCACGAAGTTTCTCATGGTTACGTCGCTAATAGTCTTGGCGATCCGACTGCTCGTTTGGAAGGGCGTTTGTCGCTCAATCCCATCCGCCACCTCGATCCCTTCGGTTCTATTCTCGTGCCAATAGTTACCTCGCTTTCCGGTTTTACGTTCGGTTGGGCCAAGCCAGTGCCGTACAATCCATACAATCTCCGAAATGGCCGGAGGGGCGAAGTTATGGTGGCACTCGCGGGGCCTCTCTCCAACATCATCATCGCGCTTTTTTTTGGACTGCTCATTCGGTTTATGGCCGCGGGAGATTTTGCAAATATGGGCGCGTTTGGCCAAATTGCCGCTATTATCACTATCACCAACTTGGTTTTGGCGATTTTTAACTTGGTGCCCATTCCGCCGCTCGATGGTTCAAAAATTCTTTTTGGTATTTTACCGGAAACCCAGATTGGACCGTTTCGAGCATTTCTCGAACGTTACGGCTTCGCGCTTGTTCTTGTGTTCATTTTCTTCCTTTGGCAGTTTGTTTCCCCGCTTATCGGTTTTCTCTTCGCTCTTTTGACAGGGTTGCATTTTTGAAGATGATATACTAAACTCCTAAGGCTCAAAGCTTCTGAAGCTCCCGAATCTATAAGCTTTCTTAAAAAATGCCGACAATTAATCAATTGGTAAAAAGAAAAAGAGGCAAAATGAACCGAAAAGTGAAGTCGGTTGCTTTGCGTCGCAGTTTCAACAACATCACCAACCGACCGGTCTTTTTTCCGTCTCCATTCAAGCGTGGCGTGTGCACCAAAGTAACGACCAAGACGCCGAAAAAACCAAACTCTGCTATTCGAAAAATCGCCAGAGTGCGACTCACCAACGGCATTGAAGTGACCGCCTACATTCCGGGCATGGGACACAATTTGCAAGAACATGCGGTGGTACTCCTTCGTGGTGGTCGCGTTAAAGACGTCGGACTTCGTTACCAGGTTGTCCGCGGAGTTCTCGACTCTGCTGGAGTTGATACCAGACGAAAAGGTAGAAGCCAATATGGTCGCAAGCGTCCGAAAGCAGGGGAGAAACCGGCTCCGGTTGCCGCTCCTGCCCCAGCTCCAGCCGCTTAACTTTATATATGCGAAGAAAAATACGAGTCAAACGAAATCTTGCCACTGATCCGGTCTACAACTCCGTCAAAGTGACGAAGTTTGTGAACTATATAATGGAGCGCGGCAAAAAGAATGCAGCGAGGAAGGTTGTGTACGGAGCATTTGAGACCATCAAAGAGAAAGCCAAAACAGAAAACCCGATTGAAATTTTTGATACCGCTCTTAAAAACACCGCGCCAAACATGGAGGTGCGATCACGTCGTGTTGGTGGCGCAAACTACCAAGTGCCCGTTGAAGTTCGTCCCGAAAGACGTGCCGCCCTTTCAATGAAATGGATTATTATCGCCGCGCGCGCCAAGAAAGGCAAACCAATGCACCTTAAACTTGCCGATGAAATTATCGCCGCTTCCAAAGGCGAAGGCGACGCTGTTAAAAAGCGTGAAAATACGCACAAGATGGCGGAGGCGAACAAGGCCTTTGCCCATTTCGCCTGGTAGTCTTTGTGGTCTTTTTGCCCAATTTCTTCGTTGCTCCTTCCGCATGCTCCCGCGCAGTAGTATTTCTACAGCTTGGTCGCGTTGCTCAGTCGCGCCTCGAACTTGGGCAAAAATCCTCACAAATACACTCACTCGCATCTCGTAATTTTTCAAAATTGAAAGAAATCTTGAATTTTTCCAGCCGCGAAATGGAGCATGCCCGTATGGGCGCGCACATTTTGTAATTTGACAAGGCTTAGCCTTGCCAAATACGCTTTTTCTTTACCGTTATCTAAGAGATTCTACATTGACGGTTTCCCCATGTCTTTTCTTAGGGGTCACAAAAAGTTTAGCTAATCCAACAACGAATGAAACGAAAGCTAAAATCATAAATAAGATCGCATCGACGATATCACATTTTGCTCTTATGGTAGTAGAGCAAACACCACCATCCGTGTACCAAAAAGTAGGTTTGCTCACAGTAATTGAATTCGTCTCGAGCAACTCATTGAGATACATACCACCTACTGCCAGAAAAGGTAAGAAAAACCAGACTAGAACGACTTTCACTTTCTTTCCGAGGGGCAATATCCCCAAGCCAAACAGTAAGTACAAAGTTCCTATAATTAGAAACCCGAGAGTTAAACTTAAATCTCCCAAAATCATAATTTTAAGCACAATAAACAACAGCAAAACACCAAAAGAAGTGATCAAAAAGTCAAAATTTTTCATATAAAAAGTATACCACGGGTGAAATATTTTTGTGTAAGTGTCTAACAGAGTCTTGATTTACACGGTGAGACTTAGCCTTGCGAAGTTGCCTCGCTTGACTTTGGTGATACACTTTTGATACACTTAGAACATGGTTACGACAAAAAATCGCCTCAATATAAGTTTGCCGCGAGATGTTGACAATGCTCTTTCCGAGCTTTCTCGCCGCGATAAAATGCCGCGTGCCACCAAAGCAGCGGATCTTTTGCGTACCGCGCTTGAACTTGAGGAGGATGTTCAACTTGGGGTAATTGCAAGTGAGCGTGCACACACAAACCGCTCACTATTTGTAAGTCATGAAAAAGTCTGGAAACGGAAATGATAGCCGATGGATTCTACGGTATCATCCGGCAGTCCTCCACAAAGACATTCCCACACTTGACGCTTTGAGTGCTCGGCGTATTCAAAAGACGATTGAAATGAGGCTTTCCTCAAACCCACTTCTCTACGGCGCTCCACTTCGTGGTGTATTACTTCGGCTGTTTAAGTTGCGCGTTTCGGATTGGCGAATTGTCTACGAGATTTCTCCACCATACATAGATATTCTCCTCATTGGTCACCGCAAGGATGCATATGCGCGTTTGAGGAGACGATATAATCTCTAAAGGAGTTGTTGTTTGCGCCAGAAAATTTCACGTGTTAGTGTTGAAATAGAAAATCTACAAACTTTTTGCACAATGAAAATCAATCCAGCCGAGTTGGAGCCGGTCATCCACATGACCGAGCTTGCCCCGCGTCTCTACCGACTTTTTACCGAGGCGTATGGTTCGGGCGCCGAAGTTCAGGAGCACCGAGATCGTTCGTTTTACATCACCCCGATTGTTTTTGGTGGAGACTCGCTTGTACTTGCGGGCTTTGCTACACTTGATCGCGATCAATCATGGTTCATCATTTGGTATAGGATGCCGGATAAAAGTCGCGAGACTTTTTCCCCGAATCCAATCGTAAAAGTGTATTCGGGTGGTTTTCCACGAAACGAATACTCGGAAGAAAAGGGCACTTTGTATCGGGATTGCGCGCACATGGATTTCGGGCATTTTAACGACCAGCTTGATCTGACCTGTCCCATCTTTGTTGTGGTTTCGCATGTTGTTCTCCTTACCGCGAACGCTCTCCTTAAGGGTGTGGCACGTGAGCGATTTTGGGAAATCGAACGTTTTCCGTGGCGGGAGAGATTTACCGGCCTCAAACCCCCGGTCATTACCGGATAATCTGTAACCTTCTTGGTGTGTTGCAGAAGCTGCCTTTTGGTGGCTTTTGTTTTGCATTTTTAACCTTTCCCAAGGTTAGTCCTTGGGGTTCTCATGTCGTATCGTGGGTAATTTGTTTTAAGTTGTATTTTTTGCTACTATTTTCTTATGGCAAGGGATTGGACAAAACTCTATAAAAAGTACAAGGGACTTTGGGTGGCTTTAGCGGAAGACGAAGAAACCGTGCTTGGAGTCGGTAGTACTGTGAAAGAAGCTCTTGCGATTGCGAAAACGAAGACCGACAAGACGCCTTTTTTAACGCGTGTGCCGAGAACGCTCGAGGCGTATGTTGGTGCAATATGAAATTTAGATATAGCCGTTACAACGAGGTTCTTCGCCCTGTCATTCCAATAAAGTTACGATATGGTAGCAAGGAAATTGGTTATCTTGTTCTTGTTGATTCTGGTGCCGACCTCTGTCTTTTTGATGCCGAACTAGGAAGAGAAATCGGGATTGATATTGAGAAAGGTAATAAGCGAGAGGTGTTTGGTGTTGGAGGTAAAGCGTCGATTTATTATACCCACAGGGTAACTATTGAAGTTGGTGGTTGGCCGTTTGAAATTGAGGCTGGTTTCATGATTCAGGTTGCGGGTCATACTTTCCCGTACGGTGTTGTTGGGCAGAGAGGGTTTTTTGATAGATTTGTCGTTAAGTTTGATTTTCTTAAAGAAGAAGTGGAGCTTAAGGAAAGAAGGTAGAAGGATGTTTGTCTACTCAATAGGGTTAATTTTGCTTTTTCTTTTAACATAATGTATTCTGCTAGTTACGCCTCGGCGTATTTTTTTATTACACGATACCAATACCCGCCCGTACCCCGCCCGAATCGTACTGATTCGGTACGGGCGGGCGAAGCGGCACGTTCGGGCGGGCAAGAATAAAGACGAATGTGCGAATGACACGAAAAGAGAAAAATAAAGGTTTCCATTCGCGTCATTAGTGTTATTCGCCCCCCCATTCGTAATTTGTGTCGAGTTAAGTAATTATGCAAAGAGATTATCCCCTCGAAAAAGTCCGCAATTTCGGAATCATTGCTCACATTGATGCTGGCAAGACCACCACGTCCGAGCGCATTTTGTATTACACCGGCATGATTCACAAAATCGGCGAGGTGCATGAGGGTGAAACGACCACTGATTGGATGGAGCAGGAGCGCGAGCGGGGTATCACTATCACCGCCGCGGCCATTACCTGTTTTTGGAACCCGACCTACATGTCAAAAATCCCGAGTCCCGAGGGATCGAAGGAGGATGAATCCAAGAAACATCGTTTCAATATTATTGATACTCCCGGGCACATTGACTTTACAATTGAAGTGAAGCGATCCCTTCGAGTGCTCGATGGCGCGGTGGTTGTCTTTGATGGCGTGGCTGGTGTTGAGCCGCAATCAGAAACAAACTGGCGTTATGCCGATGACGGCAATGTGCCTCGTGTTTGTTTCATCAACAAACTCGATCGCATGGGAGCTTCTTTCGAACATTCCTACGCGTCCATTCTTGATCGTCTCAACAAAAACGCCGTGCGCATGCAGATTCCGATGGGTGCGGAAGAAAATTTTCAAGGGGTTATCGATCTTCTTAAAATGAAGGCCTACTATTTTGAAGGCGAGAAGGGAATTAATGTTATTGAAAAAGAAATTCCTGCGGAATTTCTTGAAGAAGCCAAAAAATATCGCCATGAGTTGGTTGAAAGAGCGGTTGAGCATGATGATGCGATGATGAGCGCGTATCTTGAAGGTAAGGAATTTACAGTCGAAGAACTCAAAGCTGTCATCCGAAAGGCCACTATTGCCAACAAACTTTTTCCGGTTTTTACCGGTTCCGCTTTGAAGAATAAAGGGGTTCAGTTGGTGCTCGATGCCGTGGTGGATTATCTACCGAGTCCGCTCGACGTGCCACCAGTTAGAGGCATTGATCCGAAAACAGGGGGAGAACTTCATCGGCAAACTTCTGATACTGAAGCATTTTCCGCGCTGGTATTTAAATTGCAAAGCGACCCGTTCGTTGGCCAGCTCTCATTCTTCCGTGTCTATTCTGGCTCGGTTGAATCGGGCTCGTATGTTTTCAATGCCAACACCGGCAATCGTGAGCGGCTGTCTCGCATTGTCCGTTTGCAGGCAAACAAGCGTGAAGAGGTGAAAAAAGTATTTGCTGGAGAAATCGCGGCCGCCGTCGGCCTCAAAGATGCAAAAACTTCCCATACGCTTTGCGATGAAAACAATCCAATTATTCTCGATCCGATTGTGGTGCCGGAGCCGGTTATTTCGCTCCGCATTGAGCCGAAAACTAAAGCCGATCAGGAGAAAATGGGCATGGCCATGAAACGTCTTGCCGATGAAGACCCGACTTTCAGAATCAAATCAGATCCGGAAACAAACGAAACTGTCATCATGGGTATGGGAGAGCTCCACCTTGATATTATTGTTGATCGCATGAAGCGTGAATTTAATGTCGAAGCCAATGTCGGCAAACCGCAAGTGGCCTACAAAGAAACCATTCTTGGTGCCGCGGAAGCGGAACATAAGTACATCAAACAATCGGGCGGCAAGGGTCAATATGGCCACGTCAAACTGAATATCAAACCGCTCCAACCGCTCGTCGAAGGTGAAAAAATTCCGAAGAACGTTAGTCGTGAGGATCATTTTGAATTTATCAACTCAATCAAAGGGGGAGTCATTCCGCAGGAATTTATTCCGGCGGTTGAGAAAGGCGTGCTTGAGGCGATGGATCGTGGGATTCTGGCCGGATTTAAGATGGTTGATGTTTCGTGCGAACTCACCTACGGTTCATATCACGATGTTGACTCCTCTGAAATTGCCTACAAGATTGCCGGATCCCAAGCATTTCAAGATGCCGCCAAGCGCGCCAAGCCGGTGCTTCTTGAACCGATTATGCGTATTGAAGTTGTCACGCCGGAGAAATTTATGGGCGACGTGACGGGACATTTGAACTCCAAGCGCGGACAAGTGGACGACATTGAAGATCGAGGCATGAACAAAGTTATCAAAGCCAAAGTACCGCTTGCGGAAATGTTTGGGTATGTTACAACGCTTCGCTCGATGACCGAAGGCCGCGCGTCATCGACCATGGAATTTGACCACTATGAAGTTGTGCCTCCACACGTCGCGTCAGAAATCATTGAATCCAAAAAGTAAAAGGTCACTCGGATTCCTTTTTTGAAAAACATAAATGTCAAGGACCGTCCTTGACATTTATAATCTATGG
>Ga0209541_10010205_pt1 | contig 15020 bp, 8 predicted proteins | sample RifCSPlowO2_01_FD_184027 | JGI IMG/M metagenome (GOLD analysis project Ga0209541, IMG submission 184027) | Groundwater microbial communities from Rifle, Colorado - Rifle CSP2_plank lowO2_0.1 (SPAdes) (version 2) | ecosystem: Environmental > Aquatic > Deep subsurface > Groundwater | place: Rifle... | reverse complement strand
AAGAACGAGTCACCTCTGTTTCAATCTCTTGAAAATATTTCCGCATCGAAGGGCTGCAGACTTGTTCTTCGGCCATAACACTGCAGGGATTCGGCCGTTTTTATAGATTTGGGTGATAGAGAGAAGAGATAAATAGATTGGATAGTATACAAAAATAAAATAAGAAAAAATGATTAAATATTAGTGAATAATCCTATCTCCATCTCTTTCCGGAAAAAGAAGGTGTCCTTTTCTGTTCTCTTCTTCCTGACCCTCCACCAGAGTATTCTCCTCGGAACTGCCCTCGCTCGGGTTGTCCTCGTCCAAACGGCCGTCGGCCAAAGGATTCTCTTCGGGAAGCTTCTGGCTTCACAAAAACAACTTCTTTCAATACCGGCAGCTCCTTCTGCTCAATAATGAAATTACGATATTCTCTTTGGATGCGAGAAAAATTATCATAATCTAAATTGCAGAGAAGATTGATTACTTTTCCTTCTTCTCCTGCTCTGGCTGTCCTGCCGATGCGGTGAACATAATCCTTCGCATCTTTAGGAATCTCGTAATTATACACATGAGAAACATCATCAATGTGCAGGCCGCGGGAAGCGACATCAGTGCAGACTAAAACGCTGGCTCGGCCGCCAAAGGAAGTAATAGTTCTGGTTCTCTGATTTTGAGACAAACCTCCATGGATGGCTAACGCATCTATGTTATTCGCTCTTAAATTTTTTACTGCAAAATCTACTGTTTTTCGAGTGTTGCAAAAAACCATCACTAAGCCGTACTTTTCGCTTTGTAAAAGATGAATCAACAGGGACATCTTTAGATGGCGGGGAACATCATAAAACGCCTGTTTTAATTTGCTGGGGTCTACCATCTTAGCAGCAGAAACCATCACTGGTTTGTTCATGTAACGATGGGCTAGATTTCCCACTTCAGAAGAGATTGTGGCGGAAAAACAGATAGTCTGCCTTTTCACCGGGCATTTTCCGATAATTTTTTTTATGTCTTCTATAAATCCCATATCAAACATCCTGTCTGCCTCATCTAAAACCAGAAGATTAATCTTAGACATGTTGATGGTATTTCGCTGTACATGGTCTAAAAGACGGCCGGGAGTAGCCACCACTACTTCTGCCCGGGAAAGCCCGTGTATCTGCGGCCCGATGGCCACCCCGCCATAGACTGAAAGAACATTTAATCTTTTGGAATAAGCTAACTGAGTCAATACTCCCCGAATCTGCTCTGCTAATTCTCGTGTAGGAGTAAGAATCAAGGCTTGCAAACCTTTGCCAGGAGAGACTTTTTCTACAATTCCGCAGCCAAAAGCCAGGGTTTTTCCTGAGCCGGTGGCTGATTCGCCGATAACATCCTCTCCGGCCATGATGTGGGGAATAGACAGCTCTTGAATCTGGGTGGGCTGTTCAAATTTTAACTTGCTGATTGTACTAAGCATATTAGCGCTCAGCCCTAACTCTTCAAATTTAGTCATATTTTCACCTATGTTTACTTTTACTATTAAGCACTTCTCTAGAAAAAGCGAAATGATCAGGAACTGAGCAATTGCTCTCTCTTCAATGAGGATGCTTTAGTTGTGTTTTTATATTTATATGCCTTATTTTGAGGTAATTATTTACTTCAAGTATTTCTTTTCTTGATTTTCTTTTTAAAAGGTATCTATTATATAAAGATTATTGAGAATTCTTAAAAAAAACAGATAACGAAAACTCGCCGCTCGGGGCTATCTGCGGGCTTTAGCCCGCAGTTTTACGCCCCTCGCCTATACAGGCGAGTTTTCGGGATAGAAAATTGCGCACTAAAGTGCGGGGTTTTAGACCCGCGCAATTTTCTATAACCAGTTTTCTAATTCTAAAAATTTTGCGCGCCTACGACTACGAGGACTACCTGCGCAGGAGGCGGCCATCATCATAGAGCAGGTTTCTGCCAATGGCATTGCCGCACCCGTCTTGGCCGTTGACGAATAGCGGCCTTAACTCGTCCTGCGTCTTGTCCGGATAAACGAAAAAACCCATGCCTTTCCAATCCGCAGGAGCGTTGTTTACAGCGCCCATGATATCAAAAGCTTCGCCTAACAAAACTTGGTCTTCTTCTACTGCTGCCAGCCAAGCTGGATGCTTCAAGACTTCTGCCCGGCTTAAATTCTGATTGTACTTGCTCCGAGTGCTGTTAAGTTCAGTTCCCGAAGTTTGAGCGTACGGGACAGATAAATACTCGTTAATCGGAGCCTGCGCCAGAGTAATCAATTCATTTGAGCGAGGAATGATCTTAAATCTCGTGGTTCCGGCGAGATAATGAATGCCCGAGCAGGAATCAAGCCAGGTATTGAAGAAACGCCTGCGCTCTTCTTCTGTCCGCTGAGTGCCGTCTGTATTGGTCAAGGTGTTGTAATCTTCGATTCTTGCCTGCAGGTTTTCTTTCATGGTAAAGGGGCGGACATAAGTCTGCCCGTTGATGGCGATTGTCTTTCCGCTGCCCTGCTGGCGCAACGCCTGAAAGGCGGAGAACCAAGAGTCGGCGGAGATTAATTCGTGTTTGCTGCTTGCCGCGGCAGGAGAAGTGGTTTGGTTAATGCTGGGAATTTCCATTGAAGAAGCAGGGATCGAAACAGCCGGTGTGCTTCTTTCAGCCAGAAGGACTTGATAATCTTTAGTTAAAGAAGCTTGTATCTCGCCGAAGCGTGCTTGCAAATGGCCAAGCTCTGCCAACTTGTTTTCTATTCGCTGCGTTAAATCGTCTTGAGCCATCTTTTAGTTAAAAATGTAGTTATTTATAAATGTTACTATTGTTTAATAAAGATTATTAAAAAAAAAGGTTAAAATATGAGACTACATTTTGATTAATACTATGAACGTTTTTATTGCTCAACGGCCGCCCAGATGCAGCTCTTTTTCCATCGTGGCCTTGATTTTATGCGATAAGTCTTCGGCCAAAGACATGGAAATTTCTCTGGTGCGGCCGTACCGGCCTTTGGAAATAATCTTGGCATTGATAATGCCTAGCATGTCCAATTCAGAGACAATATCTGAAATCCTGCGCTGAGTTAAAGGAGAAAGATTGAGTTGGGCACATAATTTTTTGTAAACTTCATACATTTCTCCTGTAAAGAAAATCCTTTTTTTAGCAGCAATTAAAAAAATAGCATACAACGTCACTTGAAACTGTTTAGGATAATTGATTAAAGAGTTTACTACAGAATCGTATTCTACTTTTTCTCTTGCTTCATCCAAATGCGCTAATTCAATCGATAAAGAATTTCTTCTTTCTGCAATCTCTCCGGCAATCCTTAACAAATCTATTGCCCGTCTGGCATCTCCGTGCTCTTGAGCGGCCAAAGCCGCGCATTTTTCAATTACCCCTGATTTAAGAGTTTCCTTGCGAAAAGCTTTTTCTGCTCGATTACGCAAGATAGTCTGAATTTGGATAGCATTATAAGACGGAAAATGCACTTCTTCTTCAGAAAGAGAGCTTTTGATGCGAGGATCAAGATTCTCTGCAAAAACTAAATTATTAGAAATTCCAACTAATGAGAGTTGCGCTTTGCTTTCTGCATTGATACGAGTAAGATTATAAAGAATTCCATCTCCAGTTTTCCCAGTCAGCTGGTCTATTTCATCTAAAATAAGAACTAAGAATCGATTTTCTTTCTTCAACAGCTTATAAAAGATAGTGTATACTTCATCAGTAGGTAATCCTGTGGCTGGAATTTCCATCCCAAACTCTCGGATCAGCTGAGCAATAAGACGATATTCAGTATCCGCCACTTTTTTTAGCTTGCAGTTGATATAAATAATTTTTAAGGGAAGATTATTATCTTTAGCAATTTCTTCCATAGACTGGGTAATATGCTTAATTGTAAGAGTTTTACCGGTGCCTGTTTTGCCTAAGATGAACAGATTAGATGGCTTTTCTTTACGTAATGCCGGAGCAAGGATGTTAGCTACTTCTTCTATCTGTTCTTCTCTAAAAGAAACCTCTTCAGGCAGATAACCGGGCTGAAGAAACTCTTTGTCAAGGAAAATAGACTCTTTCTTGATAAAATTCTCGAAAAACGCATTAATCTTCTTTTTCATGATAATAGTCCTCTTTTACTAATGACCTTTTATTATCCTCAAAAAGCCCTTTTACCTGTGGAACCCCTTGATTTCCTATGGAAAAGAGGAGAAGTACTTATAGATTTCGATATGATTAATAAAAACGAAGAATATCAACAAAAACAGGCAGCAAATAATGATAACCTTAACCAGTATGAATATATCAAAAAATTAGTTTACTGCTTTAATACACCGTATGATTATAAATACAAGATTTTTAAGATAATTAAACTATAATATTTAATTTTAAGTAGATTATATAAAATTAATTTTAAATAAATTGTAGTATTATAATAATATAATATTTCTATATAGAAATAAATTAATAATAGTAAAATAAACATAAAAAAGAAAATATTTCTTTATTTAACCTTAATTAGTGAAAATTTTTATTAATAATCATATCTAAACATTTATTTCTTTATCTTTATATATACACCAAATGTTCATTATCGCTCATTTTATGTTAATCATTACCATTTAAGTTAATTATTACAAAAAAACATTCAAAACACACCCATTTCAACCTCTTTATTTCCTATTCCCCCTTGTACTCTTTCCTACTTTCCATCGGAAACAGGGGGGTTGCTGACCAACAGAAAAAAGTGATAGTTAAACCAAGAATTCTATTCTTATTACTAAACAACTTTAAACTACTTCTTTCCAAACCGTAATCGATAGAAGTCTACCACTTGTTCATACTTCGGTTTTTCTATATAAAACACGCCCAAACGCTGCGCTGTGGCAATAACCTGATTATTACTGGAAAAAATCAATGTTTTTTCACAACTTGCAGGAAATTCTCTGCCAAAATCCCAGCATTTACCTTCTAATCCATCCAAAATAAACAAGTCGTACTCTTTTTGTCGAGCCAGAGCCAAACCCGAAGCTAGATTATTAGCTAAGTCCACTTCTGCGCCTTCAGGCTTTAATAATCGAGCCATGACTTTTAGAAGAGCTGAACTTTCGTCATCATCAATATACAAGACTTTAGTCATCTTTATCTCAAAAAGATGGCTGTTTTTAAGGTTTTACATATATCTATCCAAAAACCTTTATAATTATAAGCGTCTTTCTTTATTTAATCATGAAAAAGAGGGATAGTTTTAATCAGAGAATAGGCCGGTCAAAACACGGCCAAATCACTGTCTTTATCATTTTAGGAATAATTCTTCTTTTTGCTTTTATTCTGGTCTATCAGATTACTGCCGCTTTAAACGAGAATAACTTAAATAAAGAAAAACAAAAGATTCTCAACAAGCTTTTTCAGCCAGCCGCTTTGAATCTTTATATTGATGACTGTTTAAAAGGCAATCTTCAAGAAGGATTAAAGCTCCTTGGCCAGCAAGGAGGAAAGTTCTGGGTTGATCAGCCGGGCGGATACGCAGAATTTTCTAATTTAGAAGGAGTTGAAGCTGAAGATCCGTATCAAGAACAAGGCTTGATGCGAGTGGCTTATGGTTTAGCTTATTATCCTTTAGAACCAGAGAATAAATATCCTTGTACGGGAAATGTTGTTTCTCCTGATTTTTGTAAATATATTTTTCCTCAATTGGAGTATTCTCTCAAATTAGATTACTCTTTTGGCAGTCTCAGCGGAGCAAATATTTTTGAAATCGAAGCTTCTTTAGGTAATTATCTTTCTGATACTACTGCCACGTGCATAGAAAACGCTCTTAATAAAAAAATGCTTACTGGCAAAGCAGAAGTAAAAATAGACAAAGCCAAAGTAATTGTCAGCCTGCAGTCTTCAGGCGTACAAGTAGAAGCTCTTTATCCAATGGTTTTGTTTTACGGTAAAGAAAAAATAGGCACTCAACAGAAATTTTCGTTTACTCTTCCCGGCAAATACAAGCAATTCTTTGAAGGAGTTTCTAATCTTTTGTATAATGATATACATTTTCTCGATTTTAATATGACTCGAGACTATAACAAAAAAGATTTTAGTTACCAAAGCGACATTGATACAAAAGGTGGCTGTAAACTACAACAAAACACAGACGATGCCCAAAAAATGATTTATCTCTGCAATGGTTATAATGATCTAACTAATTGGGGCATTGAAGTTGAACGAAAAAGCGAACTCTTTATTTTTAAAAGTGCCGATCCTGAACTACAGATAAATGCAAAAGACTATTTCTTTCAAGTCTACCGCCAGAATCGTCCTCCGGTTTTAGACTATATTTCTCAATGGCCGTCAGAGACATACGATTATTTAGTTATTCCCGGCGATAAAGAGTTAGGCATCTTGGATTTGACCGCTCATGCCCAAGATCCAGATGAAGATGCAATCATCTATTCTTTCAGCGGAGATGTTGATGAATTTCAATTAAAAGATAAACTCGAAGATATAATAAAAAAAGATAAAAAAACAAAAACAGATGATCCTACTGCTGTTCAAACAGAAAATTTTGTCGAAGATCCTCAATCGCCAATAAAAATCATTACTGTCACAGCTTCTGATGGAGAATTATCCGACTGGCAGGAAGTACGAGTCTTAGTCGAGAAAGAGCCAAAAATGAATCTAAAGATTCTCAGTCCTTATTCAAATATCGCTGAAGCCAAAGTCTCTTTGGAAGATCCTGTTTTTGTGGAAGTGGATTACCCCGAGACATTAAGCGGAGGAGGAACAGAAAGTAGTTTGAGTATTGCCGGTAAAGAGTTTTCTCTCGAAGGACCAGGCTGTTATTATCTCGATGCCAAAGAACTAAAACCGCTTAACATACTTCAATGCGATTCGGCGGCTATTAAAAAACAGCTTTCAGGCATAAAACTTAAAGGATTTACTAACAGTTTCACTACTTTGGGACCAGACGAAGCCCAGCTTCAATTAAGTTTTATTTATCCTGAAAATCCACCCAAAAAATTTGATTCAGAAATAAAACAATTTTCTGTGAAAGAATGCTTGCCTCATCAAGGCAGTCTTTTAGACAAAGATTTTTTTAAATCTCACTCCTGCTGTACAGATAAATTTGAATGGGCAGCAAAAAATATCATCTGTAAAAAAGAGGAGATAACTCAGCCAGAAGCTGAACAATCTTGCAATAAGGATGGAATCTTGCAAGGAAAATTTATTCCTACTTACTGTTCTGGCCAAAGCAGTTATTGTGATAGCCAACCAGCAAAAGAAGAAAAATCTGGCTCTTTGGGCATCTGCGGAAAAAAAGGAATCAAGAATTGCGAATTAGTAAAAGATAAATGTTCAGGACACAAACCAAGCGCTTATCTTTTTGACAAATCTGGAGTTTGTTTAGACTGTCAAAACTTTTGTGATAAAACAAAAAATGCGTTGGTTTATACCGGCAAAACTGCATTGTCTCCTACATTACAGCAGATTTCTTTAAACAAAGATTTTGCCTGCGGCTGCAGCGGCAAAAATAGCCAGCCTTGCGATAGTAATTTTGACGGATTTTTCAAAGGAACTTGCGAAGATAATAAATGTAGCGAAGAAAGCCCTTAAATCAGATTTTTTCTCCTCGTAAGGTATCAAAAACGCTTCGTTTTTGGGACATTGTTTTCCTCCAGATATCAAACAAAAGTATATCCTTTGCAAAGCTCAAAAGAGGAAAGCAATCTTTATAAACAAAAAGATAATTATCCTTCTTTAGGATGAAATACCAAAAAAGAGGTTGGTTTTTAGTAGTTTTATTTCTCTTTTCATTAGTTATCCTCTCTTTGAATTCTTCTGAGGTTCGAGCCGCTAATGTCTGTGTTTTAAACACAGTTTCCCCCAATTACTGCAAAGATGCTGCCCAAGGGTTGGCCGAAAACGAATGCAAAGGCAATCAGACCTGCCTTTCTCTGCTTATTTCTGCATATAGCTGTTCTTTGTTATTAGACACAGAATGTGAAAAGGGCTACTGCCTCAGCGGCCCCAAAGCTTCTTGCTCCTCTTTGACTAAACGAGGATTATGCCCCGAGAAAGGCATATTCATTTCTGAAAATGATATAGTCGGAAAGAATCAATATTGCCAACCTGGCTGCTGTAAAGTTTACCAAGCCGGAGCAAAAAAATTCTGCGGAACTCTAATTCAAGGAACTCCAGTGGATTATGTCAAATGTCAAAGCCAAGCTTCTATTTATGGTGTAATTCCTACATGGGACGCTTCTATTAAAGAAGACGTCAAATGCAAACAATCCTGTGGAGAGATGTTAACTCCTACAACTTTAACCGGAACAGTTACTGATGAGAAAGGTCAGCCATTAAAAGACGTAACCGTCACTTCAGGCGAACAGACGGCCAGTACAGATGAAAATGGAGGTTATACCTTATCCACCCTTTATCTTGGGAAAAATCCGGTTCAGTATTCATTGGGGGGATATTCTTCCGTTGTTCAAGAGTTAGAATTGGTAGCAGAGCTTAATACCAATGATGTCGTTTTAAAAGCCATCACTGCAGAAGCCGGCATGTATACTTTAACAGTCAATGTAAAATCAGAAGATACTTCTCTAAACAAGGTAAATATTGTTCTTACCGGAGAAAGCGGACTGCCTAAAACTGGCAGTACTAAAGACGGAGCAGCCACGTTTACTCTTCCTCCCGGAGAATACCTTTTGACCTTGAGCAAATCAGAATTTAAACAAAGTGAAGACTGCAAAGCTCAGATCGTTGATGCAGAACTTTCCATAGACTGTTTGATGGAACCCGCAGATTTTCAAGGTTTAACCGGAACAGTTATTGGGGTGTATAAAGATCTTCAAGGAAATATTGTGATGGAAGAAGTACTTGTCGGCGCTCAAATCTCTATAAAAGATAAACCCTCTAAAGCTATTGCCCAAGGGGCAGAGGGACAGTATAAAATTTCGTTGTCAGATGGCGAATATACCGCCATCGTTTCTTTCGGTGGGTACAAGGATTTTTCTTTTGATTTTGGTATCAAAGGCAATGAATTAATCCAAGATGTAGAATTAGAAAAAACTATCGGTACCTGCAGTAAAAATGGTCCAGAACCGGCCAAAGCCGTTCCTAAATTCGAAGGCAAACAAGTGCCTGGCCAAAAAGCAGTCAAGCTCAACTGGGAAAAGCCTTGCCCCGAAGTTAGTGGTTATTATATCACTCGTTATCATGGTGAGGAGACTAAGAAGTTAAATGGAGAAAAACTTCTTTCTTTAGCAGCTGCAGATTACATAGACCAAGATGAAGAACTGCTTTGGGGAGAGACTTACACTTACGAAATCATTGCTCATTACGATGATGGAGCTGAACCTCGTGATTCTGAGCCATTTTCAATCACCGTAAAACTAGGCAGCGCTTCCTGCGAAGGAATGTACAAGGCAGACGGCACTCCCAAGAAGTTTTGTGATCCTACTGGCAAGAAAATTCAATACTGTCAGGATGATGAGACAATAGAAAAAGATTGCCAAACTGAAACCGGCAAGAATTTTTATTGCGTTTCCGATTCTTCTGGCAGTGCAGCTTGTAAAGACACTAGTGTATGCAGCATCCAGACTCAGAATGCCAAGCCTTTCGGCCTGTTTTACTCCCGAGAGCTTTGTTATGGTACTGAAGAAAGCCCCAATCCCTGCTATTTTGATTTCACTCTTTCTTCCGTCGATGCTTGCATCGGCTGTGACAAGATTCAAAGCTGTTTTCAATACAACGGCCAGGAAGCCTGCGAGAAAAATCAATGCCGCCCCAATAACAAAAATTGTTTGTGGGTCAGCGCTGCTGAAGGAGCAGAACAGCCTAGTGGCGGCTTTGGCGCGATTTATCAATTTTTAGTCTATCCTTTGGGAAATCCTCAGCCAAAAACTTATGTCTCAGCAGAAACTGGCCATGGTTACTGTGTAGAAGAAGGTTACAAGAAAAGTGACCAATGCTTGAAATGCGATTCGTCAGCCGATCTCTTTGAGAATTTCCTTTGCACTCCAGAAGTCTGCTCATCTTTAGGCAATTGTTATTCTCAGCCTGGTTTGACTTCCTGCGCCAGCTGCAGCCAAGACACCACTTGTTATGATTACACCTCTAATCTGGAGTGTACTGGCGGCCAGAATGATGGTCTGAATATTGATCATCAAACCAAAACAGTCTTCCCTTCTACAGACCGCTGCGAATTCAAGAAATGCAAGTGGAACAACGGCCAATGCTTTAAAGATGGCAATGATAACAACCAAGATGATTGTACAAGCAACGGGATTGAATGCAAGAAGAATAAGAATGCGCCAGAGACAAAAACCGTTCCAGAAATGCCAAAAACTCTTTCCCAGGCCAATCCTTCTCTAAAGTTTGTTTCTGTTGACAAAGACGGCACGGATCAGATTCCTTCCCTCTATTTATGTCTCTCTTCCAAAGATAAACCCGCATGTACTGGCAATGATTTCCAGCAAATCTCTGATTACAAAAAAAGTAAGATCATAAACTTAAAAGAGATATTTTTTCAGGCAGAAACGCCGAATTGTGAAGCCGATAAATGTCCTCAGTATCTTCTTCGTTATTATGCAATCGACGAGTATGATAATCAAGAATCAGTCAAAGAGAAAACTCTTTTAGTAGATCTTCTTCCTCCGGAATTTGAATTGACTGTAAAAAAAGAAGATGTTGATGAAGATACTGCTAATATTAAAGTCGTGGCTCTTCCTTTGGAGCCCGCTTCTTGTCATTTCAATCTCACTCGTCTTATCCCTGCTCCTAGTCAGCTCTGGAACAGCAAGATTTTTCCCGCTGAAGAAAAAGTCAAAGAAACAACGTTCTCTAATCTTGGCTGGGGAGTTTACAAGCTTAAAGCCAGCTGTGCAGATAATTGGGGCAACAGTCAGACCAAAGAAGAGACTGTAATCTTTAATAATCCTCAGGTGCAGATTCTTTCTCCTCAAATTGAAGAGGTGCTGGCCTCTTTTGAAATCACCTTTGCAGTTAAGACTTCCTTCGGAGCCAGCTGCGGTCTTTATCAAGAAGAAAGCTTAATCGCAGTTTTTGATTCCTTCGATGATCTTAGCCACACCACAGCTTCAATTTCGGGCTTTGCAGATGGAGAGTACAGCGATTATAAAGTTAGATGTACTGCGCTTATCCTCGAAGCAGGAGAGAAGAAGACAGTCGAAGCATATTTCTATTTTATTGTTGATATGACTGGACCCCAGAGCATCATCGCTACTGTTAAGGATCTTTTTTCCAACCAAGAGACAGAAAAAACAGAAGACCTTTGGACTGAAGAAGCAGTTTCTAAAGTAGAAGTTTCTTTTGCCTGCGGAGAAGAATTAGGCTATCCTTGTAAAAAGATATTATACTGTCAAACAGGATTAGAAGGTTCTTGCTCTCCAGAACAGGAGTATTCCAAACCATTCATTGTCAATCAGTCTTCAGTTTTATATTATTTTGCTGAAGACGAAAAAGCCCAGCAAGGCGCATTGTACATAGGAACGATCAAGATTGTCGGTTTTGGCATACAGCTGGTCAATCCGGAATTTGGAGTAAGCAATCAGCCAGTCTTTGATCTTCAGATCAGCACTGCTGTTTCCACCGAAAAGTGCAAGTTGGAATTTGATGAAGATTTCAATTTTAACACCACAGTCAATCCTGACCAAATCTTTGCCAAACAAGACAGCCATACCCAAGAAATTATTAATTTTCCTAATGAGCTCTACAACTTTTCAGAAAAAGAAAATGAAGAGATTCTTCATTATATCCGCTGCACGCGGGAAAGCGATGGCTTGCTCGGCCCCAGCCAGAAAGTTACTCTACAGTATGATTCAACCGCATCTTATATCTTGCAGGCGTACGCCAAACCAGCAGTTGTCACTTCCGGCAATGCAGTAGACTTATTTGTCGAAACAGATGATAAGACCTTTTGTAAATATGATGAGATAACCGATGCTTGGGATTCCATGGCTTATTTATTCCCTGGTTTTGAGCAGATAAAAAATCTGAGCAAGAGCCATAAAGCCACGTTAACCTTGCCGGGAGGCATTAAAAAGCAGAATTTCAGCTATTTTGCCGTCTGCGAGAACGGAGCCGGAGATTTATCCAATTCCAGCATGATCAATTTTAGTGTAGATTTTACCCTTAAGGGTTATTTCGCTGCTCTCTGGCCGAACGATATTCATCTCAACCAAAAAGAAGTCACTCTTCATGCTGAACTAAGCAAATATACTGCATGGTGTAAATACACTTTTGGTAATGAAACAGATATTCCTTTTGAAGATATCTCAGGCGAAGGGTTAATCTTTGAAAAAGAGTTAACTAATCTCAAAGACGGAGAATATCAATATATCCTTAAATGTAAAGTTGGACCGGAGATTCTTCAAGACGAGCTTTCTTTTGTCATTGATACCTCCGCCCCAATAATTAATTCTATTGAAGACGGCAATAAAACATGCTTCCCTGAAGATCCAGTTCATGTAGCTGTAGAAGTAAACGATTCCTCAACTCCTTTTAGTTATAGCTATCAGCTGAAGAACAGCAAAGGAATAGTGATTGCCAGCGGTAATGTTTCTTCTTCTCCGTTTGATATTAAAATGGAGAATTTAACCATCGGAGATAAGCATTCTATTGAAGTTTCAGTCACTGATGGTTTAGGGAATGTGGGTGCAATCAAAAAAAGTGACGGCTTCCTCGTCTTCTCCAGCAATGACACCAAGAATTGTGATGATAAGCAGGTGCCTAAGATGAATTATACTGAAGATTCTTCCTCCTGTAAGGCTTTGAAAGTCAATATAAAATGTCAAGATAACTCTAAATGTAAAGTGGATCAAGCGGGTTGGGCATATACCTCTTCAGAATGTAAATCTGGTAATTATTCTACTCCTTTCCAGTTCAACAAAACCTCGTATCTTTGTTATTTTATAGCGGATGAAGCAGGTAATACTAATGCAGGCACTGTTCCTTTCACCGTAGATGATAAAGACGGAGACAAGATTTTAGATATTGGTTCCTGTGACAAATGTTTAGACACTCTTGCCGGAGCATCAGTCGACATCACTGGCTGTACAGACAAGGATAATAAAGACAATAAGCCAGACGAGGACAAGGACAAACTGCCGGATTCATTTGAAATATTATACAATTCAAATAATTGCCTGTTGGACAAGAATAAAGCAGATTCAGACGGCAACAAGATTCTTGATGGGCAAGAAGATTATGATAAAGATGGCATGACTAATTACGAAGAATATTTAGACAGTACTGATCCTTGCAGTGCGGACGAAAAGGATACAGATGGAGATGGCATTTTAGATAAGGACGATAAATGCAAGAAGACGCCGGCCAGCGAGATAAAGAATGTGATTAAGACTAAATCTGATAAAAATTATGGTTGTGCGCCTAGCGAGATCACTTCTGTCGGAACAACACCGTCAGTAGAAGATGAAAAGAAACCTGGAGAAGAAGTTTTCCCGTGGGGATGGGTATTTATTATCTTCGGTCTGCTGATGATTGGTGGAGGAATAGGACATTTGTATTATTATCAGCAGCAGAGAAGAAAAGCCCCGTCAAAAACAGGAAGAGCCTTTTTCATAGAAGAGAAACCAAAAGCAGCAGCTAAGCAAGGATTTAACTTAGGAGAAAAATTCAAGCTGTTTGAAAGAAGAACCACAGAGAAATTAAAGAAAAAAGAAGAACGCAGCCAAGTCTTTGAAGCTTTCGGAGGAGAAGAAAAACATATTCCTCATGTAGAAAAAATTCTGGCCAAAGAAGGAGTCTCTCCAATCAAGAAAGTGGCTCAGATTTTCCAAAAATATACCGAGAATAAAGAAGAGATTCAACCGGCATTAAGTTCCAAAGAGAAAGATGTTTTTGAGCAGTTAGTGGATTTGTCTGAAAGGCACGGCCAAGTGAAAAATATCCCTGAAAAACAGGCCAAAGACATTTTCAAGAAGCTGGATAAGATAGTAAAAACAAGGCACAAAGGGAAGAAAAAATGAATCGTAAACGTGCTCAAATCATCGGTCAAGTTTTTATTTATATTTTAGCTATTGTCGCCTTTGCTGCGATTTTAAGCTTTGGATATATCGCTGTTCAAAAGCTCTTAACTAAACAATGCGATGTTAAATCAATCAAATTTAAAACCGATTTAGAAAGCACCTTTACAGGGATTTTTGGCAGTTATGGCAAAGTCAGAAATAATCTGGATTTCACTCTGCCATGTGAAACTAAAAAAGTCTGTTTTGTCGATTTTGATTATGATGGTGAAAAAATGTGTGATCCCGACACTGCTACCCCCCAAGTCTGCAACTATCTAAGCACATACTTCAGCCATGAAGATGCAGAACAAAATGTTTTCCTTGATCCGCCTTCAGAGATAAAACTTAAAGTCAGTCCCATAAAATTTAAGGACGATGTCGGCACTTATTGCATCTCAGCCAAGAGCGGCAGGATTAAACTTCTCCTGGAAGGCAAAGGCACTTACGTCCAAGTTTCCGAAGCTCTGCCTCAAACAAGCCCCTCCTAAAATGATGCCTCTCCGCCCATTTCCCTCTAAAAAAGCCCAGGTAGAAGTCCAGTTCAACTGGATTTATGTGCTTATTGCAGGTGCAGTGATTCTTGCCTTCTTTGGCAGTTTAGTCATTTTCATTAAAGGGCAGGCAGAAGACAGGAGAGCAGTAGAAACTCTCAACGCTTTAAACTCAATCTTTGTCGGTGCAGGGATTTCAGAAAAAACCAAGAATTTTATTGAAACTCCAGAAGTGGAATTAGTCTTCGCTTGTCAAGATGGCATATCTTCATTCAATTTAAAGCAGGGAGAATTTCCTCCAAAAAATCCCGCAGCACCCATCTTCTCTCCTGCTGAAATCAAAAGCAAACAGCTGGCCGCATGGTCTCTGCCGTATAAGTTTCCTTTCAAGATAATGGATATCCTGATGCTCAGCTCAGCCAAAGATGCCGGAGGAATAAAATATTATATTGTCGGAGAAAGTCCCCTTAAAGAAGAGCTGAAAAAAAATTTGGAAGTTCAAACTCCGCTAAGCGGAGAATTTTGGCCGGGCTTTGATGTT
>Ga0209541_10010204_pt1 | contig 15022 bp, 15 predicted proteins | sample RifCSPlowO2_01_FD_184027 | JGI IMG/M metagenome (GOLD analysis project Ga0209541, IMG submission 184027) | Groundwater microbial communities from Rifle, Colorado - Rifle CSP2_plank lowO2_0.1 (SPAdes) (version 2) | ecosystem: Environmental > Aquatic > Deep subsurface > Groundwater | place... | reverse complement strand
CTCTTTGGTAGTCATCAACTTTTTTGGGCCACTCTCGTCATGGCTTCTCTGTTTTGTTACGGACTGTGGCGAGTGATGCGGCGGAAGCGGCCCCGGGAGTTTTTTTTGCTCGCTGGGGGATCTTTCGGTGGGTTAGTTTTGGGGATTGGGTATTCGTTCGCTTTCCGCCCCTTATTCCACCTACGCAGCGTTCAAGTCGTGGCTCTGGTCGTTTTGATGTTGACCGGGGTGGGAATAGCGACCGTATGGCGAAGGTGGCAATGGTTAGCTTCAGGAATAATTGTGCTGCTTTCGATCAACTTTTTGGGGCACGTGGCTGGCATTCGGGCGCACTCAGGCAGGTATTTGATTCAGTTTCTTCCCTGGCAGCAAGTGGTTCTCCAACTCAATCATGGTCAAATATCTCAAGTCTTCATTCGACCTAACTTTCAGCGACTTAAAACTCCGTTGCTTTTATGGGGCCTTGAGTATACTTTGTCAGGGTACGAGTCTCTTTTTAGTCGCTCTATACCCTACTCGTTGATTGATGAAAAAACTAGGACGCCTGATTGTCCTAACTATGCCGGGGCAAATATTGAGATTTATGGATGTGGAAATTGACGTTTCGCTCAGTCAGAGCATTTTAAGGTAAGATCAGGCATGAGAATAGGAAGTATGAATAATGAATGATGAATTAAGTATAAACTGCAAGCAGTATGTTCGCTAGAGCGAATAGAAGAAGAGAATAGTAAATAGACAATAGACAATAGTAAAAGCGATTAGGGTTTAGGATATAGCGTATAGGGAGAACACCTGTCAGCCACTCTGTTTTGTGGTGGACCAGGGGGGAATCGAACCCCCGTCCCCGCAATGCGAATGCGGTGCATTACCACTGTGCTACTGGCCCAAAAAAAAGAGTGGACCCGAGGGGAATTGAACCCCTTACTTCTCCATGCCATGGAGATGTGTTACCGGTATACCACGGGCCCAAGTTAGAAAATAATGAGCAATGAACAGAAAGTAATGGAGAAGGAACTCACTATTTTCTCTGGTTTTCAGTCACAATTTTAGCATAGAAGTTAACGATTTGGCGAGTGAGGCGATCTAGATTTTGGTGGGTGGCGGCGGAGACAGGAATAATTGGTTGCTTTAAAATCTTTAGATTTCTAATAAGATTGGTTGGTGTCTTTTCCGAAAGCAGATCGATTTTGTTGATGACAGTTAGGCTTGATTTGGTAAGAAGAGTGGGATTAAAGGCTTTCAGTTCTTGTCTCACCTGGCTGTATTGGTTAAGGAGAGATTGAGCTAACTCGCTAGGAGAAAGATTCAATTCGTGGTCGGAGGGGGCCAGGACGTAGACAATGATTTGGCAGCGTTCGATGTGCTTTAAAAATTTGATGCCCAGTCCCCTACCCTCATGGGCGCCTTCGATGAGGCCGGGAATGTCGGCAACAATGAGGGAGTCTATAGGTTTTAGTCTATAGTCTATAGGGTTTAAGACACCGAGATTGGGGCTTAATGTCGTGAAGGGGTAGTTGGCGATTTTAGGTTGAGCTTTGGTGAGAACCGATAATAAAGTAGACTTGCCGGTATTGGGGAGGCCAACCAGGCCGACGTTGGCCAGAAGCTTGAGTTCAAGTTTCAAGGTTTGGTGTTCTCCGGGTTCTCCCCTTTCGGCATGACGAGGCGTTTGAACGGTAGCTTTCCTAAAATGCCAATTGCCGAAACCGCCTTTGCCGCCGCGGGCGAGGCGAATAGTCAGATTAGGCTGATCAAGATCAGCGAGGAGTCTATAGTCTATAGTCGATAGGTTATAGAAAACCATGGTGCCGACGGGAACTTTGAGGATGATGTCTTGGCCGTTGGCGCCGTGCCTTTTGTTTTTGCCGCCGGGTTCACCACTTTCGGCGACAAATTTGGTGCGGCCGGCAAACCAACGCAAGGTGTTGAGGTTATAATCAGTGGCCAAATAGATTGAGCCGCCGTTACCGCCATCGCCGCCGTCGGGGCCGCCTTTGGGAACGAAGCGCTCGCGACGAAAGGAAACTTTACCGTCTCCTCCATCGCCAGCTTTAACAGAAATGATGATTTCGTCTATCACAGATATAGTATACAAGTAGAAAGGTATAGAAGTATTTAGGTATGGAAAGTAGGCTTAGAAAAGTTTACTTCGATACCGATATAAGAGATAACCTACTTCTGATTTCTTGTTAAAAAATTTGTTGTAAGCATCCTCTGACCAAAATTTGAGGCGCAAACAAACTTCTGCTTGAGCATCGAGTTCATGAAGCGAGTTAATATACCTCTCTAGATAGACGTCTTTTTCAAGTTTACTTTTCTTCAGATAACCTTCTACAAAATTTGATATGACGGAGATTGCCGCTCGGCGCATTTGTGAGGATAAACCAAATCATACTTTTACTTTAAGAAGTTGAGGGGGCTTTGGAGGACGCCGCCTTGGCGGATTTCGAAGTGAAGGTGAATGCCTGTGGAACGGCCGGTAGAGCCCATATCGCCGATGACGTCTCCCCGATTGACAGATTGACCGACGCTGACTCGGATTCTTGACAGATGAGCGTAGAGGGTGACATAGCCGTTGCCGTGGTCGATCATGATGCGGTTGCCATAACCGTAGTTATCGGGCCAGCCGGCGACGATGATGCGACCGGAATCGGCGGCCAAAATGGCGCCGCCGGCACGGTTGCTGATGTCGATACCTTGGTGGTACCAGCGAAAGCCTTGGGAGATGGTACCAGAGGTGGGCCAAACGAATTGGCCGGTGGCGGAAACCGAACCGGCATCGGGAGTGAGAATGCGGGCGACGGTGGGGCGACCGACGGTCGGTTTTTCCTCGGGCATGACGCCGTCTGGCACCATGAGCGTTTGACCGATGGCCAGGCCGAAGGTTTCATCGTCGGTAAAGGTGTTGAAGGGATAGTTGACGATACCCTGAGCGCCAGCCTCGTCTTCGAGACTGTACTTTTTGGCGATGGAGTAAATGGTGTCGCCTTTTTTGACAGTGTGGACGACGCCGTCAACGGGCGGGATTTTGAGGGTTTGGCCGGGTTTGATTTTGGACTTGTCGGTGAGATCGTTGGCCCACAAAAGGGTGGTGACTTGGAGGTTAAACTTTTCGGCGATGGAACCGACAGTGTCGCCTTCACGAACTTCGTAATCGACGACTTCGCCGCCTCTATATTCGATGACGCCCTGACTTGATGAAGTGGTGATTTGTTGGAGGTAATTGGGGTCGGTGGAAACGCCTAAGACAACAGCGGTCGGCAATGTGCCTTGAGCCAGAACGTCGGCTTTGGCTTGTTCAGAAAGGATGAGGGGGCCAAAGGTGACGGCGGCAAAAGCCAAACCGACCATGCCAGAGTGAATAAAGGGCTGGGTGTATTTGCCGCGTTTTCGGTAAAGGTTGTCGACAATAAGGCTTTTTAAGAACTCGAAGTGGCGGAATACCTTATAGGTACGTTTGTTGAAGTAATACCAAGTAAAATTGACAAATTCCTGAAGTTCTTGGATGAAGTTTTCTTCTTCCATAGTAAAACGAGCGAACTCTCATGCTAACACAGGAACTAGCGGTTAGCAAATAGCGATTAGTTACTAGCCAATAGCAAACAGTAGGAAGTAGTCAACAGACAATAGACAAAAGTATTAAACAAATCACAAACCGGTGATCGAGTAGGATTGTCTTGGGAATTTTTTATTTAGTCAAAAAATCTAAATCACAATATCGGTACTCAATTGCCGGAGTACAGCCGAAGAGGCTGCAGTCGGTACTACCCTTTTTGTCAGAGGCGATAATTTTTCCTATCCGATCTCCTTTGAAAAAATACAGACAGGCCTCGCTTTTAGTGTTAGGACAACAACAACGGCAAGACAGATAATAATTTTTACCAGCAGTGAGAAGGGATAAGAGTTCGATACGGAAAAGGTATATAAAAACGAGAGTGGTTACTAACAAAAGTCCTATAAAAACTCTCTTAGTTCTCATGTTACTTTGAGAGTAACATGAATTTTCGCTCGGTGATAGGGAGTAACTTTTCTCTTAAGTCTTGCTTCGAACGTTGCCTGACTCTACCCCTCTTTGAGGGCGGCTAGAAATTCCTTATTTGACTTGGTCTTTTTCAAGCGTTCGATGATGTCGACGAGATAATCTAAACGCTCGCCGTTGGCTTTAGAAACGGCGTCGACCATGTGGCGAATGACAATAACGCTTTGGTAGGTGGAGTTATCAAAGAGTAATTCCTCCTTGCGCGTGCCGGAGCGTTGGATGTCGATGGCGGGGAAAATGCGCCGGTCGGCCAGACGACGATCGAGGTGAAGCTCCATGTTGCCGGTGCCTTTAAACTCTTCGTAGACAAGGTCGTCCATTCTGGAACCGGTATCGACTAAGGCGGTGCCGAGGATGGTTAAGCTGCCGGCTTCTTCAAAATTACGGGCAGCGCCGAAAAAGCGTTTGGGCGGGTATAGGGCGGCGGGGTCAAAGCCGCCGGAGAGGGTACGGCCCGATGTGGGCATGGCTAAGTTGTAGGCTCGGGCGAGACGGGTGATGCTGTCTAAGAGAATAGCTACGTCTCTACCCTGCTCGATCAAACGTTTGGCCCGCTCTAGGGCGATTTCGGCCAGCCGGGTTTGCTCTTCGGGCGGCTCGTCGAAATTTGAGGCGGCGACTTCGCCGATACCGCCGGTCATTTTTTCGATGTGACGACGGATATCGGTAACTTCCTCTGGGCGCTCGCCGACCAAAACCGCCATAAGATGGACATCGGGGTGATTTTTGGCGATACCGGTAGCGATGTCTTTTAGGATGGTAGTTTTACCGGCTTTGGGTGGGGAAACAATCAAGCCTCTCTGGCCAAAGCCGACCGGAGCAACAATATCAATCAGTCTCGTACTATAGACTTCTGGATCAGTTTCGAGCTTCATTAAGCGATCGGGGAAAATGGGAGTCAAGCTCTCGAATTTGACGCGCTTGACGGCAATTTCTGGCAGTTGGTCAAAGACTTTATCGACCCTTAGGAGTCCCCAATAACGTTCGTTTTCTTTGGGACGCCGGGCTGGGCCGGTGATGATATCGCCGCGGCGAAGATAAAAGCGGCGGATTTGACTACTACTAATATAGGCGTCGAGATCGGAGGGGGAAAATTTAGGCCGAATGACGCCGTGACCTTCAGGAATAATATCTAATACGCCGGTAATGATTTCGGTGGGTACGCCGGCATCGGGAATGCGACGGCCGTCGATGTGGCCGTCAAAACCCATCATCGCCGGATGGGGAGCTTCTGACTGTTGAGCTTGACTCACCGCGGGCGGTTCGGGCCGGCTTACCAGCGTTGGTTCGTAGTTTCTCTGCTGACTGGGTTGACCAATGAGGTTCCTCAACGATGTTTCCGGTGGGCGGCTGATGGGCCGTCTGGTTAGAATTCGTCTTCTGGTTACTGTTTTGGGAGGCATACGACATTAATTACTAATTAATAATGGCTAAATATCACAAATAGATACTCACGGGCAGAGCCCGTGGTCCCTGTAACGCTTTCGGCGGAGCCGAAATATTTTTAAGGATTTAACGGCTAGAAGCTGTAGTATTCTCCATCTTGTTATGTGCTAGTTGAACGGATCGTTTAGTCATGAGATCGACCAAAAACAAAACATTTTCAGACCATCTTTACCTATATAGAAAAACTGCACCTTACGGCGAACCGACTCATTACTCTTTCTGCAATTAAGGGAAACTGGTGAAATTCTTGTTCCAGCGGTAGTATCCCATACCGCCTACAGCCTGTCAAGGCCATTCCTTTCCCCTACCGAGGGTAGGAGGGTGGACTGCTAAAACCCATGCCTACCCTCAATGGGAGAAAGGAAAAATAGCGACTAGCGATTAGCACATAGGTAGAGTTCGTGTTTAGCGTATTTGGTTTAGTAAATTAAGATACTCTCTGGCTATGCTTTTCCAATTGTAGTTTTCGATCACTAACTTCCTTAAGGCACTAGCTAATTTTCCTCTTTGACGAGAATTGTTTACAAGCTCGATTACGGCTGTCTGCAGTGATTTTTGGGTGGGTTTGATAATGATGCCGGTACGCTTGGGCTTAATCAGTTCGGCTACTCCCCCTCTATTGGTGGCGATAACCGCACAACCGGCGGCGGCGGCTTCCAGGATGACGCTCGGTAAACCTTCGTGGTGGACAGAAGGATGAACGAGGATGTCTGAGGCTTTGAGTAAGTTGATAACCTTTGACCGAGATAGGTTGCCGGTAAAGATAATTTTAGCTGTCGCCGCTTTCTTAAGTTTTGCTAACAGGTCGCCGTCACCAGCCAGAACAAACATAGTATGGGGAAATCTAGCGGTGATAGTTTGAGCGGCGGCTACGACTAAGCCAGGGTTTTTGGCGGGAATCATCCGACCGACAAAGGTGATAACGATATCGGTCTTGCCTATCCCCAACTGTTGCTTCATCTGGTTTCCAGTGGTTTTACCAAAAAGCTGGGGATTGATACCGCCCGGGATAACGGTGGCAGTTTTTACTCCTAACTTGGCGATAAAATTCTTAGTCGCCTGGCTGACGACGGTAATTCTGTCATAGAAGCGGACAATGAGAGGAGTGACGAGGTAATCGACTCCCTTAGCAACCATGCTGACGAGGGAGTTAGGGTGGGTGGGGTGATCAGCACAGTGGTCGGTAAGGATTGACTTAGCGCCGAGGTACTTGGCTAGAAGCGGTGTCCACCAGGAATTATCAAAGAAGCGAGTGTGAGAATTGACGAGGTCATAGCGGTTGGCTTTTAGCCTTCTGGCTAATTTGATAAGTTCCACATAATTGGGCAGGGCGAATTGACCGCGGAGGATTTCCCAGCAATTGACACGATAGATGGTAAAGCCCCGATAATGCTGGGTTTTTTTAGCGTTGTCGGTGTTGTAAGTTAAGATGTCAACTTTAATCGATTGATCGAGCTGACGGGCGGCATGATAGAGTTCCTCGATGTAGCGCTCACTGCCGCCAGTATGAGGGTAAAAATAGGGAGTGATGACGAGAATACGCATAGATTAGAGCTCTCTTCTTAATGAATGATATGTCACCAGGGCTCGAGCTAAACGGAGATTAATCCGACTCAGCCAGGTTTGGGCGAGACTGGTCAAGGGTTGGTCGACCGTCAGCCAACGAAGGAAAATGTAGACTAAGTGGTTGACTCCGGTTTGCCAGATTTTTTGCTTGCTGGCGCCAAAATCTCGGTAGTAATGGTCGATATGGAACTGGCCAATTCCTTTTCGGCTGGCTTGGAGACAAGCGAGTTTAATTTCCGGCGATAGATTCCAACCGCCCTGTTTCAAGTTTAACTGACGAAGTAAGGAGCGGTTGATAAGCCACATGCCGCTTAAGATGTCTTTAAACTCATAGCCATAAAAGATGCTGGCTTCTTGGTTTAAGATCCAGACGCCGTATTGACGTAAAAATGATATCGCCTGGTTGTTGATAGGAAAACGGTTGCCAATGACAAGGCTCAAGTTTTTCTTGATCATAAAGCTGATTGCCCGACCGATTTGGTTAACGGGATAGGTACCGTCGCCATCGAGACTGACGATGATGTCACCTTTAGCGGCAGCCATGCCTCTTCGTAAGGCATAGCCGTAGCCGATGCCGAAACCATCAAGGCGATTTTCCTTAAGCACTCGGGCACCGTAGCTTTTGGCAATGGTGTAAGTGTCATCAGTGGAACGATTGTCCACGACAATGACCTCGTCGATGAAGCGAGGTATTTTTTTCAAGAGCGAAGCGATGCTTTTGGCTTCGTTGCGGCAGGGTATGACTAGAGATATTTTTTTGTTTTGGATCATATTTACCTGACTTCAAAAAGATGAATATAATTCGAGCTGTAGACTGATTTGACTGACGGTTCTTGGGCAATTTCAGACAAAAACTTGAGGTTATCGATGGTCAAATCTGCCTGAGTCCAGACGTTAAACTTGAATGATAAACGATCACTGTCCGGCTGATCGGCCCAGATAAAGGTGCGGGCGCTAATGGCCAAGAGGCGGGTGTCAATGTCAGCGTTGAGGCCGTCTGTTAAATCCCTGGCTGCCTTGACTAATGCTTGCGGTGACTGAGTGTCTAAGGCAGTAAGTAACAGCTGCCGCTTTTCCGGCTTCATGTAGGCGCCGCCGACAGAATTAACTCCGCTTAGACCTTCCAGTAAAAATTGAGTGGTGGGGTCGCTAATTAACAAGGTCCGTCCCTGATAGGTTTGGTATAAAAAGTCGGCTGCCTTAATGTCTTCGTCACCAAGGTGGGTGTAACTATCCCGCGATAAAAGGCCGGCTTTCCAGGAGGCGATATTGACGATGAAGATAATGGTTAAGCCGAAGGTTAAGCCGGCATAAGCGACGGCACGGATGAAGCGAAAGTTTATTTTTTCGATTAAACTGATAAATCCCAAGGCAATAAATAAGCCTACAAAAAATTTGGTTAGAGCGAAGAGCTTGAGGACATATGGTAGGTTGGTAATTAGAAGCGCCGTTAAGCCAAACAGGATAAAGAGGCTTATTAATTGACCTTTGTTTTTCTTAATGATTGCATAAGCGATACCCAGGGGTACAAAGAGATAAACTAAGTAGCCGTAACTACGCTCTAAATACTCTTGTTTCTCTCCCAGCGAAAAAGTGTAGTTTGCAGCTTCGCCTTGATTAAGTTGTTCAAGTTTAATAAGAGGCGAAGCAAGGAAAGCGGCCATAATGGCGGCGATAGCAAGCGAGACGAGCGGCCACTGGCTAACCGCTTGGGGGCGGCGTAAGGTTAACCTTTGATAGAGGTCGAGGCCGAGGAAAATAACAGCAGCCACAATGCCGACCAAGTAGTGGATGAGGCTTAGGGAAAGGACAGCAGTGACGGTCTCCCAGCCGGCCAATTTGGTTTTAGCTTGAACGTCTGACGTTCTTGCAAGCAGTAATTTGGGAAGCATGGCGATAAAAACAACGGCGGCCAGGGTTTGAGGCAGGAAAAAGAAATTGGTGAGGGAAACCATGGAGTCAAAAGCCAGGATGCTGACGATGGTACTAGCTAAGGCCACCTTTTTATCGTGGCTGACGACCCAACCCAAGAGCCAAGCTGCTAAACCAACGGTAATTAAGTGCCAGAAACCAAGGGCTTGCCAAAATTCCAGGACAAAATTGGGCGTTAACCTTTCCGGATACTGGGCGATGGCCAGCAAGAGGTGGGTGGAAGGAGGGTAGCTGTCAAAGCCAAAGGTGTCTGACATTTGACTGGTAAAGAATGAGAATTGACCCTTATCTATCAAGCGAACTAATGTCTGATGCTGGTACCAGTCCCAGTTCAAAGAATACGGGCTTTTGTAAACCCACAGACCGTAAGTAACTTGGGCTAAAATGAGGGTAATTAAAACCGGAGCCAGCACCGGTTTGACTATTTTGCCGAGGTTTGGGGCTAAACGAAAAATGTTAATGAGAAGACTGATGATTCCAGCTAACCCAACCAACGGGAAGAAGGTTTGGCTAAAAGGCAAACCAAGATAATCTTGAATAAGATAGCGGCTAACGAGGGCTAGAGCCAGGACGGTAAGAGTTCCCAGACCAAAGTAGAAAGGAACGGTCAACCAGAAATTGCTTCCCCGCTCGGCGGCAATCCTTTGGCGGAATTGATAACCGGTTACCGCCAAGGCCCGACCCACTAGGGTGGGATAAATATAGACAAGTAATGGTAGCAGCCAAATTATGGTTGGATTCATTTAAGGATCGTCCTTTTTTGATTGCTTGTAATGGTAATTGTGCTGGTTAGGCGGCCTAGCCTACCGACCACTGGGGTGATGACTTCGACTAAGTGATACTGTTGGTTGATTAAAACTTCCTGATTAAAGCCTGCCTGAATGGTGAGAAAACCAGGCAGCTTGGGGTTTATGATGGTGACTGAACCAGAATTGGTTAGGGGCTCGGAAACGATTTCGCTAGCGGGAATGACGGTAAAACCGTAGGTCTTATTGATTTGATTAACCAACTCTTCGCTGACCGGCATAAAGGCTTGACCAGTTTGGCTGTCAAAGACAATGTCGCCGCTGTTATACCAGATAGTAAGGGCGGAAGCGGTAGTGGATTCGACTGCGCTCACCACTTGAGGTTTCTTAAAGTTAATGGTTTTAGTGATGATGACTTCGTTGCCGAACCTGGTAGTTTGGTAACTGACGGTGAGATCGTCGGTTTCGACTTTAAACCAGGGGGTGAGCTGGCCGAAAAAAGCTTTGGCAGTGTCGACAATGCCCCAGGGTTTTTCCGGTTGGAATTTAGCGGTAAAGTTTTTGGCGTCGTAATCTTCTTTAGAAAGGTGGGCAAGCCGATTGCCATCGCTGTCAACAAGGTAATCGTTTAAAGGCGAAATGTTGTAAAACGGCGTTTCTCCCCGACCGTAATGGAAGAAGGCTAAACCCGTGGGGAAGGCTTCGAGTTGATAGGGGCCGACAGCGGTAAAAACCGAACGGTAGGGCAAGCGCACGCCAATCACCGCTACAGCCACCAGGGCAAGGGTGATTACTAATAGTATTAAGTCTTTGGTGAGCTTAAAGATTAGATTCATAGATACTTAGTACGTAGAACGTAGGGCGTAGGCAGTAGATCGTAGATTCCTAGAGCGTAGTTAGTAGTTCGTAGTCGGTAGAAATAAGATGTTAGAGAGAAGAAATCAGTTAGAAAGAAGAAAAAGATGAAAGAGGTAAATTATTTATCCTGCCTCTTGTTTCTTAAATCTTACTTCTAAACTTTCTTCTTACTTCTTATTTCATTGTTGATTAGGCTCTGGTAAGGATCATCTTTGCCCAAGCAAGGATGATCCTTTTTAGAACAATTACTTAGTGTTGGCTTTGACGCATTCTTTGACTTGATCTTCATTGGGTGAAATGACTTTGGTTTGGCCGTCGGGCTGGGTGTACTCGACTTGATACATTTCTGCACAATCCCGCCATATTTTTTGAGTCAGGTATTTATCGGATTGCATGACAATCACCCCGGCGATAATCCCGGCAGCGATAACGATGCTTATTCCAATAATCAATGTTTTCATATCTTTTTTAGTTCGTAGTACGTAGGTAGTAGTTTCATTAATGAGTAAAGAATAATGAGTCCTTTGACTTCGCTCAGGATAAATAGAAAGTAAAGAGTAATGTTTTTTAATGAACAATTCTTTACTTGTTAAATAAATAAAGTGTTTTCCATTCACAACTAAGTTATGAACAGAAAACACTAAGGCATACCGCGTTTCGAAATAAAAGTCTCCAATTGGAGAAATTTAAACGAAACTCGCTTAGTGTTGACCTTGAGGGTCGGGGTTATTTGTGATGGGTGAAGCCGAAGAACTCAGCAAGGGTCTGACTGGTATTGACGTGGTCAAAAGACCTAATCGCATGGATTGCTCCAGCGAACGTCACCAGCAGGTGCCTTTTGGCAGTCTTAACGACTGTGAGTTTTGGCTACCCGATCACGCACCGCTTTTGGCGGTCCCCGACCCCGTTTGGTCAGGCCGGACTCAAACCGGCTTACTGGTTTTTTTCCGGATCGTAGCGACCGAACCAGACCACCACATCTGTCCCTTTCGGAAACTCCACAGTCAGGCTGACCATGAAGTTCGGATCCTCTTCCGGAGAAGGGATCGGGATGACGTACGACGGCCACAGGCTGTCACCCAGGGTGGGTGTGTCGGTGCCCATGTGTCCGATGCTCGGGTCATCCAGGGAAACGATGTCGGTGTCTTTGCCGGAAGTATGAGCCAGGCAGTCCCAACACCCGTACCCGAAGGCGTACTTCTGGTCCAGGTAGACAAGGGTGCCCGGCATCATCGACGGGTCGACGGTTGCGACGAACAGTCCAAGCTGTCCCTGGCTGGCTGCGGTGTTATAGTCATCCAGCAGGGTTTTCTCGGTGCCGTCGCGAAGTTCATCGTTGAAGCGCCATGCCAGACGGAATTTACCGCCATCCTCGCCGCTGATCCGGATGCGGGTGGGGATATCCATGATCGCCGTTGTGCCTTCGGTGACCACGGCGTGATACAGCCCCAGCCAGGGAGGACATCCGTATTGCCCTTCTTTGCACCAGCCAGCATCGCCGCCGACTGCCCGGGTGACCTCAACCGCATCGTAGCGACCATTGGTAAGATCGGTCGCCATGTACGTCCCATTGGGGCGTACCCAACGGATGCCGTCGATGGTCGTGGCCTCGAAGTACTTGGCCAACGGGACAAACGTCCAGTTGACCTCTATCTCCGGGGTTGCGGCCGGAGCGGGCGCTGCCAGGGTCGGGGTGATGGCGGTCGTGGCGGCTGGGGCGGCTTCGAGGTTCTCGACTTTCTGGCTGAGGGCCTCGATCATCTCACCCTGCTGGTTAATCAGGACCTGGGCACCACCCAGGGCCTTAACCGCCTCTGCCAGTTCGGCATTGGGGGTCGGGGCAGCGGCCGGGGCTTCGGCAGTGGACCCAGTGCTAATGCCGAGCGCGGAGCACGCGCTCAAAACAAAAGCACCAACGATGAAAAGAGAAAAGAGGGTTGAAATTTTCTTCATGGCCAACCTCCTAGTTGGCTTTCGAGTGAGTCGACGAGTACCAGATCACGCCAATAATGGCGAGAATGGCACCCACAATGAGGATGACGCCAGGGATCCAGTTCATCATGAAAATCCAAACCCCGGCGATGACCACGCCCGTCAGGCCGTAAACAACAAGCCTGACCGGGAAATTACGCCGAGCCGTGTAGCGTCCGATTATTTGATCACGTATTAAAGTGATCGCTAAATCGTAAAACGCCGCTCCACAAAGCCCGACCCCGACGAGAAGCAAAATGAGGGTGCTCTGGGGAAATGAGACAGTAGTCATTTCTAAACCTCCAGTTTCTAGCTGTTTCGAAAATTTTCCTCGCGAGGGAAATTTCCTGCTCGTTCCGATCCTCCCTACTACCCAGGCTGATCCTGATTTCTGATCCGTTTATCCCATTGATTCTTCATCAATGCGGGCGGGAAATCAGGGGCGGGGGTTCGGGAAGTGCGGGCTGAACAGGCCAAGTCCAGATGCAACGAATAATGAGCGGGCGCCAGTTCCAGAAAGAATCGGTACGGCGAGCACGCTTTGGTTCTTTGGCGACAAAGAACAGAAATTGATTGTGTTTGTTTGATTGACAAACGAGTAAGGTGTGGTTTATTGAAGGTATGACTTTAACCAAACATGATCTTCAAGCCATTGGTACTTTAGTTGATGAACGTCTTGATACTAAGCTTGAGCCTGTTAAAAAAGATCTTGCTACTGTTAAGAAAGACGTTAAAGTCATTAAAAAAGACGTCAAGCAGATAAGAACTGACATCAACAGCACGTTAGGGTATATTGACAAACAAGACAAGAGTTTGGGTGTACGAATTACCAAAGTCGAGCAACATCTTAATTTGGTTTAAAACTGCCTTCTTTTGATGGTTTTCTAATTAAGGTTAAACCTTTTTGGTTTCTATCAAGGACGCACCCGCCTAAGGCGGGAATGTCCTTTTTACTATTTGCAGTCACTCTTTGCAATCAGTTTGTATCCAGAATTGGCCTGTTCAGTTTTTAATAGATTACTCTATTAAAACGAGCGTGGAGGTTACTAAGCGATATTTATTGCGTTAGGCACAAAACACACGGCAAAACTTTTGAGTTTTAACCTTTGCATTTTGCGCTTTACATCCCAGTACTACTCACTTGAATTTCGGCAAACTGCCTGTTCGGCCGTTTCCGAAATCAGGTTCGAGTACGGGGTAAACGGTATGCCTTGTTAAGGTGCTCCTCGCTTTGCTCTGGGTAAACTTTCATTTATCCCTCGCTTTGAGTTGAGCTTGGCAAGGTGCCTGAAACGTCAAAGGTTAAACCTTCAACGCTTGATCGCTTTACCCATATCCGATCGCGATGATCGGTTGAGTCAAGCGGTTTTGCTGGCGACTTAACTATTAAAATAAAAGCGTCGCAGGCAAAACGAACTCCTCCGTTTGAGGAGTTTATTTTTCAGTGAGATTTAGGAAATTGCAGTCCATTGCAGTCCCTTCGATAAACTCCCTCCTTCTCCGCCAGCTGGCGGATTCGGAGGTCAGGCAGGGAAAGCCTATTTTTCCAATAAGTAGGTGTAGCGGGTCTTTTTGGCAGCGTAGGCTAGGATAGAGGCGAGGGCGACCGCGCCACCGGCAATGGCATAGAGGTTATCGCCCAAAGCAGCGGGAACTGGTTCGTGAACCTTTTCCTCTTCCTTGGGTTTTTCGACCTGCTCGCCGTAAGCACCGTCGGCAAAGACGGGAGTGGCCGCAAGGATAAAGAGAATAAGGCTGGTAGCAAGAACTTTAACGGCAGTCATGAGCAGTCTCCTTCGACTATGACTCGTCCGATGAGTCTTCACTCAGAACAAGTCCTTTAATAAAAAACGTTGGTATCACTACCAACGTTATTTTTATAATTTTATAATTGAACTGATTGTGGTGTATTCTATAGGACGTTTAAGTTTTTGTCAAGCTGTCAAAATTATTAAAATTCCCTCCTTCGTCCGCCAGCGGGCGGACTGCGAGGGACTACGGATGGGCAAGCAAAGTGAAAAATTAAAAAATAGAGCGCGAAACTATAAGTTTTATAAGACTAATTTTGCTTTACGGAATCAGGGTAGAAAGTTTGGCTAAGGCCTCTTCGAGACTTCCCTCTTGTGAGGCAACGGCTGACAAAATGCATATTGATGTTGCCGCAACGACAGCGCCGCTGGCTACCAGAACTGGAATCAAGTGTTTCAGTTCTTCTCTAAATCCTTGATGCGGGTCGAGCTCGCCTGGATTAATTTCAATTCTAGGATGGGCGTAGTCGGTCATAGTTCTTCTTTACCACTTTTTAGTTAAATTTCCAATAGTTTAGCATATTTAAAAATACGGGTGTCGGAATCAAGGAATTTGCAGGTGTAAAGGATGAGGTCGGCCCGGTAGTCGGTGATTTCCTCCCCCTCCGAATCGGCGTAGACCTCATAAATATATTTCCTCCGATTCCAGACAACCT
>Ga0209541_10010203_pt1 | contig 15022 bp, 15 predicted proteins | sample RifCSPlowO2_01_FD_184027 | JGI IMG/M metagenome (GOLD analysis project Ga0209541, IMG submission 184027) | Groundwater microbial communities from Rifle, Colorado - Rifle CSP2_plank lowO2_0.1 (SPAdes) (version 2) | ecosystem: Environmental > Aquatic > Deep subsurface > Groundwater | place... | reverse complement strand
CATTCCTTATAACAAAAAAACTTTACAATTCAAAAATTGCTTTATATTCAACAATCTTCCTTGCATTCATTCCTTTAAGCCTTGACTACAGCGTTTTTAGCTACGTTGATGGAATGCTTGCGTTTCTCGCGGTTTTAAGCGTTTACTTTGCCTTAAACGGCAGAATAATCAGCTCTTCTGCTGCAGCAGGCTTGGCAATATTGACGAAATACAACGGAATTTTCATTCTGCCTGTTCTTTTATACATAATCTATCAAAACAATAAAACCAGTAAAAGGGAACTGCTGAAAAGATCTGCTTTAGTCTTGGTGATTCCTGCCCTAATAGGCTCGGTATGGTTCGTTAGAAACTGGATTTATCTTGGAAATCCTATTTGGCCGTTCATGAATAATATATTTCATGGCTACGATGCAAACTCATTCTCAACAAAAGGTGTTGGCTCTGTCGACTTTTCAAAAATAGCAAGCATGAATGCGTTGTCGTTGATATATCTTGGCATATTTGGAGTTCCGAACGGGAACATCAAGTCGCTTTATTTCTTCAATATACCATATATTAACGTGCTGATAGCTGTATGGCTTTTTGGAACATTAATTTTCATAAGCCCATTATTTTTTGGATTTTCAAAAAAATTGAAGCATAAGAAGGAATTATCAATCTGGATAGTATCCTATTTTGCTTTATGCCTCCTTTATGTGGTGAATGCGGGCTGGTCGATAATAAGGTTCATGCTGCCGGCGTTTCCAGCGATTGCAATGATTTGGGCGAGTGGGATGAAAAAGATATCTTCATGGAAATATGGAAAATTTTTTGTCTTGATAATTTGCCTGATTTCAATCGGATTGGCGGTCACTTCATTTTTAAAAATAAGTTGGGCAGAAAAAGAATGGGATAGATATAACAAAGATTTTGAATGGGTCAAATTAAATACAAAACCAAATGACATTTTCCTGACAGGCAGCCAGTGCATATCCTACTACATTAGTAAAGGAACGGCTGACCCAAAAACAGACGGCTTAGGAAATGCAGATTACGCTTTTGTTAATCAGAATTTTAGGCTTGACAACAATGCAGTTATGGACAGCGAAACCTTGTCGGGCATAAAATCAAGCGGAAAAACAGTTTATATAAATAAGGAGACTGGAACAAAAATTTATAAGCTTAAAGGCTAATGATTAACTGCCAAGCTGCGAAAGATTTATAAAAGTGATTTTAGAGCATAAAAAAGGCGGAGTTTTCAACATGAAACTTGTTTATATATCAATTATTATACCTGTATATAATGAAGAGGGCAATTTGCATAAGCTGCATGATGAGCTGCTAAATGTCATGAAAGACAGCAAATCATACGAGATTGTTTTTGTTGATGATGGCAGCACAGATAATTCTTTTGAAATTCTCAAGCAGATTGCTGCAAAGAATAAGATGGCGAGGATAGTAAAGCTAATCTCCAACTACGGGCAGTCAAATGCAATTGCAGCAGGCATCTCAAAATGCAGTGGAAAAATAATAGTCACGATGGACTCGGATATGCAGCATGACCCAAAAGATATACTGCCAATGGTAAAGAAAATTGAAGAAGGTTTCCATGTTGTTTGCGGCTGGCGAAAGTATAGGGGATATTCAGACTCTTTGATAAAAAAGACAGTGCCATCAAAAATTTCAAATTTTTTGATCAGAAAGCTTACTGGATGCAGCTTGAACGATTCAACTGGAGGAATGAGGGCATTCTCAAAGAGGGTAGTGGAAGTTATCCCTATTTACGGTGAGATGCACAGATACCTGCCGATTCTGGCCTTCTGGAAGGGGTTTAAAGTGACTGAAGTTCCAATAACAATAAGAAAGAGGGCATCTGGAAATACTAAATATAACTACAAGAGAATATTCAGGGGTTTTCTGGATCTTATAACTGTAAAGTTCTTTCTTGAATACTCTACTAGGCCAACACATGTTTTTGGAACAGTAGGCATAATTTCCTTCTGCGCTGGCATTGGGATAAACTTGTTTTTTTTATATCAAAAAATTTTTAGCGGAGCGTCTTTGTCTAGAGATATACCATCTATAATACTAGCGCTAGTGCTCATACTGCTTGGAATAATGTTTCTTGGCTTTGGCTTTCTTGCAGATATGATAAGCTATGATGCTATAACCAGCCAGAAGAGGGAAACTTATATTATAGATGATACCATTGAGAATTGATAATATTCATAAATATCAAGCATGCTCTGCTTTCTTTTGTTTCTTGGAGTTTTCAATGAAATGGCCTTTTATTGAGTCGCTGACATTAGTCACAAACTTAAATCCAAATGTGACTTTGTTGTCAACTATCATCAATTCTCTTTTCTTTCCACTAACATAATAATCTTTCAATGCCTTTTCTCTTTGTGATTGCATCAAGCTCAAGTCATACATATACTCATTCTCTAGAACAAGCTTGATGAATTTCCAATAGTCTTCTGCACCTGTTGAGTGTTTATCATAGCTAAAGATAGACATTTTTGATTTTGGAGCTTCTTTTAGCTTTGAGTTTACTCTTATTGGTTCAGTAACTAGTAAAGGTGTGAATTCTTGTTTCATCCTGAGCAGAATTTCTTTGCATATATTATTCCTTGTATCAAACATAGTTGGCAATATTGAGCTTACCAATGTCTTTTGAGAGCTAGATTTATTAATCTCCACAATTCTTTTTATAGTTTTTTCAAGTGAATCATAGCCAAGCACGTCTGTTGATGTTGGAATGATAACTTCGCTAGCATACTGCAATGCATTTTTGCTCAGCATTCGCCAAGAAGGTGGGCAGTCAATTATTAAGTAGCTGTAATCCATATTCTGCGGAAACTTAATGGAGAGAAAATTTACATTGCCTTTTTCTTTGGCCATTTGGTGCTCGGCATCAGCCATCTTATGGTCGCAGTGGACAATATCAAGATTCTTGCCAAGTTTAGTGGTGCATTCGCTTAAATCTGCCCCTTCCATTAAGAAATGATAGAGGTTGTATTGTGCATTTATATTATTAGAAGCGCTTATATCTCCTTGAGGATCTAAGTCAATCAAAAGCACTTTCCTATTGTTTCTTGACAAACCTGCTGCCAAATTAACAGCTGTTGTGGTCTTTCCAACACCGCCTTTCTGGTTGAATATGGCAATTTTTCTCATTTTGACAATAAAAAATTTTACTTCGAGTAAAATTTTTATAATGAGAACCTAGATTATAACTTATATTTAAATGTTGCGTTTTTGTATATTAATATAGAAAAAAGTATACTAAATATAAATTGAAAAATTTGATTTCTTAAAAATCAAATTTTTTATTAAGATACTTAACTATATCGCTTGGAAATTCTGCGACTTCAACGCCAGCTTCTTTTAGCGCATTTATTTTTGATTCTGCAGTACCTGCTGTTCCCTCTATAATTGCTCCTGCATGCCCCATCCTTTTTTCTGTGGGCGCTGTTCGTCCAGCAATATATGCAATAACCTTCTTTGAGAACTTGCTTTTAATGAACTCTGATGCCCTTTCTTCCAAGTTTCCTCCAATCTCTCCAATAAGTATGACAGAATCCGTTTCTTTATCTTTTTCAAAGAGCTTTAGTGCCTGCACAAAGTCCATTCCTATTACTGGATCGCCACCTATGCCAATAACAGTGCTTTGGCCAATCCCATTCTTGCTCAAATGCATGACAATCTCATAAGTCAGTGTTCCAGACCTTGAAACAACCCCAATGCATCCTTTCTTGAATATGTGAATTGGCATTATCCCAATCTTTGATTTTCCAGGAGAAATAATGCCAGGGCAGTTTGGGCCTATCACAATTAAATTCTTTTCTTTCGCTGCCCTCATTATTTCAATTGAATCATGCACTGGAACGCCCTCAGTTATAATCACTAAATTGAGGCCGTTATCTATGGATTCTAAAGCAGCACTTTTAGTGTAAGGCGCAGGAACAAATAAAATTGAGAAATCTACATGAGTATTTTTCATGGCTTCTTTAACTGTGCTGTAGAGAGGAATACCCTCAAAATCTCCTTTTTTGCTTGTAGAGATAGCTGCCTCTATTTTTGTGCCGCTTTCCTTCATGAGTTTTGCATGAAAACTGCCTTGCGTGCCAAGTCCCTGCACTATAACTCTCGTACTCTCATCAATTATTATAGACATCTTCAACTGCCCTTTTTGCGCATTCTTCCATTGAGTCAAATGATTTTATCTCATTTTCAGCAAGAATTTTCTTTGCTTCTTCCTCGTTTGTTCCTATCATTCTGACAATAATAGGAATCTCAAGCTTATTCTGACTTTTATAATTTATTAAGCCTTGGGCTATTTGGTCGCACCTCGTTATCCCGCCAAAAATATTAATAAATATCAAAGAAGGCTTTTTTTTAATGACAATTTGCAGCGCTTTCTCCATCTTTTCTACAGTTGCCCCGCCGCCCAAATCCAAAAAGTTTGCTACTTTACCGCCAAAATAGGTTACCATGTCCAATGTTGCCATGACTAGTCCCGCGCCATTGCCAATTACTGCTATCTTCCCATCAAGCTCGACGTAACTTAAGCCGTATTCTTCTGCTTCTTCCTCAAGTTTCGTAAGAGACTTTCTAAATTCTGGATGCTTGACATTATCATCAAGTATAATTTTTGCGTCTGCCGCGACAAGCCTGTTTTTTGATAGGGCTAAAGGGTTTATTTCAACCAGCAATGCGTTATAATCCTTCATAAGCTTATACATTGACTCAATAATTGGCAGGAGATTTTTATTAGGAAGCTGGGAAATATTCTTATAGGGAATTTTAAGTATTTTTGATGAGTCCTCAATTTCAATTCCGCCTTCCTCAGAAAAGAGCAGGATAATGTCTTTTTCTTCGCGCTCAATTGCAAGCGATAAGTAATATTCTGCCTCAATGTTTAATTTCTCTTCCAAAAGTATTTCATCGCAATATTTGAATAATTCTTTTAGGTTTTCTTCTGTTGCTGGCCTTATCAATCCTCTTTTGAACCTCTTGCCTGATAGAGTCTGCGCCTTAGCAATCATGCTAGGCTCAGGCTGGACAGAAGTAATTAATCTCCCTTTTGGGACTGGTATCCCATATTTCTCAAACAAGAGCTTGCCTTCGTATTCTTTTAGTCTCAAAGTTCATAACCCTTTTTAATTGCCTGAAGATTTTCTTCTAAAAACTTATTTGGCAAGTATTTCCTAATCTGCTCTTGGCCTACTTCCAAGTTTAATTGCTTGAAAATCTGGCCAAGCAGAGTCATATTCATAACTTTAGGATTGTTATACTTTCTTAACAGCTCTTCCTGCAGTTTTTTATCCTCTAAATCATATTCAAAATCAGCAGTTTCAATCAGTGGATTATCAATCTTTTCCTTTGAAGCGATTAAACTGATGCTGCTTTTGCCTGAGCGCATTAATGCGCTATACTTCCTAGTAAGAGCAATATTATAATTAATATCATTCAGCACATTTGCCAAAACTAACCCTAATAGCTGTATTCCTTGTCCTGCTCCTCCTTCAATAATAAGCTTAGCCATTTTTAACTATGCCCAATTCGTTGTCTTCCAGCGGCCTGTTGTCATTGATTATCTTATATTTCTCCTTGATCTCTCCAAAAATCTGTGCAGGAGTCTTTCCAAGCCTGCCGACATTCGTAATGCAGGGATTTATAAGCTCTATAAAAGAGAACCCATTATGATTCTTAGCCTCTTTTAAGCATGATTTAAAATGCTCTTTGAATATTGGGCTCGATCGCGCATAAAAATGCTTTTTGTTAGACAAAATAATCGCTTGCGCATTGATTGACTCGGCAGTGTTTCCTTTAGGAGTAGTTGTTGTTATGCTGCCTAATCTTGTTGTTGGTGCAACTTGGCCGCCAGTCATGGCAAAAACCTCATTGTTGTTGCAGATTATAGTAATATCATCATTTCTCCTTGCAGCATGGAGAAGATGGTTTCCGCCAATGCCTAATAAGTCTCCATCGCCCGAAAAGACTATGACGTCAAGCTTAGGGTTGCTAATTTTAACGCCTACAGCGAGTGGAATAGCCCTTCCGTGCAGTCCATGAACAGAGTCAAGATAGAAATAGCCCGATCCCCTCCCAGTGCACCCAATCCCAGAAACAATAACTGTATTAGGATTGTTTGATTCGTCAATGACTTCGCAAGCAGCGTAAAAAGTGCCGTACAAGCCGCAGCCTGGGCACCAGCCTATCGGCGTTTCTTTTCTAATCAATTCTTGAAAGCTCATTTTGTATTTCTGCTAGGGATATTTTGCCGCCTAGCTGCGATATTAGTCTTACCTCTCGTTTGAGAAATGATTGAATTTCATCTCTGTATTGGCCATCATTCATTTCTATTATCACAATTTTATGGTATTTTTTTGCTATTCCTTCAAGCTCTTCAATGATTGGAAACAGCCGAATTGGCCTAAAGATGCTATATCTATTTCTCAATGATAAAATAACTCTTGAGGATATGCCGTATGCAACCAGCAAAGTGTCTGAGTTTGGATTTTGTATGTATTCATAAAACTCATAATTTTTTGCAGCATCCAAAATTTCTTTTTTCCTTGCATTGTACCATTCCCTGTAAATTAATGGATCTTTATCTTTTGGGGTATTGCCTTTGCTTGTCAGCCCTGTAAAATGCCGTTTTCCAGAGCCAAGCGGCTCAAGGCTTCTCTTCTTAATCGCAGATTTCAAGCCTTCAAGGATGACAGTTTCATGCATATGGGCAATAAGACCGTCGACAAGCAGAATAACCGGGCTATGGGATTCCTCTGAAGCATTAATTGCCTCAATTGTGTACTTATAGCACTCCTCAACTGAATTTGGAGTTATAACAATGTTAACATAATCGCCATGGCTGCCGTGCTTTGCCTGCAATATGTCGCCTTGCGCCCCAAAAGTGGCCATCCCTGTAGAAGGGCCGACTCTTTGGCAGCACACAATCAATAATGGCACTCCAATCTTAAAAGCATAGCCAATTGATTCTTGTTTCAAAGAAAATCCTGGCCCGGATGTTGCTGTCATTGCCTTGCTGCCGGCTAATGAGGCGCCTATGCACATGGTAATTGCTGCAATCTCATCTTCACCTTGAATAAACTTCACATTAGTTTTCGCAATCGACTCCATTATTTCTGTAGCTGGGGTTATTGGATAAGCAGAGAAAAAATCCAAGCCTGCGGCTAAAGCGCCTTCAACTACTGCATCATTTCCTGACAATAATCTTGCAATATTAACCATCCCCAAATTAGTTTGAATTTTATTTGAAATTTAGCGCGTGTATATAAATTTAGTGGATTAATGAGGGTAATCAATCAAACTCACATAATCTATTGAATGCATGCCTTTTGGGTTTAGTACCTCTATCTGTTTACTCAATTTTCTTATCAGTCCAATATCTTGCAAAATTGAGAGATACCTAGTAACAGATTCCCTAGTTGTGCCTATTGATCGTGCAATATGCTCATGCGTTGCACTTATAAAGAGCCGGTTCTGCCTATTCTGGCCATCTTCAAGCCTGTCCATCTCTGATTTAATATATTCAATTAGCTTGTTAGGGACAGATGTTGCTTTTAGATGGTGGTGCAAACAATCAAGATAGTCATACACCGCATCTTCAACAATCTTCTTAAATTTTGGAACCCCTAATAAATAATGAAGCTGAGAGCTTGAAAATAGCATGATTTCTGATTTCTCGTTAGTAAACGGATTGCTTAAATAGCCCCCATGCAGATAAGATTCGGCGAGCCCAATCCAGCCCTCAGCTCGAGCTGTAGTGATTACCAAAACCGAGTCATTATCCCTGTATTTAATGTCATCGACACTCCCAGATACGATCAAATAAGCAGTTCCCGTTGAAGAGCCTTCCGAGTACAAAGAAAATTTTTTATTATAAGTGCACAAGCTTGAGTTTGCCACAATATCGTGCAGATGTTCTTCGCTTAACTCTGAAAAGACTTTGAATTTTTTAATCCTTTCAACTAATTCCTCTTCTTTCAAATTGGGCATATCTCCTGTCCAAGCTTCTTCATAAGCTCAAAATTCTCGCTGTAATCAACAGGCACATCAATTATGCAAACTGTTTTTTGATTTAGCGCATCATTCAGCATTTCTGGAAAATCACTAGCTTTGCTGACTTTGTAGCCCTTTGCTCCAAAGCTTTCCGCATATTTCACAAAATCAGGGTTTTTGAATTCAACGCCAAAAGTTTTATGGTGGTGTATCTGCTGTTTCCATTCTATCATTCCATATTTTGAGTCATTGAAGATGATGACTACAAAACGCAAGCCAAGCCTCAATGCAGTTTCAATCTCCTGTGAGTTCATCATAAAGCCGCCATCTCCTGTGATAACCGCAACTTTTTTGTCAGGATGTACCAGCTTTGCCGCAATTGCGCTAGGCAGCGAAACACCCATAGAGCACAGCCCATTATCAATTAAGCAAGTATTTGGCTCGTAAGTCTTATACATCCTTGCGGTCCATATCTTATGCATCCCGACATCAGAAATGACGATGTCAGAATCATCCAATGCTTTTCTTATATCATGGATTATCCTTTGAGGCTTTAAAGGGAATCCATTATCATTTTCCTTTTCATGATGATCAGCAAGTATAGCTTTTCTCAGCTTAAAGAAGTATTCGGGATTTTTCTTATCCGCGCCTTTTAGTTTTTCTCTTAAAATCCACAGCGTATTTGAAACATCTCCTACAACCTCAAGATCAGGATTATAATATTCATCTACTTCGCTTGGCAAAAAGTCTATATGCAGTATCCTTTTGTCTTTGTTTTTATTCCAATGAACTGGTGAAAACTCAACAATATTATACCCTAGTGTTATAACTAAGTCTGCCTTGTCAAAGCCGCAAACATAGTAATCCTTAGCATGTATACCTGTTGTAAACAATGAATACTGAGACCTGTCGCTAAAAGCGCCTTTTCCCATTTGGGTATGCACAATTGGTATTCCTCTCTCTTCAACAAATGCGTTCAACTGCTTGCTCACCCTTGTCCTCACACATCCATTTCCAGCCAGTATAAGCGGATTCTTTGCCCGTTTTATCATATCGACAGCCTGCTCAACAGCCTTGCTGTCAGCGCTTGGCCTCCTTACTTTAATTCTTTGAAATGGCTTGCCTTTTGCATCCATCTTTGCTACATCCTCAGGAAGCTCCAAATGCGTGACTCCTGGCCTTTCCATCTCTGCAAGCTTGAATGCCTTTCTCACAACTTCCGGAATGATAGAAGGTGTTGCGATAGAGGTATTCCACTTTGTTATTGGCTTAAACGAACTCACAACATCAATAAACTGGAAATTCTGCTTGTGAAACCTATGCAGGCCGCCTTGCCCAGTAATTGCTACAACAGGCATATTGCCAAGATGCGCATCCGCCAAGCCTGTTGTAAGGTTCATTGCGCCTGGCCCAAGAGTAGCCAAGCATACCCCTGCTTTTCCGGTTAGCCTTCCATAAGTTGCTGCCATAAAAGCAGCTCCTTGCTCATGCCTTGTTGGTATGAACTTTATTTTAGAGCCCATCAAAGAGAGCATAATATCTTCGTTCTCCTCTCCCGGAACTCCAAATATGTATTCTACTTCCTCGTTCTCAAGGCATTTGACAAATAAATCGCTTACTTTCATTTCAATTTAAAAAAATTTCAATTTTAGAAATTGAAATTTTTTCCATTTTTTTCCTTATTTTAATAAATGCTGATACCTTTGATATTAACAAATTCTTTTAATCCATATTTTGAAAGCTCTCTCCCTATGCCGCTTTTTTTAATGCCGCCAAATGGCATTCTTGGATCAGATTTAACAACTGAGTTTATAAAAACTCCTCCTGCTTCTGTCCTTCTCGCAATCTCCATTCCTCTTGATTCATCTTTTGTCCAAATGCTTGCTCCAAGCCCAAACTCTGAGATGTTAGCGGTTCTAATTGCCTCATCATCATTATTGATTACGATAATTGGAGCAACTGGGCCAAAAACTTCTTCTGCAGCAACCCGCATATTGCTGTTTATATTGCTCAGGACAGTGGGCTTATAAAAGTAGCCCTTCTTCTCAAGCCTTTTTCCGCCAGTCAGGACATTCGCGCCTTTTGAGACAGCATCTTTTACCTGTTCTTCAATTTGGATTAATCCATCTTCATTGACTAATGGCCCTACATCAGTTTTTATATCCATAGGATCGCCAATAACAAGTTCACTGGTGTATTTTGAAAAAATCTCTGAAAATTTTTTTGAAATTTCTTTATGCACGATAAATCGTTTTGCTGCAATACAGCTCTGGCCGGAATTAATAGTCCTTCCTGCAACTGCATTTTTTGCTGCAAGCTCTACATCCACATCGTCCAAAACAATAAAAGGGTCAGAGCCGCCTAACTCAAGCACAAACTTCTTTAGGCTTCTGCCTGCCAGCTCTGCAACTTTTGAGCCCGCACTAACACTTCCTGTCAAAGAAACTCCGCTTATCAAGTCAGAAATTATCAGGCTGCTTACAGCCTCGTGATTGGTTATTATGCTTTTAAATGCAAATTCCGGAAAGCCAGCTTCATTAAAAGCATCTTCAATTGCAAGCGCACACTGCGGCACAATATTTGAGTGCTTTAATATTGTTACATTTCCAGCCATTAAAGTAGGTATGCCGAAGCGAAAAGCCTGCCAGAATGGAAAATTCCATGGCATTATTGAAAGTATCACGCCAAGCGGCTCAAAAACAACCATGTGCTTTTTTCCATCGGCCTGTACTGCTTCCTCTTCAAGCCACTCTGCAGATTTGTCTGCATAAATTTCAGCAGTCCATGCGCACTTCTCTACTTCTGATAAGGATTGCTTTATCGGCTTTCCCATCTCAGTTGTCATCAATTTTGCGTAGCTGTCCTTATTTTTTCTTAAAACAGATGCCAGCTTTTTGAAATATATGGCCCTTTCAGAAATATCAAGCTGTTTCCACTCATAAAATGCAGCATGAGAATTCTTAGCAGTATTCAGCACTTCCTTATTAGGCATTGTCTCATATTCTGATATTACTTCTTCTGTTGCCGGATTTATGGTTTTGAACTTCATTTTAAACATGGGTGATACCTAATAATTTATAAATTATTACATATTTCATGCAATAAGTTGTGAAATGGTATTCAAATTAGAAAAAACTTTAGAGTCACTGCTTGCACCTATTGAATTGGAAAAGATAGTAAAGGAAGAATTTGTATGGATGAGGTATACACATAATCACCCCGAATATCCGGGATTTGACTCAGAAGTATCTGAAAAATCTAAAAGCCAGCATTTTCCCTCAACTTATTTGATAAACACATGGAAATAATTTAGATAAAAATAGAATAGTAAAACTTACAAAAATTGGATAAATTCCGGGCAAAAGATAGATCCTACCACCACATTAGATCCGCAGGCTGCGGAATACTTGAATTGAGTAGCTCCATTCTTTCCAGTCTTTTTATGTAAAGCAGAATCATAATAGATTATTCTTTAAAATTTTTATTTGCTATTGGCCCATAGTCGCACTCTTCATCTCTTTAACATAATTGTATATCATATCTATCATCTTATCTTTATTATCAAGATTTTTTGCAATTAATTCCACGATCGCGCTTCCCACTATTACGCCATCTGCGCCAGCATTAATCATGGCCTTCACATGCTCTGGCTTGCTTATTCCAAAGCCGACACATAGCGGCTTGGTTGTGAGCTTTCTTATTCTCTTGACCATTATCATAGCAGATTCTTCAAGGTTTGATTTAACTCCTGTGACTCCTAACCTTGAGACTGCATAGACAAAGCCTGTTGATGCTTTTGCTATTTTATTTATTCTCTCATCACTTGTTATTGGGGTTACCATAAGCACAATATCCATGTTATTTTCATGAAGATGTGGTAATACTTCATTATGCTCCTCTATTGGCATGTCCGCTATCAGAATGCTGTTTATTTCAGCATATTTAGCGTCGCTATAAAATTTGCTTACACTTCGCTGATAAATTAGATTGTAATAGCACAAAAATCCAATTGGGATGTTTGTATATTTTCTCAGCTCTTTAACAAAGTCAAAAGCTTTGTCGGTGCTCATGCCGCTGCCTAACGCCCTAATATTCGCCGCTTGAATAGTCGGCCCGTCTGCTATGGGATCAGAAAAAGGCATGCCCAGTTCAAGCATGTCAGCGCCTGCATCAACAATCTTTTTTGTTATCTCCAAGCTTGTTTTATAGTCAGGGTCTCCAATTACAGTGAATGCAGCTAATGCTCCTTCATTTTTATTTTTTAATTTTTCAAATGTTTCTTTGTAAGTTTTCATTTTATTATCTCTTGAATTTGCTCTAAGTCTTTATCTCCCCTCCCGCTTAAATTAATAACAATAACATCGTCTTTTTTCATTGCTTTTGCCGCTTTTATGGCATAAGCGACAGCATGTGCTGACTCTAAAGCGGGTATTATTCCCTCTTCCTTACTCAGCATCTTAAATGCCTCTAATGCCTCTTTGTCTGTTGCATAAGTATATTCGGCTCTTTTCATCTGCCTAAGAAGGCTATGCTCAGGCCCTACTGCGCAATAATCAAGGCCTGCCGCAATAGAATAAGTATTGTGTATTTGGCCATAAGCATCCTGCAATACATAAGTTTTAGTTCCGTGTATAACGCCAACTCTTCCAAGCTTTTTATCATTAAACCTCGATGCATGCTTGCCGCTTTTTATCCCTAAACCGCCGGCCTCAACGCCAACCAGATTTACATTTTTGTCTTTAATAAACTCATTAAAAATACCGATTGCGTTGCTTCCACCGCCTATACAAGCAACTATCAAATTTGGAAGTCTTCCTTCTACCTCTAGAATCTGCTCCCTTGTTTCTTTGCCTATAATACTCTGAAAAAACTTTATCATGCTTGGGTAAGGATGAGGGCCAAGCACAGAGCCAAGCAGGTAATGGGTTGTGCTGACGTTTGCAGTCCAGTCTCTTAATGATTCATTTATTGCATCCTTCAAAGTCTTAGAGCCGGAATTTACAGGCTTAACATCAGCGCCGAGAAGCTTCATCCTCAAAACATTCAGCTTTTGCCTTTCAATGTCTTTTGCTCCCATGTAAACTTCAGTTTTGAAATTAAATTTTGCTCCTGCTGTTGCAACTGCAACGCCATGCTGGCCTGCGCCAGTTTCTGCAATAAGCCTCTTTTTGCCTAAATGCTTTGCAAGCAGCGCTTGGCCAAGAGCGTTATTTATTTTATGCGCGCCTGTATGCAGCAAATCCTCGCGCTTCAGATAGATTTTGCATCCGAGTTTCTTGCTTAGATTATCGCAGAAAGTTAAAGGGGTTGGCCTTCCAGCATAACTCTTTAATAAAAAATTCAGCTCAGAGTTGAATTTTTTATCGTACTTTAGCCTAAGAAAAGCCTCTTCTAATTGCTCTAAAGCGGGCATTAAGGTTTCCGGAACAAAAATGCCTCCAAAGTCCCCAAATCTTCCTAAAGATTTCATTTTACTGCCTCAATAAACTCTTTCATTTTTTTAGCATCCTTCTTGCCGGGACAGGACTCAATGCTGCTGCAAACATCTACAGCATAAGGATTTATCATGCGGATAGCAGATTTAACATTAATTGAATTTAGCCCTCCTGCTAAAAATAATCTTCTATTATCCGCAAATTTAGCTATTCTCCAGTCAAATTTTAATCCAGTGCCGCCATATAGCTCATTTTTGAAAGAGTCCAGCATAATATAATCCGCAAAAAAATTTTCAGAAAATTTTTTTTGATTTTTTTCTGCTTTAAAAGATTTAATTATGGGATTGTTTAATTTGTTTTTTAAATTCAAAACAAATTTATTATCCTCATCACCCGATAATTGTATGATTTCCAACTTGCAAAAATCAACTGTTTTAGATATCAAGCTAATTTCTTCGTTGACAAAAACACCGACACTTTTTGCATTCTTCGGGAGCCTTTTTATAATGCTCCTTGCTTCAGTGCGTTTTATGCATCTAGGGCTGGACATATAAAAATTAAAGCCAATATAATCAGCCCCTAAATTTGCCGCGTTTAATGCGTCCTCATAATTTGTAATCCCGCAGATTTTTATTTTAGTCATTTTGATAATAAAAATTATCAACTTCGTTGATAATTTTTATAATTTAACTAGTGATATAATGCTCTTCTCTAAAGATTTTGAATTCATAAAAAAACTTCCAACTAGTATGGCATTAACTTTTCCTTCTATTTTTTTAATATAATCATTAGATGAAATCCCGCTTTCGCTTACTATTATCTTGCCTTTAGGTATTTTATCAACAAGCCTTAATGTTGTTTCTGCATCTATTTCTAATGTATCGAGATTGCGATTATTAATCCCAATTATGTCTGCATTTGAATCTAGAGCTTTGCTTAACTCTTCTTCTTTATGCACTTCCACCAAACAATTCATTTTATAGCTGTTTGCTATGTCAATAAGATTATTTAATTCATCAGTTGACAGCTCTGATGCAATCAATAATACTGCGTCAGCATTATAGAGGCGCGATTCATAGATTTGATATTCGTCAATTATGAAGTCTTTCCTTAAAACAGGAAGCCTTGTTAATCTGCTTGCATCCATCAAGTCTAGCAAGCTGCCGCCAAAAAATTTGCTGTCCGTCAAAACAGATATAGCGTCTGCGTATTTGCTGTAGGCCGCAATAATTTTTTTAATGTCAAATTGCATGTTAAAATTCCTTTGTGATGGCGACTTTCTTTTTATCTCTGCAATAAGGCCTAATTTTTTCTTAAGCAGGGCTTTCTTAAAATCCCTTTCAGAATTTTTTAGGCTGTCCTTGAACCTATGTAATGGCAGCTTCTTTTTGCTCATTTCTATTTCCTTTCTCTTATTTTCAATTATCTTATTTAACATTTTTCAAGTCTTTTAATTTTTTAAGGGCATTTCCAGAGTCTATTGAGTAATTCGCAAGTTCTATAGCATCCCTGTAATCTTCCACTATATCAGTTGCAAGCAATGCAGCAGCAGCATTGAGCAAAACAATATCCCCCTTAGG
>Ga0209541_10010201_pt1 | contig 15022 bp, 18 predicted proteins | sample RifCSPlowO2_01_FD_184027 | JGI IMG/M metagenome (GOLD analysis project Ga0209541, IMG submission 184027) | Groundwater microbial communities from Rifle, Colorado - Rifle CSP2_plank lowO2_0.1 (SPAdes) (version 2) | ecosystem: Environmental > Aquatic > Deep subsurface > Groundwater | place... | reverse complement strand
AAGAAAAACCTGGATCAGAAAAACAAACAGGTGATGTTCATTGAGGATGCTCATGACAGGCGCAGTATAACATAATTTTTATTATTTCCCTTATTGAATCTTCGGTTTTTGTCTATTATACTTATATTAACTACCTATCCATGCCTATACCCATAAAACATTCCAGGTTCCCCAGCAAAAACGCCCAACACACGCTGGAATACATGGTCCTGTTGATCCTCATCATGGCCGGGATCATCATCGGCGGGCCCTACGCCATCCGCTCCTGGAACGCCCAGGTCAAGGGCTGGGAAGATTCGGCAAGAGATTCCATGACCGACCCACTCATAAATACGCCATCCCCATGACCCTGATCATGGCCAGCATCAAAGAATAAAAAAGGTCAAGTCTCTGCCTGGCCGCGCCTTGGTTCAATGAACCAGGACACTACACTCCGGGAGTTCTGCGGCCAACTGAACATTGGGAAGGAGTCCTGCCGTGATCAAAATAAGAAACGTTACTTTGAGCGCCGAAGACGCGGCCATCGCGAAAGCGCGTCTTAAGGCCCAGAAAGAAGGCAAATCCCTGAACATAAAATTTCGGGAATGGCTGCGGCAATACGTCAACCCCAAAGACCATGTCCAGAATTATGGAAATCTAATGGACTCGCCCAAGCATATCCGCGCCGGAAGAAAGTTCTCGCGAGAAGAAGCGAATGAAAGATAGATATTTCATCGACACCACCTTCACCCGTAAAGAGCACCTGGCCTACCTTGAAGAGGTCCTGGAGCCGCTTTGTGCTGTACATTCCAGTGTTGATCTTTATCGCAAGGGGATCCTCATGCGGGGAGAAACGGGGTTTTCTTACTATGACTCCTTGATTCTCGCAGCGGCCCTGGACGGCGGTTGTCAGCTTCTTTATTCTGAAGATTTACAGCACAATCACAGAGCAGCCGGAGTCAAAATTGTCAATCCGTTCCAGGGATAGAAATCAATTCGCCGTCAGGACGCCGCCGGTGGACATGGTGAAGCTACGGGTGCCGTGGCTGGAACTGAACGGAGCGGCCGTGATCGCGTAGGTATAACCGGTGAGGGTGCCCGCGGTATAGTTAAACCCGCTGTGCGGCTGGCTGTCGAAAAAATCGGTCTGCAAGTAAGGCGGGGCGTCAGCGAGCAGCGAATCGGTGTCGGCGGGATACGCGCCGTGGACGATCATATAAATTTCGAGGGCATTGCTGATGGCCTTGAGCGTCGACTGCGCGATGGCGTCATTGGCGTTGAGGCGGCTGCGCAGGACATTAGGCAAGAGCACGAGCGCGGATACCAGAGCGATAATGCCCACCGTCACCAGGATCTCTACCAGAGTAAATCCACGCCGTGTTTTCATGATAGTTGCAGAATACCATGCCCCCCAAAAGGGACAAAAGTGATTTATCAAGATTTTAAGATTTATTTTCAACAATATTAATTTATCAACCCGAATTGTTTTAGCCGCCGGATGAGTTCTTTCTGCCACAGTCCCCCTTTATCCAGCGGAGTATAGATCAGGTCCAGATATTTTGTCGGCCAGTGGAAACTTTGCTGGTCGTAAAAAAGCGCGAACACCCTGTCCCTGCCGAGCTTGCCGACCCAGTAACCCAGGTGAAAAACGACCTGCTGGTCCGCGCGCAGGACGGCATCTCTGGGCTTGCCGTCTTTGGGGTACACCCAGTCGTCGGCGGAAAGGATCGCCACGACGAACTGAATGCCGGGATAAGCGGCGACAAATTCCGCCAGCGGTTTCTCGGCATATTTTTTATCCTGCATCACCAGCGGCTTGATGCCAAGGTCCTTGATGACGGATACCACCTGCTTGTTCGTCACCACGTGACGCCCGTACGTGACGCAGACCCGTTCTTTCTGCCGGTCATCTTCGGCGGGAAACGCCAGACCACCGGATAATATCTCTTCAATCGGATTCTCCTGAGTCATTTAAAAATTCCTTTATCGACTTCCCCAGTCATGATGACACCATTTGTATCTTCGAGTTCGACATTGATTAATTGGTTGGCCAGGACACTCTCCGACTTGACCGCCACGCGTACATAATTATCCGTCAGGCCGCTCCACTCTCCTTTTTTATTTTCTTCGAAAAGGACGCTCTGTCGCGTGCCCAAAAGCGCTCCATAAAACATCCGGCGTTTACGCGCGCTTAGATCCCGTAATATTTGACTGCGGCGCTCGATCACCTCTGCTGGAATTTTATCCGAGGACGGTAACTTGCCGCTGTGGGCCATTTGCCGCCGGGAATAGCTAAAAACATGGGCATAATCGATGGGCCATTCCCGTAAATTTCTCGCCGAACGCTCAAACTCTTCTTCCGTCTCACCGGGAAATCCAACGATCATATCTGTTCCTATACATATCTGCGGCACCCGTTCATCGGCCATGCGGATAAATCTTTCAAATTCTTCCGTTGAATATTTTCGCTTCATCGTCTTTAAAATTGTATCGCTGCCGCTTTGCAATGGGATGTGCAGGTGCCGGCAGAGTTTCGTCCGCCCGGCCATTTTATGGATCAATGATTCCGGAATAGTGGTTGGTTCAATGGATGAAACGCGGACGCGGGCAAGCCCTTCGATCTGTTCCAAAGCACTGATAACATCCATGAGCGTATAATCTTTATACCGATACGTCCCCACATTGATGCCGGTCAAGACAACCTCTTTGTGGCCGGCAGCGGCCAGGGCGCGGGCTTCCCGTAAAATATCTTCAAATTCCCGGCTGCGCGCGCGTCCACGGGCGTAGGGGATCACGCAAAACGAGCAGAAAAAATCACACCCGTCCTGAATTTTTAAATTCGCCCGGCGGTGATGACGGTCAACGCCAGTTACCGGAATCGTAAAACTATCGCGCGGGATCGTCGGCGTGATGACCTGCGCCGCCGCTGCCTCCATTGTTGACTGCAGAATAAAAGAAAGCTCCATCTTGCGGCCGTTGCCGATCACCCAGCGCACGCTGGGAAGCTCAAGCAATTTCCCTTTGTCCATCTGCGCTTGGCAACCAATAAGCGCGATGCGCGCCCGGGGATTAAGACGATTGACCTTATGGACGAGCCGCCGGGTATCCGTGTCGCCCCCGGCGGTCACCGTGCAGGTATTGATCACAACGACATCCGCGGGCTCTGCAAAATCAACAAGATGAAACCCATCGGCTTCGACCGACCGTTCCAGTACGGCCGTCTCACTCTGGTTTAACCGGCAGCCCAAGGTATAGAAAGAGATGGTCAGTTTTGACATAGATTAAAGTCCTGGCAATCCGGAAACCCCATTATGCAGCCCACAGTATACCGATGGAAAATCGAAAAAGCAATGAGTTTACAATTGCCGTGAAGTCGTATATAATTTCACCTAATGAAAATCGGATCCATAGATATCGATAAACCCATTATCCTGGCGCCCATGGAGGACGTGACCGACACGGCCTTCCGGGTCATCTGCAAACGCCTGGGCGCGGACATCGTCTACACGGAATTTACCAGCAGCGAGGCCATTATCCGCGGGATCCCCAAGGCCCTGCACAAAATCGAGATCGTTGAAGAGGAACGCCCGGTCGCAATTCAACTTTTTGGCGGCATCGAGGATTCCATGGCCGAGGCCGCGCGCCGGGCCGAGAGTTTCGGGCCGGATTTCATCGACATCAACTGCGGTTGCTGGGTCAAGAACCATGTCGCGCACGGACACGGGGCCGCGCTCTTGAAAGATCTCCCGCGCTTTGAAAAAATCGTGCAAGCAACCGTTAAAGCGACCAAGCTCCCGGTCACCGTGAAAACCCGTCTGGGGTGGGACACCAGCAGTATCGTGATCGAAGACGTTGCGCGCATGGTCGAGCAATCCGGCGCCAAAGCGATCGCCATCCACTGCCGCACGCGCAGCCAGGCCTACACCGGCAAGGCGGATTGGCATTGGCTGGAGAAGATCAAAAAAGTGGTCACGATCCCCGTCATTGGTAACGGCGACGTCGTCACCCCGGAAGACGCGCAGCGGATGTTCTCCATCGGCTGCGACGGTGTCATGATCGGCCGCGGCGCCCTCGCCAACCCCTGGATCTTCCGTCAAGCCAGACACTACCTGCGCACCGGAGAGCACCTGCCGGCACCGACCCTGGAAGAACGCATCAGTTTGTGCATCGAACATTTAAAACTATCCGTGCATCATAACGGTCTGCGCGATGCCATCATCCCATTTCGAAAATACTATCTGGCGTATCTTAAAGGTATCCCCCGCGTCCACAAGCTCCGGCAGGAATTGATGCAACTCGCCGATCTGGACAAGATCATCGATTGCCTTCACGAGTTTTTGACACACAACGCGCATGAGGTCCATTCCACATAATCGGATATTGCTGTTTTTTGCGGTCATCTTCCTGCTGGCCGGCACGGTCCAGGCGGAAACCATCCGCCTCAAATCCGGACTGGTGGTCGAAGGAACCATTGTCGCCCGCACCCCGGACGCCGTCAAGATCGATACCGGCATCGGCGTTCTGATCACATATTATCTTGATGAAATTGAGGAGATTATCACCGCGCCCGCGCCACCGCCGGGATCGGACCAGGCGCCGGCATCTCCAGTACCGACCGATTTGCCGGCAGCGACACCTGTTAATGCCGCCCAGGCACCTGTCTCCATTGTTCCGCCTCAGCCGTCCCTGAAAACGCCCCCGCCCCAACAACTGGCGCCATCTGCCTCGCGAGAAACAAGAAAAGAATTGCAATTATACACCCGGCCGACTTTACCACCATGGCAAGCACCCCGCCTTAGCCGGGATGAATACCTTAAGATACAGGCCGAAAGAGCAAGGGCTATCGAACAAGAACATATTAATCAGATTATACTATCGCTGACGGAATACCTCACCAGCCACTGGCGTGGATTAAAGGACGTTCATCCTCTCATCAGAACAATCGCGGAAAGTCCGGTGGGCCTGACCATCGCGATAGTCTTATGGACAGGCGTATACGCGCTGCTTTGCTTTCCTCTGATGCGGCTCTCCCTGCGATTTAAATGCGGCGGATGGCTGGCTTGGGTTCCCATCTTGCAAATTTTTCAGTTGCTTCGAATAGCCGACAAATCGCCCATTTGGTTTTTATTCTTCTTGTTTCCCGTCATCAACCTCCTCGCCTTTCTATTTGTCTGGATGAGTATTGCCCGGCGGCTTGAGCGGTCCCACTGGCTCGGATACCTTATGCTGGTCCCCGGAGTGAACGTGCTGACCCTTTGGTATCTGGCCCTGCTTCCTGACACTGCCACCGTCCCCAAAAAACAAGATGACATCGACACTGGCATCAAGTTCAAATGATACCGGCCCATTGCATAATTCGATATTCCTGATAAAATATTCATCCGCTTTTGCAAATAAATAATGTCGGCTACTAAATGAAAAAATATGATGTTATTGTGATCGGTTCCGGCGGCGGCTCCAAGATCACCTCGCCGGCCGCCAAGCTCGGATACAAAGTCGCCGTCCTCGAGAAGGACCGGCCAGGCGGGACGTGCCTCAACCGCGGCTGTATCCCGTCTAAAATGCTCATCCATCCGGCCTACGTCGCCACGCAGATCCAGGAAGCCCATAAATTCGACATCCATATTAATCCTCATTTCAACGTTGATTTCGCAAAACTGGTCACGCGCATCAGCCAGACGGTGGATGCCGATTCCGAGGGCATCGAAGCCGGGTATCAACGCAACCCCAACATTGATTTTTATCACGCGCCCGGACGGTTCATCGACAACAAAACCATTGAAGTAATTGGCGAAAGAATCACGGCGGATAAAATATTCATCGCCACCGGCACGCGCCCCGCTATTCCCACGATCCCCGGACTGGCCGGAACACCGTATATGACCAGCACCGAAGCGCTGCGCACCCTCCACCTCCCCAAGCGCCTGATCGTCCTGGGTGCCGGGTATATCGCGGTTGAACTCGGCTACGCCTACCGGGCCCTGGGAAGCGAAGTCCATTTTCTGGTGCGCAGCCGATTTCTGCGTAACGAAGATTCCCAAATCGCGGAAGAATTCACACGTGTTTTTTCGCAACTGTGTAACGTCCATTTCGGCGCCGTTCCCAGCCGGGTAGAATACAATAACGGCACGTTTCTTCTGACTTACCAAAAGCAAGACGGCCGCGCGCAGCATCTAACGGCCGACGCCCTTCTGGTCGCAACGGGTGTCACCCCCAACACGGACACGCTGGGACTGGAAAATACTTCCCTTGGGCGCAGCGATAAGGGCTTTATCAAAGTCGACGACCATTTGCGCACGGCCGTCCCCGGCGTCTGGGCGCTGGGCGATTGCGTCGGCAATTATTTGTTCCGCCATTCGGTCAATTTCGAGGGCGAATATCTTTTCCGCACGATCTTCGCCGAAAGAAAAGACGAACCGCTGCGCTACCCTCCGGTCCCTCACGCGGTGTTTTCCTATCCGCAGATCGCGGGCGTGGGCAAGACCGAAGACCAGCTTAAAGCCGAAGGTGCCGACTATGTCGTCGGCCTGAATCCCTACAAAAATAGCGGCATGGGAATGGCGTTGCTTTCCGACCATGGTTTCTGTAAAATACTCATTGATCGCAAAACCAAAAGAATTTTAGGGGCGCATATTGTCGGCGAAGAAGCCTCCGACATGATCCATATGCTGATCGCGTTTATGAACAAACAGGGGACGCTCGATGATCTGTTGAACATGATCTACATTCACCCCGCGCTTCCCGAGATCGTGCGTAACGCCGCCCGCAAAGCCCAGGCGGCGCTACCGATAGGCTCTCCCCTAACGGGGACCTCGGGCCTGCGGGAGGAGACCAAAGTATGAGAGATTCCGAACGCGCGATTTCGATTAAGCATTTGACAAAATTTTACGGCAAGCTGCAGGCGCTGGACAACATCTCCCTGGAGATCAAACGCGGCGACTTTTTTGCGTTCCTGGGCCCCAACGGCGCCGGGAAAACCACGACCATCAACGTCTTGACCGGACTTTCGAATTTCCAGAAAGGCGAGGCCAAGGCCTTCGGCTATAATACGGTCAGTGAATACACCCGCACGCGCCGGCTGATCGGCTTGTGCGCGCAGGAATTCAATTTCGATCCTTTCCTGACCATCCATCAGCTCTTGGTTTACCAAGCGGGCTATTTCGGAATTCCACCCAGGGAAGCCTCGCAACGTACGGATGAACTGCTCGAACGCTTTCAGCTCATCGAAAAACGCAACGTCAAGCACCGTGCCCTTTCCGGCGGGATGAAAAAACGCCTGCTGATTTGCCGGGCGCTCATTCATGACCCCGAGATCCTCATCCTGGATGAACCGACCGCGGGCTGTGATCTCGAGCTTAAATTCCTTATCTGGGATCATCTGACCCAGCTAAACAACGAAGGCAAAACCATTTTTCTGACAACCCATTATATGGAAGAAGCCGAAAAGCTCTGTAAAACGATCGGCATCATCAACCACGGCCGCATTGTGCGCATCGGCAATAAACAGGAAGTCCTGCGGGACAAATCGCTGGAAGCGGTTTTTCTGGAAGTGACGGGACAAGAGTAATAAAAGCGTATCTCGTATCTTGTATCTCGTCGCTCGATGAGTGCGGGATACGAGATACGAAATAGGAGATACGAAATATGATCAACAATCCCATCGGTGTTCTGGCTTTATCCAAACGTGAGATCGTCCGTTTTCTGTCGGTCGCCTCGCAAACGATCTTTCCGCCGCTGATCGCCTCGGTCCTTTTTATGTACATCTTCGGGGTCGCCATTGGCGCGCGCATTGATTTTAGCAGTACCGGTCTTTCCTATCTCGGGTTTATCGTCCCGGGGCTGATGACCATGCACCTGATCTCGACCTGTTATGAAAATACCACCTCCTCGCTTTTTATCGCCCGCTGGCACAATCACATCCAGGAAGTGCTGCTCTCGCCGCTTTCCTATTTTGAAATGGTCCTGGGGCTCCTGGCCGGCGGGGTGGCCCGCGGGATCATCGTTTGCGTCGGAGTCTACATCGTTGCGCTTTTTTTCACGCCGCTGCCCATTATGCATCCTTTCTTACTTGCCTTTTTTATTCTCACCATTGCCGTTATTTTCTCCTGCGGCGGAATGATGGGTGCCTTGTGGGCCGAAGATTTCGGAATGTTGAGCTTGTGGAGCATCTACATCATCATCCCGCTGGTGATGATGGGCGGGGTGTTCCATCCGATGACCATGCTGCCGGACATTGTCCGTCATATCTCCAAATTCAATCCCATGCATTATCTCGTTGATGGAATGCGCTACAGCGTTACCGGCGTCTCGGATTCCTCCATCCTTGTTTGCGCCTTGATATCCCTCACTCTCGCCCTTGGTACGTTCTTCGCGACCGTTTACATGTTCCGCATCGGCTACAAATTACGAACATAGCGCCGGGCATCTTTCGGCTCGACATTTGCGCGTAATTAAGGCATAATTGAACGGAAATGAATAAGCCCCTCGGCACAATAAGCGTTCCACCGACGATCAACCTGATGATCGAGCGGATCCGGACACACCAGCAAGAGATCCACCGCTGGCTCGATTCGCATGAGAGATCCAAAGAACTCCCTCTATATTCATCGGTAGATATCCGTGATTCGGGCTTTAAGCTGGCGGTCGTGGACACCAACCTTTTTCCCGCGGGGTTCAATAATTTATGCGAACACGGGCTGGCCGATTCCGTGAAATTCATGCGTAAGGCGATCCTCAAACGCACGCCCGGGGGCAAGGACATCCTCATCATCGCCGAGGAACATACCCGTAACACCTGGTATCTGGAGAGCGTGCGGATCCTGGAGCAAATCATCAGCCAGGCCGGATTTAACGTCAAGACCGCCACCTTTCTGACCGACCAGCCCTCCTTTTGCGAAGGCGATGCCTGCATCGACCTGAAAACGGCGACGAATGAAACCGTACGCATTTACTGTTTCAAAAAGATCCTCGCCGCGTATCAAGAAGGCAAAGAACATTATGACCTGATCATCATGAACAACGACCTGACAACCGGCATTCCGGAGATCCTGCAGAACTCCCGGATCCCTATCTATCCGTCAATGCAGGCGGGCTGGCACGCGCGTTTAAAATCGCATCACTTCAGCCATACCGCCAATCTGATCCGGGAATTTGCCGGCCTGCTGGATCTTGACCCCTGGCTGTTTTCCTGTTTATTCGAAGTTGGGGATGGGGTGAACATCAACGTCAAAGACGACCAGGACAAACTGGCGGAGGCGGCCGCGAAATTATTCAAGGAGATTGCGATCAAATATAAGGAACATAACATTCCGGCGAAGCCCTACATCGTTATGAAGGCCGACTCGGGGACCTACGGGATGGGTGTCTTGCCCTTTGAGGACCCGTCGGATATCGTTAATTTAAACCGCAAAGACCGCAACAAACTCTATAAAGGCAAAGGCGCGCAGATCGTCAGCCGGTATTTATTGCAGGAAGGCGTGCCAACGATGTGCACGATCGGCCAGGAAGTCTGCGAAGTATGTATTTACCAGATCGAAAATAATCTCGTGGGCGGATTTTACCGCTCCCACGCGACTAAAGGAGACCGGGACAATCTCAATACTCAAGGGGTGATCTTCAAAAAAATGTGTCCGCACTTGAAAAAATACGGCGATTGCGGCGTCCACCACGACATCAGCGTGTTCGACATTTATCGGCTTCTCGCCCGCGTTGCCGCCATCGCAGCCCGGCGCGAGATCGCCTATCTGGAGGCCAGGAAAAAATGAACTTCGTCTTTTTAATGGACCCGCTGCATGCTGTGATCATGGACAAGGACACCTCCTTTATCCTGATGCTCGGCGCGCACCGGCGGGGTCACAAAGTTTATTTTTTGCCTGATGGCGGGATCACGCGGCTTAACGGCAAGCTGCATTTTCACGCGGTGGAGGTCACTCCACAACAAGTCGCTGAGAAACCTTTTACCGAGAACAAATCCATTATCCTGAAAGAAACCGATGTCCACGCCGTGTTCGTACGCAGCGATCCACCGTTTGACGAACAATATCTTTTGAACACCTGGCTGCTGGACCTTTTGCCCAAACACATTCCGGTCATCAACCGTCCCTCGGGCATCCGTACGGTCAATGAAAAGATCTGGGCGACACAATTTACCGCGGTCATCCCTCCCGCGCTCGTGGGCCGCAACCGCAAAGACCTTCTCGATTTTCTGGCCAAAGAAAAGAACATCGTTGCCAAACCGACCGGCGGCCACGGTGGGCAATCGGTCTTTCAGGTGCAGTCCGGCGGCGCCAACGCCAACGTCATCCTGGAGACATTGACCCACAACTGGCAAAAAGAGATCATCCTGCAAAAATTCATCCCCGAGTCTAAAGACGGCGACAAGCGGATTTTACTTCTTAATGGCGAGCCTTTGGGGGCGGTTTTACGGATGCACGCCGAGGACGACCACCGCAATAATTTCTTTGCCGGTGGCAAGCCCTTGCGCACCGAAATCAACGGCCGCGACCGCGAGATCATCGCCGTTCTTAAGCCGCGCCTTCAGGAACTGGGACTTTATTTAGTTGGTATCGACGTCATCGGCGAGTATCTCATCGAGGTCAACGTCACTTCCCCGACCTGTCTGCAGGAAATGAACCGACTTTCCGGTACGCACGGGGAAGACAAAATCCTCGACTTCGTGGAGAATTTAATTGACCAATGAACCATCTGACCCTCTGCTACAAACCAACCTGTCCCTATTGCCAGAAGGTTCTTGGATTCATGGATCAGAATGGCATTTCCGTGCCTCTTAAAAACCGGGAGGAAACCCCCCAGATCCGCCAGGAACTCGTTGATATCGGCGGCAAACCGCAAGTGCCATGCCTGATCATTGACGGCAAGGCACTTTACGAATCAGATGACATTATCCAGTGGTTCAAAAAGAACTGGAAAAAAGAATAAAATGCTCGAGGACATTCAGAAGATCATTGAGCGCTCCGTCCCCGAATCCAAGGCCTATGTAATGGACCCCATGTGTGACGGCCGGCATTTAAAGGCCGTTGTCATCAGCCCGGCCTTCAAGGACATCCCCCTGGTGAAGCAACACCACATGGTGATGAAACCCCTCAATGAGGCGCTTTCCGGACGCCTGCACGCGCTGGGGTTAAAAACATTCACTCCCGAAAGATGGGAACAGGTGAGGGGGAAATATGCGCTGTAGAAATTGCCGTTTTTAGTCGTCAGACATCAGACGTCAGTCTTCAGACCGATCTGACGACTGAAGACTGATGTCTGAAGACTTAAGAAAGAAGGAGAAAATGGACGAAACGACCAAAAAAAGAATTGAAAGTGATATCAAAAACAATAAAGTCATGCTGTATATGAAAGGCACGCCGGATGCCCCCCAGTGCGGCTTTTCGGCACGGGCGGTCGATATCTTGCGCGAATACAATGTGCCCTTTCATTCCTTCAATATCCTCGAAGATGAAGCCATCCGCCAGGGCATTAAAGAATACGCCGACTGGCCCACCATCCCGCAGCTCTACGTCAATGGTGAATTTATCGGCGGCTGCGACATCATGACGGAGCTGCATGAGTCTGGCGAGTTAAAAAAAATTCTAAATAAAAATTAGCCGCAATTTTGAAGCAGAGAGGCAAGAGGCAAGATGCAAAGAAACCAGGAACAAAGATAAAACTTTTTGATCTTTGCCTCTTTACTTCTTACTTCTTTATTCTTTGCTTCTCTAGTTTCTTGCTTCTTTCTTCTTCAAGAATGTTCTTGTACGGATAAATCCCCGAAGAGTGACGATCATTCCAGGTGATGCCGATGGCGTAATTGCCGAGCGGAGTGATCGCCGTCGGCGCGATATCCGCCCTGATATTCTTTTCCTTCAACAACGGCTTGCCGGTCCTCTCATCGACACACAAAGCGCACCCGCAGCTTAAACGCAGATCCCGATTCGCCACGCGCGCCTGCATGCCGTCAGGCCAGGTCAACGTCACGTAATTCTGATCGAACTCGACTTTGGGGATATCCTGCTTCCGGGCGGGGACTTTATCCAAAGCCGCCAGGACTTTGTCGGCCGTCTCGCGCACCAATGGGTCATTGGCAAATTCGGGACTGACCGAATGGATAAATTTTTCGGACAGTGGCCACGCGGCCAAAATTTCCACGCCAAAACGTTCCTGGAGCGACTTGCTGGCGTGCGAACCGAATACGGCATGCTTCGCGGAACAATCCGGGCAAATAAAATAAGACATGTTTTCGACCACGCCGAGGATAGGCACACTCACCTTCTCAAACATCAATATCCCGCGAGCGACATCAATTAAAGAAAGCGTCTGCGGAGTGGTGACAATAACCGCCCCGTTCAAACGCGCCGACTGGGTGATGGTGAGCTGAATATCCCCGGTGCCCGGCGGCATATCGATCAAAAGATAATCCAACTCTCCCCAAGCCGTGCGATTTAAAATTTGCTGGATGTATTGAGTGACCAGCGGCCCGCGCATGACCGCCGGAGCATCCCCCAGCAAAAATCCGAAAGACATGATCTTTAACCCGTTGTGTTCGATGGGGACAAACTGCTTCTTATCATTGACGCCAATATGAACCTGCGTAAGATCAAAAAGCGTAGGGATCGACGGACCATAAACATCCGCGTCCAAAACTCCGACCTTCAGTCCCCGCTGGGACAGATTTTGCGCAATATACGCCGCGACGGTGGATTTGCCTACACCGCCTTTGCAGGAAGAAACCGCGATGATGGATTTCACGGTATCAAGCGTCGTTTCGGTATCAGGGAGTGGAGTCAAAGGCGCATCCTCTCTATTTCCGATTCATCGATCGCGCGGGCAACGACGCGCCGAACGTCATCCTTATCACGGCATTGCCAATAGTTCATCTCAACCGGAGGTTGCTCTTTCAAGCGGGAGAACTTCTGGATCAATCCGGCCGCCGTGGCCAAAATTTCGGGCGCGGGATCGTGTCCTTTGAGGACCAAGGTCGGCCCGCGATTGTCGGAGATCTGCATCACGTGGTCATCGGGGTGCGCGTGACGGATGAGCGCTTCATTTTCCTCTTCATCGCGTCCCAGAATGACCTTGAATTCAGGGGAAAGACGAAAATGCCGGCCCCATTTGAGAGCGATCGTTTCGCGGAAATTCCGGTAGCCATGTCCGAGCGTGTCTTTCATGCGTGCCGCGAAATTCTTATCCGTCAAAAGGCACCCTCCCGCGGGCTGATTGTACGCGGTGATGTTTAATTCTCCGGCCAAATCAATTTGTTCTTTACGCGAACGCCCGCTTAAGCCCAACAGACGGTTGCGGTCGATCACTCCTTCCAGTTCAGGGATGGTCGGCTCCAGCAAATGCGCGGACAACGGCCGCAACAGCCGCCCCTCAAGATCCGCTCCCTGCTCGATCTTCTTGAGGCTGTGGCGCATCTGCGACATGGGCCGCTGGCCGACGACTTCACCGGTAAAAACGAAATCCGCGCCGATATGACGCATGTATTGCCCGGCGCGGGAAAACATGTGAATGCGACAATCAACACAGGGATTCATCACACTTCCATAACCGTGTTTGGGTTTACGCACCATCTCTAGATACCGCTCATCAAGCTGAAGCACGATAAAGGATATGCCGATCTGCGTCGCCGCCTCAATGGCCGTTGCCTTGTCGCAGCAGCCCCAGGGCATGGCAAAATAAACGCCGTGGACCTCGACTCCCAGGTCTTTGACGACCTTGGCGGCTAAAATACTGTCCAGGCCTCCGGAAATCAGGCCGACCGCTTTCACTTTTTTCGCGCAACCCCTTGGGATATCGATCATAGCGGTAGCATAGTAACCCTTTTGCACCACAATTTCAAGGCTCAATTTCCGCTTGCCTTAGATAATATTTTTATGTTAGTATGTTGCCTCTATGCCGACCACAAAACCCGCACAACCTAAAAAACAAATGACCGGTGCCGAGGCGCTGATCAAGTGCCTGGAAAACTTCGGGGTGGAGTATATCTGGGGGCTTTCCGGCGGGGCCGCGATCCCTATTTTTGACGCGCTGGTCGGCTCCAGGATCAAGCTGATTCTGGTGCGCCATGAGCAGGGCGCCACGCACATCGCCGACGGCTACGCCCGCGCGACGGGTAAGCCGGGAGTGGTCTTGGTGACCAGCGGCCCCGGCGCGACCAATACCGTCACCGGCATCATGACCGCGCACATGGACTCCGTCCCGATGATCGTGTTAACCGGCCAGACGATCAGTCCCATGCTCGGCAAAGACGCCTTCCAGGAATCGGACATCTTTGGCATCACCATGCCCGTTGTCAAACACAGTTACCTGGTGCGTAACACCAACGATATCCCCCGGGTCATTAAAGAAGCTTTTCACATTACCAACTCCGGTCGTCCCGGTCCGGTCTTGATCGACCTGCCCAAGGACGTGACCTCCGCTCCGTTTACCGGAAGATCCTTGAATCCGCCGATGGATTTGCCCGGATACCATGTCCCGGGCAAAGGCCGTTTAACGGATATTAAAAAAATCGCCAAACTTTTTGGCGAATCCAAACGTCCGCTTCTTCTCGTCGGCCACGGCGCCGTGCTCTCCCGCGCCGGCGACGCCATCAAAAAACTGGCGTATAAACTTCAAGCCCCGGCTACCAATACTCTTTTAGGCAAAGGTGAATTTCCGGAAACCGACCCTCTCTCTTTGGGGATGCTCGGTATGCACGGGACCGCGTACGCCAATAAAGCTTTAACGCGCTGTGATCTGATCTGTTCCATCGGCTCGCGCTGGGACGACCGCATCAACGGCAACCCGCAGAAATTCTGCATCGGTGCCAAAAAAATTCACATCGATATCGACCCTGCGGAAATAGGAAAAATCGTCCAGCCCGATGTCAGTTGCGTGGGCGACGCGCGCCTGATCGTTGAAGAATTGATCAAACACGTGAGACCCTGCGACACCAAAGATTGGCTCAAGGAATTGGACGGCTACCGCCGGCAATATCCTTTGAAATTCGAGGCCAAGGGCGGATTGACCGCGCAGTACGTGCTCCATGAGATGCAGGAGA
>Ga0209541_10010200_pt1 | contig 15022 bp, 14 predicted proteins | sample RifCSPlowO2_01_FD_184027 | JGI IMG/M metagenome (GOLD analysis project Ga0209541, IMG submission 184027) | Groundwater microbial communities from Rifle, Colorado - Rifle CSP2_plank lowO2_0.1 (SPAdes) (version 2) | ecosystem: Environmental > Aquatic > Deep subsurface > Groundwater | place... | reverse complement strand
TCAAAAGCCCTTTGCATGATAAAAGCCCGCTGTTTTTTGTTGTCCCGAAAAAAAATATCGAAAGGGCCTATTCTCCAAGGGCAGGGCTGAAGGAGATTATGGGCATGCCGACCAAGGATATGGACGGGCATCTTAGGGCTGTTGTCGATCTGGTGTCGTTCCTTCTGAAGAGCGGGCTGAAGCCTGAGGATTTCGGGGTGACTTACTCGACGCTGATGGGCCATTATTCCCCGAATATGTCCGACATAAACATCGTTGTCTACGGAAAGGACAAGTTCTGGAAGCTTATGGAATTCCTTGGGAAGAGCAGCCACAAGGACCTTAGATGGAAAACCTATGAGGAATGGGAATCCTTTTACAGGAAAAGGAACAGGCACATGGTGCATAAGAAAGACATATACATAGCGAACATGGGCAGGAAAAAATCAGAGGGTTTCTTCAGGGACATCTTGTTTGTGATATTCGCTGTTGAGAACGAGGATGAAGTATGGTACAGATGGGGAGAAGAGAGGCATAAGAGGATTGGAGTGGCTAAATTCGAGGCTGTTGTCAGCGGCAACAGGGATTCTGTTGTCAGGCCGGGATGCTATCTGGTTTCCAATTCAAGATTTACCGGAGGCGACGCTCCATGCAAATCTCTGCCAATAAGCAAGGTTGTTTTTTACTCCAGGGACTACTGCATGCTGGCCTATCCTGATGAAAAGATAGAGGCAAGCGGCGTTGTGGAGGAAGTCACAAAAAAATCTGGAGAAAAGTATTACAGGCTAGTTATAGGGTATTTTGACTCTTACTTGTCAGACAGAAGGGACAATGAATACATAAAAGTCATCAAGGATTAAAAATGGAAGCAAACAAAGAAGCGGATAAGCTGTTTAATGAGGATATAAGCCGGAGAAAAGATTGCAATCTATGCAAGGAAGCATCCTTTCCCCTGGGAAAAAATACAGGATATGGGACAATAATCTATAAAATCGGGGATTCAAAAAACGGCTGGTTTGCTACCTTGTCACCGAAAACAGGCGGAGATCCGAAGTCTGATTTTACTCTGCAGCTGATGCCTTTTGCCCATCTGACGCATTTTTCACAGATAGCATCATATCCTGGGTTAGGGGAGAATTTAGGCATTGCATTCTCCATGCTAAGCAGGGCAATGACAGCCGTTTTGATGAAAGAAAGAAGCTTAAAGGCTGTTTCTGAAGAAAGAAGCCTGTCAGCATCAGTCGGGACGTATGGAAAATGCGCAACATGGAAAGAGAAGAAAGAGCATTTGCACATCAAGCTATTTCCTTTTAGGGGGAATATCGGCCAGCCCTATACTGTAGACAGCTCTTTTGAAAAAAAAGATGTGTTCAAGGACAATTCAGGCAAAGAATTCGTGAAGATGGAGCCTGTCAAAAAGGTAATGCTTGAAGAAAAAAGATTCAAACAGTTAACGACAGATCTTATTAAATTATTAAAAGAATAAATTGGCATAATTACAGCCTGCATTTGAAAATGATAGACCTTCAAAACCATACAATAGCTTCTGACGGGGAATTAACAGCCGAAGGGCTTGTTGACCTTGCAGTCAAAAAGGGATTAAGCGCAATTGCGATAACAGACCATGATTCAGTTGCTTCTGTGAAAAAAGCAGTTGAATATGCCAGAGGCAGGGATATAGAGATTGTGCCTGGTGTGGAATTGAGCTGTGATGACCCTATTCTGGGATATGATAAGATAGACGTTCTGGGCCTTTTTATTGACATTGATAATGAGGAGCTGAACAGCATATTAAGGCATATTAACAAAAGAAGGGAAGAGAACAAAAAGAAGATGATAGAGAAGCTGAAGAGCTTTGGCTATGAGATTGAGTATGAGGATGTAAAGAAGACTGTCAGCGGAACCTTTGGAAGGCCGCATATTGCGAAATACCTTCTGAAGAGGTATCCCGGCCAGTTCAGCTCTGTCAGCGATGTCTTTGACAAGCTGATAGGAACAGGGAAAAAGGCTTTCTTAGAGACTCATGACAGGGTTTCGATGAAGGATGGCTTAAAGATAATAAAAGGCTCAGGCGGGTTATCCATACTGGCCCATCCCGGCATTTATCCGAGAGAAGATTCTGTGAAGCTCATTGAATATTTTGCCGGAATCGGAGGGGACGGCATAGAGACTTATTATCCGTATCACATAATATGCCCTGAGCTGAAGATAGATGAGAACGGAAACAAAAAGATGATAGAGTTTTATAAAAAAATTGCAAAAGCAAAAAAAATGCTTGAAAGCGGCGGCAATGACCATCATGGCAGCTACAGGCCTACATTGGGAGAGGTAAAGGTACCTGACAGTGTGCTGGAAAACCTCAGGAAAAGGATTCCGCTTTCCTAGGCAAATAGGGAAAATTACCAATAAAAATGGAACATGCATGGACATTATGGTTCACAGGACGCCATGGCTCTGGCAAAAGCACAATAGCCAAAAAGCTGGCAGCGATATTAAAAGAGAAAAAGGTTAAGTTTGAGCTTCTTGACGGCGATGAGCTTAGAAAAACAGTGTCTTCTGATTTAGGCTACTCATTGGAGGAAAGGAACGAGCACATGGCAAGGGCAGCAGATATGTGCAAAAAAAATGCGGAAAAAGGAATCCTTACAATAGCTTCTGTTGCATCACCCACAGAAAGCTCAAGGGAATATGCAAAAAAGATGCTGAAAAGGATGTTTCTGGTTTATGTGAAATGCCCTCTGGAAATATGCATGAAAAGGGATGTCAAAGGCCACTACAAAAAAGCTGAGAAAAAAGAAAGGGGGTTTGAGCATTTCATGGAGATTTCCTCAGGATACGAAGAGCCGGAAAATCCGGACATAACACTCAGCACTGACATGGAATCCGTGAAGGAATCTGTAGAAAAACTTGTGAGAAAACTGGAAGAAAAAGGGATTGTTACAATTTAATCTGCTATATTCTGATATTAATATAAGATTTCTATTCGTTTGGATCGTTAACTCTGCCTAAGAACAGGATGTTGCCTGTCTCTTTTTGCCGTATGATAAAGATAAATGGCTGGTCTGCGCGGAATACCGGATACGTTGGCCCTGCAGAGGTTATACCTATCATAGCTACGGCAGTTGCAGCTGCTGCTTCTGTTCCTTCTTCATTGACCTCAACAAAAGCCTGGTGTATGACAGCACTTATGTAGAGCCTTTCGTCAACTGGTTTTTCCCCATGCATTCCTGAGAAATCCGCCCCATTGGGAGCAGGAGGAGGGTTAAATGCAGAAACAATGCCCATTTCTTTCAGGGTATCTGACATCATATATTTTGTCTCGAAAGTGAATTTTGGAACATAAACATCAACTCTTTGGTTTTTTAAGCTTTGTTTCCATTCAGAAATTTTCTCAGGAGTAAGCAATCCTTTGATGTCTTCAAGTGTCTTTTGCCTGAATATTTTTTCATCACGTAGGTATTCATTTTTTGGATAGGGAAGAATAAGCAACATTGATAACTCTTCGCCCTTATAATCCATCTCAAGCATTTGTACCTCTTCATTTTCCATATAGTTGAATTCAGCATCTTTGCCAGTAAGCTGCATCATAGGCACATTAATCTTTTCACCTGAATCTTTAGTAAACACTTCATCCCTCGTCTTAGTTTTATCAAATTCTTTTACCCATGTTCCCTTGAAATAAATGGCATTTGTGAGGACCAGCCTGGTGAATTCGTTCAAAACCCCGGGCCCAATCAAATCTTTTATCTTGTCATTGGTCTGCTCTTCCACCCAGCTGTTTATTATTTTACGGGATGGCCCGCTTTCAGCCTTGAAATCCAGGTTCGTGACTTTGCCTCCATAATAGTTTTCAGAATTATCCATATATTCCTGCAAAAACTCATAATCCTTCTGGGCCCATAAAGCGTTTGCTGTTGAAAGCTGATATTTTTTCCTGCCTGTATTGATATCATTGTATAATGATGCAATATTTGCCCTTCTTACAGCTCCATCTTCAGGAATATGAAGAACTGACTGCATCTCTTCTGCTGTCTTTCCTTTTGCCCCCTCATAAGTCATTGCGAGTGCTGTTGATATGCTATACGGCGAAAAGAATATGTTTTCGTCTTTATTATTCTGGCTAAGCTGCTCATAGAGCTCCATTGCAAACTGGTTATTTGCCTGAACAATTTCGTTAACCCCCTGTTGCGTTGAGCCAGTATCATCTAGTTCTTGGGCATTTCCGCAGCCAAATAAGAATAAGCCCAGTAATACAAGCATAGACAGAAAATATAGGAATTTTTTATTCATATTGTTTATGGGTGGTATAGCGGTTATTTAAGCATAGTTATAGGTTCAAATCAATTAGAAATTATAAAAGGTTTTTGCTTTATTTTATGAGAAATAATAAAATAGGCAGACAATTCCTAAAGCCATTTAAATCGGCAAATAGTTTTAAAAAGGGCTGGAAATTCTCATAGCCGGTAAAATGGTTGAATCAGTAAAAGAGCTCAGGAAGATATGCTATAGCGGGCCTCCGAAAAAAAGGCCCTTGTACATGGAATGGTTCACGATGAAGCTTTCCATATACGTGACCAAGCTTCTGCTCTATACACCCATCCATGCAGACCAGGTAACCATGCTGATGATACTGCTTGCCATTGCAGGCTCAGTATTGATGGGCTTTGGCAATTTATGGCTCATGTTCATTGGCATCTCAATAATCCACTTTACCGTTATACTGGACAATGTAAACGGCGAGATTGCAAGGTACTATAAGGAAGGCGGCATCATAGGCACTTTCATGGAACAGACCTTCCATGCGGTTTCTGCGCCATTGATATTCTTCTCACTGGGATATGGTGTTTTCCTGAAGACAGGGTTTCCGTCTGCAGTTATCTTCGGATTTTTATGCGCAATATTCTCCAGCCCGATCATACTGACTGCCCTGAATGCAGCCATTGTGAGCAAAGGCGTTGAAAGCTTTGCAAAAAAGAAGCCCATGAAGCAGTATCCTCTGGAAGGGGATATTTATGTGGAAGGCGGCTCTACAAAAACAGGAAGGAAGTTATACAGGTGGTATGATTATATTAGGGAATTCTGGGGAGCGCCTTTTAATATTGTCCATATCCATGTCCTGGTGGTGCTGGAGCTTATTTACGCCTATTACAATATAATCCCCTCACACCTTGTATTGTACTGGTACCTTGTCATTTACGGCACTGCCTCTGTGATAAGGCAGTTCGCTTCTTTTATCGTCCATTACCGCGGAAAAACAGCCTACCATTACTATAATGCAATCTACGGGAAGAAGTAATATGCATACAGCACGCCGCATCACCAGGAATTTTCTCAGCCTGTCAGTGGCAGAGGTGATTTCCAAGCTGCTGCAGCTGTTTGTTTTTGTCTATGTTGCCAGGATTTTCGGTGATGCTGAGTTCGGGAAGTTCAGCTTCGGCCTTTCTTTCGGGCTGCTGGTGTTCGTTCTTGCTGATTTTGGCCTTGGGACTCTGCTGATTAGGGAAGTGAGCCGTGCAAAGAATCTTGCCTCGCAATACCTTTCAAATTCCATTGTCATGAAGTTTTTTCTTGCAATCCTCACTTTCTTTGTCACATGGGCATACCTCAATGCATTGGATTATGCTGCAGACATGCGCCTCATAACCTACCTCATGGTGCTGTTCGTGGTGATCCAGTCCTTCACAGACCTGTTTTACTCAATTTTCAGGGCATTCGAGAAGATGCAGTATGATGCTGCCATAAAGATAATCCGCATGATTGTGCTTGTAGCGCTTATTGCCTTCGCCATTGAAAAAGAAATGGGCATCGTAGGCGTTACGCTTATGTTTTCAGTGACAGAAGCACTGATGCTGGTTATTGCGGCTGTCATAGTCCATGTAAAGTTTGTGAAGATACGCCTCGGCTTTCAGTATGGATTCAGCAAAAAGATGATGAAGATGGCATCGCTGTTCTCTTTGTCATTGGCATTTGTCGGGATATATGTGTACATCGACACTATCATGCTCTCCAAGATGAGAGGGCCTGCAGAGGTTGGCATCTATACAGCCGCCTACAATCCACTGTTGGCATTGATATTCATCCCAATGATGTACTCTAATGCCATCTTTCCTGTTTTTTCGCAGTTTTTTGTGAAGGCCAAAGAGCAATTGCTGCCTGCTTATGAGAAATCCTTCAAGTACATGCTCATTCTTGGGCTGCCTATTTCCCTCGGCACCATTATTTTCGCCAAAAACATAATCCATCTCTTCTACGGCACCGGCTATCAGCAGTCCATTATAGCCCTGCAGATATTGGCAGGCTTCCTGTTCCTGCGGTTTTTGAACGTCGTGTCAGGAACAACGTTATCAGCCATCAACAGGCAGAAATCAAGGGTGTTCGCACAGGGCCTGACAGCCTTGGTGAACGTTGCCCTGAACATTGTATTTATTCCAAAATGGGGATTTGTCGGAGCAGGCATTGCAACCCTCATTACTGAAGTTATTTTCTTCTTCCTGTACATCTACTTCATTGTCAAATACGGCCTGAAAATAGGCTTTGTAAGTGTATCCATACGGCCTGTCATAGCCTCAGTTGTAATGGCATTGATTGTGATGAATTTCGGGCACCTGTGGAGCGGCCTCATAATCGGGGCTGCCTCTTATGCAGCCATGCTGCTGCTTTTAGGCGCGTTTACTGCAGAAGACAGGCGATTGCTGAAGAAGGTAATCCATAATCAGTGAATGGCTTTGAAATAACAGAATTCGTGGAATTCTGAACTTCAAAAACCACGGACATTCATCGTGCATGTGCAACATGCCACCCACGGAAACTAACGTTTCCTTATACAGTAAATGACTAAATCATTTATGCATCATCTATAATGTGTGGTTTTTGAAATAATCAACAGTTTTCCTTAATCCTTCATCTAACTGGACTTTAGGCTGCCATTTCAGCTCTTTTTTTGCTTTTGTTATGTCCGGGCACCTTACCTTTGGATCATCCTGCGGCAACGGCCTGTAAACAATCCTTGATTTTGAATTTGTTAATTTCAATGCCTTTTGAGCCAGCTCCAGTATGGTAAATTCTCCCGGGTTTCCAAGATTTACAGGCTCAATTATCTTTGATTCCATCAGCCTGATTAAGCCGTCAACCATGTCAGAGACATAGCAGAAGCTTCTTGTCTGCTTTCCGCTGCCGTATACTGTGATGTCTTTTCCTTCCAGTGCCTGGACAATGAAATTTGAAACAACCCTTCCGTCATCCCTTGCCATTCTCGGCCCGTATGTGTTGAAGATTCTCGCTATTCTTATGTCCACCTTGTTCTGCCTGTGGTAATCAGACATCAGTGTTTCAGCTACTCTTTTTCCTTCGTCATAGCATGATCTGATGCATATGCAGTTTACATTTCCCCAGTAGCTTTCTTTTTGCGGATGCTCTTTCGGGTCGCCGTAGACTTCAGAAGTGGATGCCTGCAGGATTCTTGCCTTATGCTTCTTTGCCATGCCGAGCATGTTTATCATTCCTATTGTATTTGCCTTTATCGTTCTGATGGCATTATGCTGGTAATGGACAGGTGATGCAGGGCACGCAAGATTATATATCTGGCCTATTTGTTTTTTAAGGAATAAAGTCTCTATGATGTCATGCTGGATGAATTCAAAATTCCTGTTTTTCAAGAGGTGCGCAATGTTTTCCTTTTTTCCTGTGAACAGGTTGTCCACGCAGATGATTTCATTGCCTTTCTTTATCAAAGCCTCGCACAGATGGCTTCCGATGAATCCAGCCCCGCCTGTCACCACAATCCTCATTTTTTGCTCCATGCTACATCAGCTTCTTTTAATTGCTGGTGGTCGCCTATATCAAACCACCTCTCTGTGAACACCATTCCATAAACATGCCTTCTTTCAGATAGATACTTTATGAAGTCTCCCAGATTGTCAGGCTGCTTATTTGATTTGATGCATTTCTCCAGTTCCTCGATGTCCTCTTTTGAGAAGATATAGCATGCAGTGCTTGCCAATGTGCTTTCAGGCTTCTCAGGCTTTTCCCAGAAGGCCACGATGCGCTGCTTCGCATCTATGCCTGCAATCCCGTATTTTTTGGCAAGCTCCATGTCCTTCACGTCCACCAGCGCAATTACGGACTTTTCTTTTTCCCTGAAGAATTTGGCAAGCTGCACAAGGCTGAATTCAAAGAGGTTGTCCCCGCCTATGACCATGGCATTATCATCTATGTTCTTTTTCTTTATCGCAAAATCAATGTCTCCGATAGCCCCTAGCCTGTCCTTGTTGGATTTCGTGCCATCGTTCAGGATCTCGATTTTCTTGTTTGGATTGTAATTTTTCTTCCATTCAAGAAAATTTTTGTAGAACCTGTCGTTTGTGACAATGAAAACCTCGTCAACAGCATCAACCTTGTCCAGTTTCAGGAGTATATGCTCCAGGATAGGCCTTTTTGCGACCTTCAGCAACGGCTTTGGAGTGTCTTTTGTCAGAGGATACAGCCTTGTCGCATAGCCAGCCGCTAACACTATTGCCTTCATCTTCCAACGCCTATGTAATTGAACCCCAGAGCCTTCATCTCTTTTGGATCGTAGACATTCCTTCCGTCTACGATGTTAGGCTTTGCAAGCAGTTCCTTTATCTTTTTCCTGTCCAGATCCCTGAACTCATTCCATTCAGTCACAATTACCAGGGCATCGCAGCCTTTTATTGTCTCGTAAGGGTCATCGAAATAATCCACGCCCTTGAATATCTTTTTTGCTGTTTTTACAGCCTCGGGGTCAAAAGCCTGCACTTTTGCGCCTTCTTTCTGCAATCCGTTGATTATTACAATTGAAGGCGCTTCCCTCATGTCGTCTGTTTTCGGCTTGAAAGCCAATCCCCAGACAGCTATCTTCTTTCCTTTCAGGCTTGGCACCAGTCTCTTTATCTTCGGAAGTATGGAATTCTTCTGGAACTCATTTGCCTCTTCGACAGCATCCAGGATTCTGCTCTGCACATTGTTCTGCCTCATTGTCTGGGCCAATGCCTTTACATCCTTCGGAAAACAAGATCCGCCGTATCCTGCGCCTGCCTGCAGGAATCTTGGGCCTATCCTGCTGTCCATGCCGATTCCTCTTGCCACTTCCTTCACATCAGCGCCTGTCTTTTCGCATAAGTTTGCTATCTCGTTCATGAATGATATTCTTGTGGCAAGCATTGCATTGCTCGCATATTTTATTATTTCAGCGCTCTTTATGTCTGTGAAAAGTATCGGATGGTTTGTTCTTGAAATGCCTTCGTATAATTTCTGCATTATTTCCCTTGCTTTTCCATTTTCAACGCCTATTATTATCCTGTCCGGGAATGTGAAATCATTTACAGCTTCCCCTTCCCTGAGGAATTCAGGGTTTGAGACAACATCAAATTCCCTGTTCTTTGATGCCTCCATTATCATTTCCTTTACTTTTGAAGTTGTTCCTACAGGCACAGTGCTTTTAATGACAATGAGCTTGTAGCTGTTTAGGTTTTTTGCTATCTGCCTTGCAACAGTTTCAACAATAGAAACATCTGCCTCATGGCCCTTTCCCATTGGGGTTGAAACGGCAATAAAGATGATTTCTGAGCCTTTTATGGCCTCATCCCCGTCTGTGGTGAACTGCAGCCTTTTTTCATGCAGGTTTCTCTTTATCAGCTCAGGAAGCCCTGGCTCATATATTGGCACAACGCCCTGCTTTAGCTGGCTTATTTTGGCTTCGTCAATATCAACGCAGATGACATCATTGCCCAGGTCAGCTAAACAAGTGCCTGCCACTAAACCCACATATCCTGTGCCTATAACAGCTATTTTCATGCTTAGGGAGAACTTTAAGGGCTTTAAAAAGATTGCTTAGGAAGCAGCCTGGGTTGATTTAGCAGACAATGAAAAGAAGAAAGGAATGAATTTGCTCTCTTTTATAGATTCTTGACATACGTCCACCTGCCTGGCAATACTTCCGCATTATAGTAGGACATTAGTGGCACAGACGGAATGATAAGAAAGTGCAGCCCTCCAAGGGTAAACTGGGTGTTATTGAACTGGGTGTAATCCGGTTCTCCACGTTGTATTCTGCGGCGTGTCACGTAAGCGCTTTGCGGCATTTTCTCATGGCCGGCTATCTCAACGATTTCCCCTGCTGGAAAGCCGCCGCTTGAAGGCATTATTTTAACAAACTCTTTTCCAGGAAAAGTGGAAAATTTAATGCTATCTAATCCTGTCGGGGCAAAAGGCTCGACAAGGAACTCAGTTATTTCCTCTCCATCTCGTGTCTGCGCTTTTATATCATAGCTTGCCAGAAGCATGCTTACTGCAGAGCGCAATCTTTCGCGCTCTTCCGGTGTTCCGGCTTTGTAAAGGAAATTTGTGTATGGGTTCATTTCAGACTGGAAAATGTCATACAAGGGCAATATATAAGCTTTTCTATTTTAACCACTTATAAGTAGTGTTTACCTCATAGTGGGATAAGAAATATGAAAAGCGGCAGCTGTGCCAAAAAGAAAAGGCATAGGGCAATGTTTTTCCCTAACTGGCACTGAACAGCCTGGTTCCTATTTTAGCTTCACAGCAGTCCCGTAAGCCAGCAGCTCAGCGGCATTCTGCATTATGGCAGAGGTCATGAACCTTACGTTTACAACCGCATCTGCTTTCATCTTTATTGCCTCATTAACCATCCGGTTATACGCTTCTGCCCTTGACTGGGTGAGCATTTCTGTATAGCCCTTTATTTCCCCGCCCACAATGGTCTTGAGGCCTGCCATTATGTCCCTTCCGATGTGCCTTGACCTTACTGTGTTGCCCATTGCCATCCCCAGAATCTTTGATATCTTCTTTCCCGGTATCTCTGCTGTTGACGTCACAATCATTTTTTCCTCACCTTTCTTATCTGTTCAAGCTCAGACTCCTTGTTCCTGAATGCTATAAGGCCTATGCCTATCAGCATGGCTATGGTGCCGTATATCCAGCCGACAAAAGGTATAAACAGCAAAGGGATGCCTATGATGATGAATATTATGCCCACCACAACCTGGCTCTTCACCATGATGTATAAGATGGCTGGTATGTATATAAATATTCTTTATTCAATAAGAAAAAAAGGCGGACAGCTTTCCCTGTTTCCCGTTCAAAGAACAGTACACCAAGGAACGGAGGCTTTCTTAACGTGGGAGTTCGAAATGGGATCCTGTGTTTCCAAGCCCCTATGGCCGTCCAATACAAAGTGGTGGAAAGGAGTTTATAAAGATATCGAAAAGGTGGATAGAAAAATTCGCATAACCATTCAGCCTGTCCCACAATTCATAAAATATAAATACTAGTTCTCGTCAATAAATATTAATTTTACCGTCTAAAAAAGAGGTGATTTTATGGCATACATCGCATCAAACAAAAACCAGAACTGGCTTCTGCCTTTGTCAATAAAAGATATGATTCCGAAAGGCCACATATGCTTCATGGTTGAAGAATTCGCTGGCTCGCTGGACTTCTCAAATTTCGACATGATATATGATGGAGCAGGGCACCCTGCATACCCTCCAAGAATAATTATGAAGGTGCTCGTAATGGGGATGCTCTCAAAAGTAAGAAGCTCAAGAAAGCTTGCTTCAGGATGCAGGGAAAACTTTGTTTTTATGTATTTGGCTGAAAAGGTTCAGCCAGACTTCAGGACAATAGCAAGATTCAGGAAAGATAATCCTGAATTTGTAAAAGATGCTTTCAAGAGAACTGTAGAGCTTGCAAATAAAAGCAAGCTTATTGACTTAAGCTTTATCAGCATTGACGGCTCAATGCTGAAAGCATATGCAGGCAAGAAAAGATATTTTGACAAAAAAGGTTTGGATAAGCTTGACAAAGCAATAGATAAAATGGTTGAAGATGACATCGCAATTGATGAGATTGAAGAGCAGATTTTCGGGGACAAAGAAGAAGGCCTGACAGGAATAGATGAAAGAGACTTAAGGAGGATAGTAAGAGATTACAAAAAAAGCGAAGATAAAAAGAAGGTTAAGAGGAATATTGAAAAAGCAAAGAACGAGCTGGAAAAATATTCTCTAAAAAAAGTTTCAATCTCTGATCCTGAAAGCAGGATGATGCAGAACAAAAAAGGATTTTCCGAGCTAAGCTATAATACCCAGATTTCTGTCTCCAGAAACCAGATTATTTTGTCAAATGACCTCTGCCAGGACAAGCACGATGCCCACCAGTTTATTCCGCAAATGCGGAATGTCAAGGAAAATGTTAAGTTGAGAAAGAATACCAAAGTTGCCTTGGACTGCGGCTACAGCGACGGCAAAAACATAAAATTTGCTGAAGACAATAAAATAGACTTGTATGTGCCGTCAAGAGCGCAAGCTCAGGAGCTTGAGGGCAAAGAGCGGACATTGAACCATGACAATTATGAGTATGACGCTAAAAAAGACGAGCTGATTGTCGGCAAGCACAGGTTTTATTTTAAAGGAGTTTACGCAAGAAAAAGTGGAAAGAAAATTATTATGTACTATAATGACAAGCTGAAGAAGAAAAAAGATGTTCCTTTTTATTTTAGGGAAAGGCTCAGGATGAGGGACAAGATGGAGAAGCCCGAGTCAAAAAAGGCGTATGGGACGAGAAAAATTACTGTTGAGCCTGTTTACGGCAATCTCAAGGAAAATCTCGGCTTTAGGGGATTTCTCCTTCGCGGATTGAAAAGCGCAAAGATTGAGCTTAATCTTGCGTGCATAGCCCATAATTTGCAGAAAATATTCAATCTGAGGGCAGCTAAAAGCCTCTAACAATTTTATTTTAATTTATATTGTGTTTAAAAAATAATTGCGGGACGGCTTCCATTGTTAGGCAAGAACATTTGCGGACACTCCTTTACTTTGACTTTCATTTACATTCAAGATTTGACTAACGAAATAATGGCTTGGATATACATTAACTAATGTTAAGTTCAATAATTTTTAGTGGCTAAACGACCGATAGGGGGCATTTCTAAACGACGTAATTGGTGAACATAAAAAAATCAAAAACATTACAAATTTTGCCCATATCACGAAAAGGTGACAGTATCCCAACCTAGTTAAGTTTATAAAGGTGAGTATAATGTTTAATTATAAAATGAGGGGTAGTAATAAGACATTTTTTAGCACTAAAAACGTCAAAATCATAAAAGATGATGTTTTGACTAGTAATGAGATTAAAGAGAGAGAGATTGATTTAATTGTTACTTCGCCACCTTATAATGTAGATATAAAATATAACTCTCACGATGACCAAATTTCTTATAAGGAATATTTAGAGTTCAGTAAAAAATGGATGACTCGCTGTTTTCATTGGCTTAAAGATGACGGCAGGCTGTGTCTCAACATACCTTTAGATAAAAACAAAGGAGGTCAGCAAAGTGTTGGTGCAGATTTTACTATAATTGCCAAAAAAATAGGGTACAAATATCATTCTACCATAGTATGGAATGAAGGAAATATCTCAAGAAGAACTGCTTGGGGCTCTTGGTTAAGTGCATCTGCTCCTTATGTAATAGCACCAGTAGAACTTATTCTAGTTTTATATAAAAAAGATTGGAAGAAGAATGAGAAAAAAGAATCAGATATAACTAGACGAGAATTTATGGATTGGACTAATGGTCTATGGACTTTTCAAGGAGAAAGTTGTATTTTGGCAATAAATTAATAAAAGAGATATTATAGTATGACAAGAGGATAAAATGGAATTACTTTTTGAAGAATTGGCGAAAAAGAATGGCTCTCGATTATTCAACATCGAAAAACGAAAGGTAATAGATTCTATTCCAAACATGCAATTTGAATTAACCCAAATATTTAAACAATTGGCAGAAGACCCTAGTTGGGTATTTGAAGATTTAACACAAAAAGATACTTCTTACATTACTCATGGTTTTCATAAATACCCTGCTAAGTTTATCCCACAATTAGCAAAAAGATGTATCGAAGAAAATACCAAGATAAACGAGATAGTTTGTGATCCTTTTATGGGGTGCGGAACAACACTTATCGAATCTTTAGTTTCTGGAAGAAAAGCAGTAGGAGTTGATATAAACCCTGTTGCTTATTTAATCTCTAAAGTCAAAACAAATCCTATTAACCCAGATAAATTAAAAAATGAAACTGATAAGGTATTATTTGACTTGAAGTTATATCTTGAATCCAGAAATAAGCACCAAAAAATATTATCAAAAATAGAAATTGCCTCCATAATCCCAAATAATGAGAGAATTGAATATTGGTTTCCAGATAAAAAATTAAGGGAGGAACTAGGTATAATTTTGGGAAGAATAGACACTATAAAGGATAAAGATATTCGTGATTTTTGTTTATGTGCTTTTTCAAATATCCTAAAAAATGCATCTATTTGGTTAATGAAAAGTATTAAACCAACAAGAGACCTTAACAAAAAAGTAGATATTCCAATAAATTTATTTTCAAGACAGATTAAAAAAATGGTTAGGGGAAATGATTTTTATTGGAATATTTTATCAACTAATGTAAAAGGGAATTTAAAATCTTACTTAAATTTAAAAAATGCAGATGCAAGAAATCTTCCTACGGAAAATAATTCCATAAGATTGATTGTAACTTCCCCACCTTATGTTACTTCTTACGAATATGCAGATTTGCATCAGCTTACTGCTTTGTGGTTAAAATACACCAAAAGTGTAAATGAATTTAGAGAAGGATTTATAGGTTCAATTCATAAGAAGGAATTTGATCATAATGGGATTAAGAGCAAATTAGCAAAACAAGAGATAGAAGAATTAAGCAAAAAATCAAAGAAAGAAGCAGAGTCAGTAAAAAATTATTTTTTTGAGATGCAACAATGTTTTGAAGAGATGCATAGAGTTCTAAAACCAAAAGGACGAGCTTGTATTGTTATAGGAAATACTGAATTAAAGAAAGTCCCCATACTTAACGCAGAAGTATTTACTGAAATGATGGTAAGTTTAGGATTTAAAATACATAAAATCATAAAAAGAAGAATTCCATCAAAAGTATTGCCACAAACACGAGATTCTAAAACTGGAAGATTTACTTCG
>Ga0209541_10010198_pt1 | contig 15025 bp, 25 predicted proteins | sample RifCSPlowO2_01_FD_184027 | JGI IMG/M metagenome (GOLD analysis project Ga0209541, IMG submission 184027) | Groundwater microbial communities from Rifle, Colorado - Rifle CSP2_plank lowO2_0.1 (SPAdes) (version 2) | ecosystem: Environmental > Aquatic > Deep subsurface > Groundwater | place... | reverse complement strand
AAACTCACTTTTTATAATCCATAGAGAAATAAATATCCTCGCTTAAGCGAGGAACTGCTCCATCTTAAAAGATGGAGATATCTTCCAGTTTATAAATAGATTTTAATTATCTTCTAATTTATGTTCCATTATAATTGGTGCAGTTAAACCATATTCTTCAGGTTTTACAATTCTAAAATATTTTTCAAATGTTTCAATTACTTTTGGATACCAAATCCCTAAAGCATCGGATTCAGGCATTTCTCTAGTTGGCAGGCTAAATGCAGCTAAAAAATCTGGAGTAAAATCAAGACGAGTAAATAAAATTGGTTTTTTAAGATAGTAAAAATTAGTCACTGCATATACGCCTGCCCATCTAGTTTCATCAGTTCCATCTTCAACTTGTAAGGAAGGTCCTAATCCTTTTGTTGAAGAATAAGCTTGTCTTAGAGTTTGCCCATTACTAATCATTGGAGCAAACACATAATTATGACCAATTTCAAATTGTTCTGCACAACCTCTTTTTGCAAGTTCATCCCAACTAAAAGGCCTATTTTTTCCCTTAGGTAATGTTGCATCAAATAAAGTCCATCTATGGCTCTCTATGATTTCTTTTAATTTAACACTCTCAGGATATATTCCTTCAATCTTAATTCTTTCCATTTTAATTTATCAGAACTCTTTCTCAGGTTTATTTTATTAGAAATAAACTGTTTTTAAATCTTTGGTTTATGTGAAAAATATTTTCTTTCCGAGAAAATCCTCATCGCTGTTCAATTTCATCTCTTCAAACCCAAATATCTCCAATAAACATATCCCAAAACAACTGACAAAAGAGTTGTTATAATTAAAGTTATTATTAATAAATTAGTATGAGAATTAAAATATGCGTCGGAGAGTGCAGGAATTCCGAAAATTGCTCCAATTGTTCCAGGAACATTTACAACAATGCTGACAATTGTAAGAAAAGTCATTATGACTGTTAATTTTTTCATTGTGTCGTTTAGCTCCCGATTTGAACGCATCTCAGATTTTGTTCTCAGAGAAGCGATTCTGTAAACATGACTTCTGCATCTTTCAAGCCAGTATCTTGATTCTGCATTCAACAAATCATAATCAAAATCAATCAGGGGAACATTAAAAGAAGTTATTTCTTCTTCTTTTAATTCTATGATTACCTGAATTAAACCTTCTATTCTGTCTGTTAATTTTCTTAAATCTCTTCCAATCTCCTCAATAGAATCAAGAACAGGGTCCAAGTCAAGATTGTCCATAACACTTCGGATGCAGAAAAATTCTTGGGAATAATTTTTCATTATTAATTTTAAAAGAAGAAAAATATAAACAGTGCTTTCCCCGTATTTTTTCTTCAGAATTTTCAGAAATTTTTTTTCTATTTTAAAATTTTCTTCAAGAGCATAAATAATTACATTTTCCTTTGATATAAAAATTAAATTATTTGGAAAATTTTTGTTGTAAGAATGAATGCTTATGACAGTAAAATCCTCTTGAGTTTCAAAGAACGGCAAATCAATGTTGAGAAGAGAGCCTATATCGATGCTGTTGTTTATTTCAGAAATTTCTTTTTTTAATTCTTCAATATCTTTTACGAATTTTATCATGAAGAAATTATTTCTTTGGGATATTTAAGGGTTGTTGTGATAGAAAACGCCGCTGCCCTGATTTAAACATTCTGTTTAAAGCCGAAGCAATAGTCTCATACTGGATTTTCAGTATGATTTATTATGATAACAAATTCAATACTTTAAACTATTTAAATGTTTTTGTTTATCGACGAGATATTAATTACTATAGAAGATTTTATATATTTTATATGGCTAAGATTTTAATGCCTAAACAGAGAAAAGATGAAAATAGAAATTTAACAATTGCTCTAGTAATTATCGGATTATTTATTATAACAATTCTGATTACTTTGTTTATAGGGTACAATTGGGGTAAATCTAATTATCAAAAAGAAAATAATGCAACAATCCAGGAATTAAAAAATAAAGAAAATTCTTTAGAGTCGTGGGCTCAAGATTTGGCTAGAAGAGAGAGTACCCTCAATAGTACTGAACAAACAATTAATACTTGTTATTCCAACTTAGAGAATGCAACTAAAAATTATACTGATTGCAAGAAAAAATTAGATAATCCTAATTTGTATATCTTTAATCTTAATTACAGCTACAACGAGATTAATATCCTGATTATCGCTTTTCTTCTTATCTTTCCATTGAGATTTACCTTAGTGAAAATAATAATAAAAGATAAAGATATTCAATTGATAATTAATATCGCTTCAATAATTATATTCATTGTTATAGTAATAAGTATGGGTTTGGGATAAAATAAAAGCCGAGCCCGAAGGGCTCGGCGGATTTAATTTTTTTTAAAAACAATCTTTACAATAATCCTTGTCTCCAGTTTCTCTAACACATGAATCGCAAACATATCTACCACATTCATCACATATTTTAAAATCTGCTGAGGAAAAAAATCCGCCTTCACTTAGTTCACATTTGCAATTACAACATACTTTTGTCATCTTTAATTAACGCTTTTCCCATATTTATCCTTTTTTACAACTGCATTTAACACTGACTTTCCCGCTATTAGAAGTTTTATAAGTCAGACCACAATTCCATCCAAGTCCCTGAATTGCATAGAGATGATTTTCTTGTGCGTAAGCACAAACAATATCTTTTCTCGTCGATAAAGATAAGGTCATTAAGTAAGAAGGAAAAGTTTCGTTATTTCCTGAAGGTTTATTTTCCAATGCAGAAATTCTTTCTGCAAAATTTTTCATAGTATTATTTTGTTCTTCTAAAACTGCATTTGTCGTAGGCATAAAGACATCCACAATATTTTGAATTAAACTATTTACAGTTTGTCGCCATGATTCGAGAATGGAAAGGCGTTGTTCGTGGTTATCTTCTAAATAGTCTATTTTAAATCCCTCAAAGTTTAAACCATTGTAATCACCGCCTGCCCAATGATTTTGAAACTCACTTCTTAAATCAAATGTACCTTCTATTTTATTACCATTTTCTGCAAATGCAAAGAGTGTTCCTGTAATGAGAATACTTTTATTTCCATAAAATTCACCATCATTCCAAAGTAAGTTTGGGCAAAGATAAAAATCTAAATTGTGAGTGACAACAGCCCCTGTGAATAAACCTTTGTATTCTTTATTTGAAGAACTAGAAAACATAGTGGGAAGCTTTATTATAACTGCTCCAGTAATTGCACCACCCGATATTTTTTCATTTGAAACTTGATTACAATTAAAAATTTCGTCATTAGTATAAAATTCTATTATCCCATCATTTAGATTATTAATTTTATCCATTCTAAACATTACTGGACAGGTAATTTTTACAGTATATCCCAAAACTGTTGTTCTATTAAATACATCCTCTGAAGGATTAAGTGAAATCAAATTACATTTTCCCTGAGTATAAAAAGAAATTTTTTCTATTGTTAAAGAACTAACATTTCCTTGAGCATGCCAGTCTCCCCCTAATCCTAAAACAAATGAACTATTAAAGATTACTAAGAATAATCCGCATGCCAACATCAACACTTCTCTTTTCATTTTTTTATTAAATCTTCGAACTATTTAAATTTTTATATAACTAAACCCCTACTTTTAGCACAACTCATACAAACATAACTCTTAGGATTTCCAAACATAGTATATTGATAAGGATATCCTTCAGAAAAAATTCTCTTACATAATTTGCATGTATGCCTTTTTCTATCTTCTTCAGTCTCTTCCGTCATTGCTTTCCAAATTTTTTTCCCTATTCCCATTTAACATCGATTTATCGATGTATTACTTATATTTAAACATTATTCTTTTTTATTATGCTATTTGAAACTAAAGAGTTACATTGTACCATAGAAGTCTTGAGATTACTAACAAAAGGCAAAACAAAATATAGTTTAATGTTTAGAAAAACAAAGGTTAGTCATACAACCTTGCAACGAGTTCTTAAAGAACTTAATTCAAAAAGTTTTATTAGAAAATATGATATTGGACACATGAATGTTGATTACGAGATTGCTCCTAAAGGAAAAGACTTACTGGAACTTCTAAATAAGTTAAAGATATTGATTAAATAAAAATTATAATATGTATGCCTATTTTTACAAATGTTAATCCTTCCTAGCTGGAAGGTTGCTGTTTGATTAATTCCTTTTTTCTTAACTTCCAGAGTTGGTTTCCAAACATTCTCAAACTCTGATTTATTCTGTTCAATGGTTTTTTTAGAGGGTTATTAAGCAACATCGTTTTAATTGCAGAGGTTCTCTGATTTTCATTTCTAGGCATTCTGTTTCCTGAATTGATTTTGCGAAAGTCTTTGATTTTTTGATATTTCATCTTAATTTACTCGTTAGCGAATCTCCTAGTAAATGAGTCAGCCAACCAAATAATAAAAAGATTCCTATTGAATAATAATTAAAGTTAATTCCTAAAATATTAAATTTTATGCTAGACGACCAAAAATAATACAGAGCCATCATTATCAAAGGAATTATAATTAATAAGAAACCTTTGTGAAATATTCCTCGGTGCCATGCTGTTGTCGGCTTTTCAATCAAATCAGGCAGAATACTCCCAAAAATAAAAAATGGGGCATGGAATAATAAAAATAAATAAGGAATCTTAATATAATGGCTTAAGAAATAAATTAGAAATGAAGCTAAAAGAATCCCAAATAAGATGTGACCTCTTCTATTTAATGCTTTTTTATTTTTTGGAAGTATCATAATTTATATCTCCTCTCTAAAATCTTTATCAGAATCTTCTTGTTTCTTTTCATTAACCCAAATTCTTATATTGGTATGATAATACTTCTTTCCATCTTTTGTTTTATTTGGAAAGAATGGTATCTTTAAATTTCCTATTTGTAAGGTCAGATATTTCTCACCAACCTTTAATTTATTTTCAGTCATTTCCTTCACCTCCTCTTCTATTACTAAAAGTATTAATTGGTTCAATAACTTTAGATGCATTAATGTCTTTTTCAATTTGTGCCGCTCTTTCTAAAATTTCAAAAAACTTTGCCCTAGATATTTTGTACGGCTTTCCAAATAAGTTTGTGTATAGGGCTATTCTTCCGTCTGTGTACTGAGGGTCTTTGTCCAAAATTCTCTTAGTTTCTAATAAAAAATCCAGTTCATTTTCATGGATTATTTTTTCATCTTCGATTTTTTTGCTAGCCATAATCTTCCTTCGTTTTAGATTTTCTATCTGTTTTTGTAAATCACCAATTTTTTCATCAATCTCTTCCGGACTCATGAAATCCTCATCAAATCTCTTCCTAGCCCAATTTGAAAAATTTATTTCTAATTGTTTTATAGTAGCAATTTGGTCAGGTCTCAACCTTAATGAGTATGTAACTAAAAGTTCTTCTTTCATTTTTAGGTTATAAACTTATAATTTTAATGTATTGTAATGTATTGTAATACTGATTAATTATTTAATTATTAATTAATCTCTAAAACTATCTTCAGTAATACGTCGTATTACTGGGTACTATTAAGATTATTATAGATTATTAGTATTACTTTGTGATACATTAGGCTAGTTTCACGTTCTCAACCTCCTTCAATTCGTAATTCAGTTTTATACCTCTAAATTTTACAAACTCAATTAACCCCACATCATTTAATAAAAATAAAATCTCTCTAATTTCTTCCCGGCTCATAGAAAAATTTACACAGACCTTTGAGTAAACATCTGAAAAAAAGAGGAAATCTTTTTTTGATAACCCAGATATACTATTCTCTGCCTCTTTTAATCTGATTAAAAATTTACAATATAAACCTCGGAGGGGGCGTGTTTTATTAATTAGAATCTCCTCTTCATTTAGGGGGAGAGAGGATTCTCTCTTCTCGTCAGCCTTTTTAACAATCTCAAATTTTTTCATTTTTAATCAAGTCATTTAATTTTTTTAATTTGTAGAAGTCCTTTTGCTTTTCCAATTCTTTTTTAATTTTTTGAATTGCCGATTCTCTGGCTCGATTATGTAAGTTCTCAAAATTATTTTTTATCATTTTTGACTCCTCTTTCTTCTTGCCAATATTTACTTTTACATCCGGGACATTGAACGGGAAACTGCTCTCTTCTTGGAATCCATTTTTTTAAACATCTTCTGCATAAAAGTCGGTGTAGTTTGATTATCATAGTATTTTTATAGATAATATTCTTAATATTTTAATCTCTATAGAGGTAACTCATATAGTATGTATGACTTTTTCAATGGAAGATTATTGGCCATCATATGCAAAAGAAAATGTTAGATTTATTACTAGTAAAAATGCCGAGATAGTCTATGAAGTATTTATAAAACATGCACTTAGGGAGCAGTTTATTCTTCATGAATCGAATATAAAAAGTGAGGCACTTTTATTAGACACTGAGACAAACAAATCACACAAATTACACCCCCAAACATTGCATAATGCATTAGATTATTTAATAAGAGACAATTTAATTAAACGAATAAAAAAAGGACAATATGAGATTATTAAGGATACTCCAAAATATTATAAGTGGATTGTTACTTCAGACCTAGAAGAATATTCTGACCAAGTATTTTCAGATGAAGGAGGACTATCAAAATTAAACCTAGGTAGAATTTTACTTTTTGGTGCAAAAAAGGAAGAAGTTAATGATAAAATTATTTCAGAATTATCAAAGATTGAAAAATCGTTAATTAACATTTATTATGAATTAATTGTTATTAAAATGAAAGAAGATTATGATAAAAAATTCAATGATAAAATAAAAAATGTATACTATGAAAAATCATCAAAGATACTTGCTCTCTTAAAATATAGAATTTTTAATCTGGTAGTAGGTTTATGGACAAAAGATAGAGAAAAAATACCCTCTAAAGAATTACACTTTTCAAATTTGATATGTCACCTTTTTAATAATGAATCTGAACTTGATGAGCTTATAGAATTAGATGATGATACCAAGATATTTATCTTAAACTTAATCTGGAAAATTTATAATGAGTTTAATCCAAAAAATTTATCTGTTTATTTAAAACTAGAGAATTTATCCCTTTATGTTAAATTATATGGTTTTGAAATAAAAGATTCTATTGAAAGAGAAATCAATGAGGATTATAAGAAAAAACTAAATAATATCTATAATTTTATTAATAAATATAAATCTCAAATTTTTGAGTTATAACCTTCTATCTCTTCAACTTCTCTTTAATTAACTCCGTATACATATTCTCCAACTCTTCTTTCATGGCTTTCTTTAAATCATTAATCTGATTATCTTTTTTTAGCTGTTGCTTAATTATTGCTTCCTCTGTCAAACCAAAACCACAAAATTCGCAATATTCATTTTGAGATTTGTTCTCTTTGTTACATCTTTTGCATTTAATTATCGGGGGCAATTCTTTAATGATTTCTTTTTCTTTTTCAACACCTTCTAATTTTAACAAATGACTATAACAATCTTCTTCGTCGTGAAAACTATAATGTTCAATTGCTCTGCTATTCTTAGAATGTCCGCTCATTTTTTTTATTAAGGCATATGGAACTCCTTGTCTTTCCCACCTAGATATAGACCACTTTCTAAATATCTTCGGAGTAAACTGCGGAATGCTTAATTTCTTTCCAATTTCGTTGAACAGATTAGAATAATATGCGTGGCAAACAGATTTATTCTTATCAATATTTTTTAGTTTATCTTTATCATAAGCAGGAAATTTTCTAAAGATATACATATCAGTTAAATCGTCATCGCCTTTAATATTAAATATTTCTTTGAACTCGGCTTTCCACCGATGATAATAAGGTAAGGCATAAATTAAAACAATTTTTCTATCATCTTCATCCCCGCTTTCTTTTGCAGTTTTTAAATCTAGAATTAATTGTCCATTATATTCGTAGATTTGTGAGAATTTACATTTTTCAATTTCAATCGGTCTTCCAGCAGTATTCCACAATAATGCTAAAAATAATTTATCTCTATTATTTCCAACTGCTTTAATTATATCGTCGACTTCTTCATTTGTTTTTACTAATCTTTTTGGTTTTTGTGGTTTGGGCTTTTTCTCATTTCTGGGTCTCGAAACATCCCACACCTCTTCGGGATTATGCGTTCCGGTTGCTTTCCAAAATCTAAAAATCTTTTTTAATGCAATTCTTAAGTTCTCCCTTCGGTAATACTGATATTTAGAATTACTAATCCATGCATTAAGATTTCTGCAGTCCTCTCTTTTTGCTTTATGTAAATCCATATTAATAACATAAGAAAGAACTAGTAAACAGCTTCTATATTTATCCTGAATATTTTGTTCAGTTAAACCATCTTTTCTTAATTCTTCATAAAACTCTTCTTCTTTTTTTAAACTATCTTTTGAAATAAATGGAATTAGTTTATCGATTCCCTCGCCTAATTTTAATTCAGGAAGTTCAATTCTCATTAATTTCCTTTTGCTGTTCACTAATTTTAATTTATTATTTCCTTCTGCCATCGTCGTAGTAATCTCCTTTAGCTTATATACCACGTCTACGGCTTTAAACAGAATGTCGGACGCCGCTGCCCGGAATCGAACCGGGAGGCCCGAAGGCCCCGCTCTCAAGGCGGGTGGAGTACCATTGTCCCACAGCGGCATTTGCCTTTTAGTGGGACAATGTACCATTGTGTTCGTCTTCGTCAGAAGCGAACAGACAGAGAATTTTATTCTCTGTATCCCACAGTGGCATAAATATTTCAGAATTACAAAGTTTTTAAAGTTAATTGAATGAAAAATACCAAGAATTTTTTCAACGAATATCTAAGCATAGATTTTAAAAGAGTTAATGCATTGTTATTGTTGTAAAGGGTCGTCAACCACAGGAAGGTTATTTCGGGTTGGAGCCGAAACTGATTTATGAACCCTGTGGCGTTTCCCTTGATTTGTTCTTGACTTTCTTGGGGAAAGTTTTTAATCACCCTTAAATCAAGGTTGACTTTAATGACTATGATGCTATGACAACTTTTTTTTAATTATGGCAAATATTGTTTCCATGTCTTCCATATCAGACAAACTATTTATTAAAAAATCATAATTTGCATTCTCACCTGATATTGAAACTTTGTATTTATTACTTCCTCGCGATCTATTTTCAAATTTGTCTTCTGACTTGCTAATTTTATCTCTTAATTTATCAGAAATTCTTTTGTCTCTTTTTTTTGTTTCTACGCCACTGGTGTGGGTTTTCTTCTTTAAATCATCAGATACTGGGATTTTAAATTTATGACATAGATGCAAAAAAAGAGCAGCAGAATAAATTGCCTGTGAATTACCTGTGTTGTAGTTATGAACAAAAAAATTAATTACATCATCTTTTTTTGCTTTGCTGAGGTCTACTCTTTCAATGAGTTCTCTATATGAACTCTTTATTAAGTCTGCTAAAAATTGATTTTTTTCATCACCAACTAATCTCAATTTCTTGGCCAAATCTTCTTTAACATTTCCTGTTTTGTCAATAATTCCTAACCATCGTAATAAATCTATAGCTCTAAATGCATTTGATGGAGTAGCTATATTGTTTTCAACAATAAATTTGATATCAATTTTTTTCGGAGACATTCTTACAAATAAATCTAAAACCTTATCTGCAACTCCCGATGTTGCGTAAGGAGGCCTTAATTGTTTTTCTTGTTCCATATTATTATTATTATTATTATTTCTGGAGAGTATTTAAATATTTTGTTTTATATTTTGTTTGATAAATTCAATAGAAATAAATAGTTTATAAAGATTTATATGCTGTACAGTATATATTTAAACAGATTAGGGTAGTATATAGTTAAAAAAATAATCAATTTCATGGGTCTTCTTAAGATTAAATATTTATCAGTTTCAAAAATCTTAATCCTAATTAATCTTGCAGAAATAGTTTAAACTATTTCTATCTGTTCGGTTTTCAAATTATAATAAAATTAACCGAACAGAGCTGAAAGACCTTCTGCTGCAGCTTCGTGCTTTTCTTCTTTGGGTTCTTCTTTTGCTTCTGTCGAACCTGCACTCGCTGATGGAGCTGATGCACTTGCAACAACTGCTTTTTCAAGTTCTTCGTCCACTGGCTTTCCGAGTTTGTGCAGTAATAAAGCTGCATAAATGTATTCCATTATGCTTGTTCCTCCGGTTGATTTAATTGAGTTTGAAAATCTATTATCTTAAATTCATGCTCCTTTACAGCCTTAAGAACTCCAAACCAATAATCTTTATTATCAAAAGTTTCATAACAACTAAATGCAAAGGTGTATTCTGTGTCTAGGAGATTTCTTGCTCTCTGATATTTACTTTTTGCCTGAAGTTTAATTGCTAAATTGCTTGCTTTTACTATTCTTGTTATTGCACTATCCTCGTCAAATCTTCCAACTCTCACTTCATTATTTTCAGACATTTTAATTTCATCCCTCGCTGACAGAGCTTGCAGAATTTATTTTATTGTTAATTTGTTTTTGTTGTGCATTCGCCTTAGCCAAAAAATATCCAACAGTTTCTCTGCAGTAATAAACAATTTTCTGTGCAAATCCCAATGCTTTGTTTGCAGAATAAATTAATTTCTCTCTTGCCTCTTCTGAATTTATATTAATATTTGTATAAATTTTCTCATCTTTATAATCATATATTGCAACAGGTTCTAAACCTGCTGAAAAGGGATATATTCCTAATTTCTGCAACAGCGACGCTGTTTCCTGGTTGATTATTTTCCCTTTGGTTACGACTACCTTTGGCGTTCTTATTGAAATTTTTCCGTCTTCAACAGCAATCTGTATTCCTAATGCTCCAAGTTCTGAAATCGCAGGGCCTGGAACCAAATCAGTCGGACCTGCTTTTACTTCAATGTCTTCAGGAGCTTCCTGCCCTGCTTTTGCTGATATAGGAATTTTTTTCTTGCTTAAAATTCCTGCAAGTTCATAACCCTCTAAATCTGAAATAACAAGTGCAGAGTCTGCCTGAATCTGAGCTTCAAGAGGAAGAATTGAATCTTTTCCAATCTTTTTAATTGCTCTTAACATTATATTTTTTTTAGCAACTTTTACCTTTGCGTTTCCTCTTAAAGATTTTTTAATGTCCTGGAATTGTTTTGACGGCAAGCCTCTTATTGAAACTATCATTAATGTTCTTGAATTCTTTATCTGCTCTGCTATGCTGTTTACTTGCTTTTGTTTGAAATCTGTTGTTGACATTTTATCTTCCAAACCTCCTTAATAATGAGTCTCTTTCTTGAAATTTAGGGTCCTCATAATAATCAGGATCTCTGTAATCTTCTGGACTTTTGCAACAATATTGAAATGTTCTCCAAGTTCTCTTATCACTAAAATCTATGTAATTAGTTCCATTGGAATCTTCTCTAACTTCAAAAGGATGAATTTGAATTATATTTGGATGATTTCTGCTTAAAAAGTTTGCAAATCCTGAAACTAGAGGGATATGTCTAGCATGTTCAATTCCCTCAAAAATTAAATCAGCGATTTTATCTATATCAATTATTTTTCCATTCTCTCTTTGAGTAACAGAATATCTAAACTTAACAGGGCCTTCTTGAAATAAGATTATATCTACTCTTCCTTCATAAATTTCTTGATGCTCTGTTGTAATTTGTAAAGCTTCCATTTTATTCAACCAAAACCGGCTTGCTCATTGTAAATTTAATTTTAATATTTCTGATTTGGTCCAAACCTCTTGGAAGATTATCCAGAATTTTGCTGTAAACTGCAAGTGCATTTCCTGCAATTTTGTCGTCGTCTAAAGATTCTTTTGCAACTCCGACTTTTATGCTCGGTTCTTTTACTACAACTCTAACACTTGAATTTATTTTATCTAAAAGAGTTTTTATTGCAGCATCATCCTCGTTTGTGAGTATCCCTAATTGAGGAGATGGCATTTTTCCTGCAGGCCCTAAAACCCTTCCAAAAGCGGTTGCAACAGCAGGCATTAATTTTGCATTAGAAATAAAAAAATCATATTCCTTTACTAAATTTTTTAAATCCTTTTTCTCCTTAAATCTTGGAAAGTTTTCTTTTTTAATAGTACTGACTAATTTAGATTCTTTTTCAAGAAATCCTGCTACTTTTTTATCTTTAATCTTATGAGGAAGAGTTACAAATGTATTAAATCCGTTTCTCTTTACATCAAACTCCCTGAGATTTACGATTAAATCTACTGTTTGATTGAAATTTCTTTTCTTTTCTCTTTGAGATTCATTCTCCCTCAGAGTTTTGAGAGCTTTTATTATAGATTCTTGTTTCATTGTTTTTATTTATTATGCATTTATTCGCTACTACCTATGCGTTTAAACTCTTAGAATATCAGAGCTAAACGATGTAGTTATGTAAACTAGGATAGAATTGAGGTTTAAAAATCCTTCGGATTTTTAACTCGTTCAAAATCAAAGATTTTGAAGATTTTTAAATTATTCGGTTTTTGAGATTTGAATTATTAAAAATTGCTGGCTTAAAATTGGATGTTGAATAATTTTAATTTTTATCTTTTTTTCTAGATAATTTACTTTTTCTCTGAAGAACCTGTGGATAAAACTTTTTTGAAATTTCATTTGCCCAATATAAATGAGTCGTATCTTTTCTTCCAAGTTCGGTTAACATTTTAAGTTCATGTTTTTCTATTTGTTTTTGCAAACCAATTATTTGTTTCTTTAACCTTTTACTTCTTTTTGCCATTTTTTAGTTTCCTTGTTTAAATATTGCAAGAGCTTTTCCGCTTCGATAGTAGACAAATTATCTACGGATTTTTTATTTTTCCACAATTTATAGGATTTATATGCACTATTGGAACCTGCAATTTGAATAATTAATCTCAATAATCCTTTTGTCGATGGATTTTTATTATTTTTTAAACAATTTAATATATAATATGTTCTTAATCTTAGTACTAATGAATAACCCACTGAGCTATTTATTTTTTTATTTTTTAATTTTGCTAACTGAATTTTCTTTTTATTCAGCGATAGCATATTCTTAGTATTTTTTACATAATATCTTAGAAGTTTATTATTGATTTTAGATTTAAGCTGTCTGATAAGTTTTAATTTCAGACTATCATTAGTTAAAGTTTTTGCTTCTTTTAACATAGGATAATAGATTAAACAGTTCATTCCGTCTAATACGTCGTCAGAAATATAACTTATTTCATATTTTCCCTTTTTAATAGTTTTATTCATATCATCTGTATATACTAATATATCGATATCGCTGTCTTTAGTTTCTTCTCCTCTTGCATAACTGCCAGTAAGATAAATTCCTCTTGCTTTTTGAACATTGATTATATTTGGTATTTTCATATTGTTTTATTAAAGTCATAAGATTATTTAAATACTTTTATTCCCTATAAATCCAATCAAAAGTCCCTAAAACTTGACAATCTTTCGGGGTTTGAATTTAAAAATCTTTTTTGATAATAGAAAGAATTAAAGATAATTATAGAAGAAGATTCTGCGATTTTACTATAAAAAATTTAATTCCTTAATTTTCTCTTTCCAGCTCTTCAAGATATTCTCTAACTCTTTCAATTATCTGAGGTATTACAAATCTCTCAAGGTTATTTTTAAAAATTTCTTTCAATGGCGCGTGCTCGCTTATGTAATAATTATTTCCCTGCCTGTCAACAAGCATTGCATCTCTTAATCTCTTTAATTGCCGTCGGATATTTGACTCTGCCAGTCCTTTTGTTTCAAGGCTGTATTTTTTGCGGATATTTTCAACTCTTTTCCCGATTTCTTCACTTGTAATTTCTTCTCTTGATTTATCTGCCTCAATCAGCACCATTAAAATATCAACAATAACATCTCTTGAATCTCCGAGCTGCAAAAGTCCAAGCGACAGGCAGATTTTTCTTATTAGTTCTCTTTTTTCCAGATTGCAGGGTTTTTCATATTTTCTTAAAGTTATTTCAGATAATGGCAAGTCTTTCATTTTTATAAGAGAGAATCATATTATTTAAATTATTACCTTAAGAAACAAGTATTTCATTTGTTAATTCTTTAGCAAGATTATAATAATTGCCAACTTCTTCTTCAAATAACTCCTCTCGGTTAGAATAAAGATTATGTAATTCTTCCAGTCTTCTTCTTTTGATATCAGATATTTCTAGATTGCTTAAGCATTTTCTGTAATCAAAAATTAACTTCTTTGTTTTGAAATAATTAAGAATTTGCAGTTTTCTTCTTATATGGGAGAATAATGCTTTAGTCATTGAGAATCTTTTTAATTCCTTGAAATAGCCATCTAATTCAAATTTATCTTTTTTCTGCGCATATTCTTTGATATCGTTCTTTGAGGGAAAAGTTTCCAATATATATTTTTTTAATTCTTCAAAATAGGGAGTAGAATATAAAGTGGTTGAACCGTCTTCAGCAAGAATAGTAATGCGAGTGCTCCAGCTGATTTTTTCTGAGATATATCTTTTAATTCCGTCCAAGCTAAAAAAATATTGTGTATGAAAGTTTTCTGATTGTTAAAATCAAACTCATTAATAATAAGTTATTTAGAAATAAATAATTAAGCAATTCATCCGCCCCTTAAAAGGGTCGGATTTCTTGCTAAAACTTTAAGAAAAGGTATTGATAGTGCAAGGAAATCAAAAAATCCGGGTTGGACAGAGGGTATAAAATCTTTAATAGGAAATTTCTATAAATAAATATTCAATCACACAAATCCTTATAAATTTAACCAACCTTTTCGATGAATAAAAGATGGAATTAATAGCGTTATTAAGTTCAGGAAAGGGTTCTTGGGGGCAGGTGGCTGGAGTAGTTAACAAGGGAGATTGGGAGAGGATTATTATCATCGGGGATGAGTTTGCAAAAAAGTTTAATCTTCAAAAAGATTTTGAGTTTATTGAAATAAAATCCAGCAGTATAATGGAACTCAAAGATGAGATAATGAGAAAATTAAAAGGAAAAATTAAAGGGACAGAAGTTGCTCTCAGTATTGCATCTGGCGATGGAAAAGAGCATATGGCTTTAATTTCTGCATTGCTTTCTTTGC
>Ga0209541_10010197_pt1 | contig 15026 bp, 10 predicted proteins | sample RifCSPlowO2_01_FD_184027 | JGI IMG/M metagenome (GOLD analysis project Ga0209541, IMG submission 184027) | Groundwater microbial communities from Rifle, Colorado - Rifle CSP2_plank lowO2_0.1 (SPAdes) (version 2) | ecosystem: Environmental > Aquatic > Deep subsurface > Groundwater | place... | reverse complement strand
AATCGCCTGACGAATCCACCAGGTCGCGTAGGTAGAAAATTTATAGCCGCGGGTCCAGTCGAATTTCTCGACCGCCTTGAACAGGCCGAGGTTCCCTTCTTGAATTAGATCAAGCAAGGTGAGGTTATTGCTCCGACCGATATAACGTTTAGCGATCGAGACGACGAGACGAAGGTTGGCGTTGGCGAGCGCGCGCTTGGCTTCCTCGTCGCCCTGAAGAATTCGCCGCGCCAATTCGCGTTCGTCGGCCGCCGAAATAAGTTTGTGCCGGCCGATTTCTTTAAGATACATCTGCACCGAGTCTAAACCGGAGCCGGCATACCGATCACTTTTCAAATTGCCCGGCAGCGCCACGCCGCTCAAATCATCCAAGAAACCAGTCTCTTCCAAAACATCGATACCGGCGAGTTCAAAACGTTCGTAAAGCTGGTCAAGGAAAGGAACGTCTGTTTCGATCATTGGAAATTCTTTGAGGAGCTCATTGTAAGTGACGAAGCCGCGTTGCCGACCCCGGGCCAAAAGCGCCTCCACTTTAGTCTCTTGACTCTTCTTCGTCTTCGGTCTGGCGACCTTCAGTATTATTTTCGAATGAGGCCCTTTCGCCTTCGACCGCCTGGTTCGGCCAGAATGTTTCCTCCTTATATTTTTGGTTGTTTTCTTTTTCATAATTCATTATTGATATGTTGCGACAATTCCTGACATCGTTTAAGATAGCGGTCGACTAATTCTGGTTTAGTTTTTGGATCAAGCAATTTGAGCTGTGCCACCGTTTCCGTCAATTCCTCCCGCCAAGCTTCCGCCTGCCATTCATCGAGAAGACCCGGCAGAGTTTTTTCGAGATCAGCCGTCCCGTCATAAGTAATCTCGGCGGTCAAAGCTTGCTCGGCTTCCCGGCCTCGGGACTCGGTCTGTTTCTTGACAAGAAGTTCGTCTCCCCAACGTTTACTGACCAGCGTCTTGACGGCCCCGTCAGTCTCGCCGCGCCAAACAATGAATCCTAAAATAAGCTCTTCCAGACGAGACCGTCGCGTCGGCGTCAGGGTGGGCGCTAGAATGGGAATAGTTTTCCCCCCGGCGCCGCTCGCCGGCGGCGCCTTAACTCGCTCGACGCCGGCGCGGATCACCGCTTCCGGCAGACCGACCAGTTCGGCAATATTTCGAATGAAATAAGCCTGATCAATTGGATTAGCGAGCGCCGCAATGTAGGGATAAACTTCTTGCTCAATCCCATGGGCCAATTCGCGTTTCCCCAGACCGCGACGTTTAACGACATTGATAAGAAAATCAATAACGTGAAGCGTTTCAGTCAGGGCTTTTTCCCAAACGCCGCCTGATTCACGAATGACATCGGCCGGGTCCTGATCATTCGGGAGAATGGCTACTTGCACTTCGAACCCCCGTTCGAGAGCGAGGGTAATCGCTCGACTCGAAGCTTTAACTCCGGCGGCATCGCCGTCAAAAGCCATTACGATCTTATTAATCAGACGATGGATCAAATCGAGATGTTCTCCAGAGAGAGCCGTGCCGGAAACAGCGATCGTCTCGACAATTCCCGCTTGGTGCGACAAAACAGCGTCAAATTGTCCTTCCACCAAGACCGCGCGACCAGCCCGACGCAACGCTAGTTTCGCCCGATCGAAAAGATACAAGACTCGCGATTTGTTGTACAGCAGAGTGTCAGGACTATTGATGTATTTCGCCTCCGCGGCTGGGGTTGATGTTTCCAACAAACGTCCCGAGAAAGCGATTGTCCGTCCCGCGCCGTCGGCAATCGGGAACATGATCCGATTCCGAAAACGATCGAAGGTTCGGCCGCTCCGACCAGAGCGGACAACCAGTCCCGACTGTTCGAGATCGCGGGCGGTGAATCCTCGGCCGGTTAAATAGTCTGCCGTCCCGCGCCAATCGGCGGGAGCGAAACCAAGGCGAAAACTTTTTATCGTCTCGTTGGTCAAGCCCCGTTCCCGGAGATAAGCGAGAGCGGCCGGCATCTTTTCGAGCGTCGCCGCGAAGTAGGTAACGGCCGCCTCCAGAACGGATTGCAAACGTTCTTTCGCGCTAACCGCGGCGCGGTTGATCGGTTCGAGCGGCACACCCGCTCTCGCCGCTAGAACTTTCAGCGCCCCCAAAAAATCAAGCCCCTCAATCTCTCCGACGAAGGTGAAAATATCGCCGCCGCGATTACAGCCGAAACAATGGTAAGTCTCGCGGACGGGCGAAACGTAGAAAGAAGGCGTTTTCTCGGTATGGAAAGGGCAACGCGCTCGGTGATTCGCTCCGGCTTTCTCGAGGGTTAAATAGGAAGCGACCACATCAACAATGGTCAGTCGAGCTTTGACTTGTTCAACTGTTGACGACATGCGACCGAACTATATATCAGAAACATCGGAAGGGGAATGATTGACCGCTGAAGATTCAGCCAGAACATTATAATCATCCTTCAGTCCGGTGCCGGCCGGGATGAGCCGCCCGACAATTACGTTCTCCTTGAGACCGCGGAGTCGATCCAAACCGCCGCGCAACGCTGTCTTGATAAGCATTTTGGTTGCCTGTTGGAAAGAAACCGCGGCCAGGAAACTGCTCGAGGTCAGTGAGACATCGGAAATACCAAGCAGGAGCGGCTCCGCGACCGCCGTTTCGCGACCGGCCTCTTTCGCCCGAGTATTACCGGCGATCAAAAGCTCATGTTCGGTCACATCGCCCGGCTCGAAGTTGGTCCCGCCAGCACTTTTAATTCGGTAGCGAGAGAACATCTGCCGGATAATAACTTCCACATGTTTGCGCGCAATCGACGCTCCTTGAAGCTCATAAATATCACTAATCTCGGAAATAATGTACTCTTCGGTTACTGCTCGTCCGGCATATTTGAAGAGCGCTGCCAGGTTGGCCGAGCCATCGGTAATAACTTGACCGGCGATAATTGGGTCACTCACTTTGACTAAAATTGAACGGCCAAGAGGCACTTTATACTCGATCGATTCGGCCGTGGCGCTCGTCGCCTTCTTGCCAGTCATCCCGCGGTCAGCCAAGATGACAATCACTTGTTCCTTTTCCGATGACCGTATCTCCGAGACCACGCCGGCCACCTCGCTGACCACCGCCGGCCGCTTGGGATTGCGGCGTTCGAACACCTCTTCGACGCGGGGCAAACCGCCGACAATGTCTCCACCGACATCCACTCCGCCGGCGTGTTTGGTTCTCATCGTCAATTGGGTACCGGGTTCGCCGATCGCTTGAGCGGCGATAATTCCCACGGCTTCGCCGATCTCGACCAAACGGCCTCGGCCCGGATCATTGCCGTAACACAGTTGGCAAATACCGCGAGCGGATTGACAAGTTAAAACACTCCGGATGTGAACTTCCTTGATAGCCGAACTGTCAAATTTCCTGGCTTCGGCCGGTGTCACCAAATGACCTTTTTTGAAAAGAACCGCCCCGGAGGTGATCACTAGGTCTTGCGCCAAAACGCGGCCGCGAATGAGACTCCCGATACCCGTTTCTAAATTAGAAACGTGCTCCGGAGTCAGACATTTGCCGTGTTTGTCTCCGCAATCTGGTTCAGTGATGATTATTTCTTGAGCCACGTTGACTAACCGTTGCGTTAAATAGCCGGCTTTGGCCGTGTTCAGGGCGGTATCAACCAGCCCTTTACGCGAACCATGAGTGGTCATAAAGAATTCCAGCGGCGACAAGCCCTCTTTGTAGGAAGGAATGATCGGGAAGTCAAGAGTTTGGCCAGTCGGATTAACGATTAGACCCTTCATTGCCGACATCTGGGCGACCTGGCTGATCGAACCGCGCGCGCCGGAATTCAACATATACATCACTGATCCCAGGGGGTCAAGACTGGTCAGCAGAAGTTTCTCGATCTGACCACGCGCGCGGGTCCAGATTTCGATGCTCATTCGGTATTTTTCATCACGCGATAGAAGGCCGTCTTCGTACATTCGATCAAGCCGGGCGCTCTCGGCCCGGGCGACATTCACAATCGGCTCTTTCCCCTCCGGGACGGCCATATCGTCAATTCCCCAAGTAATGCCCGAGCGAGTGGCGTAGTAGAAACCTAAGCTTTTAATGCCGTCAAGAACCGTTCCCATTCGTTCAATAGGATAAGCGGCGATTAAGTCATCGACGAGACGAGTCATCTCTTTGCTATTAATCTCGTGATTAATAAAGTGAAAATCGGGCGGCAAAATCTCGTTGAAGAGAATGCGCCCGACCGATGTCTCGACCAAAACATCCGTCGAAGATTTTAGCTTGTTCTCGCTGATCGCCTCGATCTTGATCGGGGCGCGGAGATCAACCAAACCGTAGCTCTGCGCCGCAATCGCTTCCCGAAAGTTGGAGAAAATCTTGCCGGTTCCAACCACCCCCGAGGCTAATTTGGTTACCCAATAGCAACCGAGAACAATATCAAGCTTGAGTGAGATAATTGGATTGCCATTGCCCGGTTTAAGTATATTCTTATCCGCCGCAATTATTTCTCGCGCTTCGCGCTGGGCCGCTTGAGACAACGGCACATGAACGGCCATTTGGTCGCCGTCGAAATCGGCGTTGAAAGCGCTGCAAACTAGCGGGTGGATTTGAATGGCGTTGCCTTCAATCAAGACGGGACGGAAAGCTTGGATACCGAGACGATGCAGAGTCGGAGCGCGGTTGAGAAAAACGTATTTATCGCGAATGACATTCTCGAGGATTTCCCAAACTTCCGGAATTTGATCGTCAATCAGGCGATTGGCGCCGCGAATGTTAAAAGCTAATTCCTGTTTTAGAACACTGGAAATAATAAAGGGGCGAAAAAGTTCGAGGGCCATGTGTTTGGGCAGTCCGCACTCTGATAATTTGAGATCCGGGCCGACCACAATCACCGAACGGCCGGAATAGTCAACGCGCTTTCCGAGAAGGTTCTGCCGAAAACGGCCTTGCTTGCCTTTTAGATTGTCGGAGAGCGACTTGAGCGGGCGGCGTTGGGCTTGATTGACCGCCCCGCTGGCTTTACGGATAGAATTATCAATCAAGGCGTCAACTGCTTCTTGGAGAATGCGCTTTTCGTTGCGAAGAATAACTTCCGGCGCCTTAAGTTCCAACAACTTTTTCAAACGATTATTGCGATTAATTACCCGTCGATATAAGTCATTAACATCGCTCGTGGCATGCCGTCCGCCGTCAAGCGGAACAATCGGCCGAAGATCGGGCGGAATAACCGGAATGGCCGTTAAGAACATCCATTCCGGTTTCACCCCCGAACGTTGCAGGGAACGCGCCAGATTATAGCGTTTTTGGAGCCTCGCCCGCTCGAGCGCGCTGGCCTTGACGAGAGCCGTCTCCAATTCCGCCACCAATTTGGCCAGATCGAACGATTGAAAAATTTTGTAAACGGCTTCAGCGCCAATGCTGGCTTCAAAAACTGAACCGTATTTCAAAGACAAACGATGATAAGCGACTTCATCAAGCACCTGTCCCCAAGCGAGTCGTTCCAACTGACGCTTGGCTTCGGCCATTGATTCGCGCAACCGTTCGCGGCTACGTTCGTCTTGAAGCGTCTTGGCTTTGACTTTGAATTCATGATCAATCTCTTTCAATACTCGCGTTTTCTCTTCTTGATTGACCGCCGTGATAATGTAACCGGCAAAGTAAACTACTTTCTCCAAATCAGTGATGGAGAGGTTGAGTAGAAGCCCCATCCGTGACGGCACACTGCGCAGGAACCAAATATGAGAAATCGGACTGGCTAACTCGATGTGGCCCATTCGCTCGCGGCGGACGATTGAACGTGTTACTTCTACTCCGCAACGTTCACAAATAATATCCTTGTAGCGAATCCGGCGATATTTCCCGCAGTAGCACTCATAATCTTTCTCCGGACCGAAAATCCGTTCATCAAAAAGGCCGCCGCGCTCGGACCGGCCGGTGCGATAATTAATCGTTTCGGCCTTGGTTACTTCGCCGTAGGACCAGGCTTTGATACGTTCGGGCGAAGCGAGTTTAAGAGAAATTGTATTCCAACCAACCGGCGGCGTGTGATCAACTCCGCTCCCGCGTTTAGACTCAAAACTGATTGGGGCCCCGATCACTGTCGAATTTTGTTTTTTGGCAAGTATCATAGTGAAGACTAAAGTTTCTTAAGTTCAACATCGAGAGCCAAACCGCGAAGTTCGTTCAACATGACGTTGAAAGAGGCGGGTAAATTGGGCTCGCGAATCGGATCGCCTTTAATAATGGAGTCGAAGGCCTGCGCTCGGCCGACAATATCGTCCGATTTAATCGTCATCATTTCGCGAAGGGAGTAAGCGGCGCCGTACCCTTCTAGCGCCCAAACTTCCATTTCGCCGAAGCGCTGTCCGCCACGTTGCGCCTTGCCGCCAAGCGGTTGTTGAGTAATCAACGAGTAAGGCCCGATTGAACGCATATGAATCTTATCTTCCACCATGTGGTCGAGTTTCAAAATATACATATAACCTAGAGCAATATTTTGCTGGAAAATCTCACCCGTTCGGCCGTCGAAAAGCGGCACTTTGCCAGAGGCCGGATAACCGGCTTCAACCAATTCCTTTTTAATCTCGGCATCCTTCACTCCGATAAAAGGCGGGGTAATGGCCTGGTAACCGAGGGTCTGGGCGGCCAACCCCAAGTGCATTTCAAAAATCTGTCCCAGGTTCATTCGACTGGGGACGCCAAGCGGGGTGAGGATAATATCAACCGGCGTGCCGTCAGCGGTATAGGGCATGTCTTCTTCCGGCAAAATTCTGGCGATCACCCCCTTATTGCCGTGTCGACCACAGAGTTTGTCCCCGACCGAAATATTTCTGACCTCGGCGGTTTCAACATGAATTCTTTTGGTAATCCCCGATTCCAGTTTATCGCCCCGCTCGCGGGAAAAAAGACGCACGCTGACCACCTTGCCTTGTTTGCCATTAGGCACGCGTTTGGAAGTATCTTTCACATCGCGCGCCTTGTCGCCGAAAATGGAACGGAGCAAACGTTCTTCCGGAGTCAGTTCGGTTTCTCCCTTCGGGGTAATTTTGCCAACCAGAATATCGTTGGGCTGAACTTCAGCCCCAATACGGACAATCCCCTCTTCGTCGAGATTTTTCAGTTTAGCTTCGCCGACGTTCGGAATGTCCGGCGTGGTCGTTTCCGGCCCCAGTTTAGTATCGCGGACATTCGTTTTGAATTCTTCAATATAAACACTGCTGAAGACTTGCTGTTTGACGAGGCGTTCCGAAATAATAATCGCGTCCTCGTAGTTAGCTCCGCCCCAAGACATGAAAGCGACTAAAACGTTCCGGCCGATCGCCAACTGTCCGTTGACGCTCGAAGAAGTGTCAGCCAGTAAATCGCCGGGCTTCACTTTGTCGCCCACTGACGCCACCGGCCGCTGGTGGAAAACGGTGTTGTCGTTCGTCTTACGAAAAGTGAGCAGATCATAACCCTCATCCCCTTTGTCGGTTCCGACGACAATTCGCGTCGCATCAACCGCCTTGACCATCCCCTGATGACGGGCGAGAATCACCCGTCCAGAATCCTGTGCGACACGACTCTCCATCCCCGTGGCGACCAGAGGAACTTCCGGAGCAATGCAAGGAATTGCCTGTTTCTGCATGTTCGAACCCATCAGCGCTCGATTAGCGTCGTCATGTTCCAAGAAAGGAATAAGCGAAGTAGCCAGTGAAAAAGCTTGATAGGGGGCCACATCGACAAAATCCACCTTATCGCGCAGCACCATTGTCGGTCGGCCGGCCAGCCGCACTTCAACTTCATCTTCGAGCAGTTCCAATTTATCATTATAAGAAACACTGCTGTGGGCAATGGCGTATCCCTCTTCTTCCAACGCGTTCAAATAAACAACTTCATCAGTAATTCGGCCCTTTTTCACGCGACGGTAGGGGGTCTCGAGAACGCCAAAGTCGGTAACCTTAGAATAAGTGGCGAGGTTGAGGATAAGACCGATATTCGGACCCTCGGGTGTATGGATTGGGCAAATTCGGCCGTAGTGGGAAGTGTGGACATCGCGGACTTCCAGACCGGAGCGCTTGCGAGTCAAGCCGCCGGGACCGAGAGCTGACAATCTCCGTAAATGCTCAATCTCGCTTAAAATATTCTTCTGATTCATGAACTGCGACAATTGGTTCGTGGTGAAAAATTCCTTGAGCCGAGCCTGAAGCGGCCGCGGACTGACAAATTGGATAGGCAGAAGGGCATTCGAATCAATGGTCGACATCCGGTCTTGAATATTCCGCCGCATCTGGATCATCCCGACGCGAAGCTTCTGCTGAAGCATTTCGCCGACGCAACGCACGCGACGAAGCCCGAGGTGATCGATATCATCACCGACGGCGTCTTTGGTATGGTTGAGAGCGACGATGTGAGAAATAATGACCACAATATCTTCGAGGGTCACCGTTCGCAATTCGCCCTTCTCGGCCGCCGTACCGAGGTGGAAACGATCATTGAGCCGCGACCGGCCGACCACCGAAAGATCATACTTCTCGCGGCTGAAGAGCGCCGTGAGAAATTCTCGCGCCGAAGCGATGGAAGCCAGATCGCTATCGCGCAAGCGACGGTAAACTTCAAGATAGGCTTCATCGGTCGAAGCGACGATATCGCGAGTGAGGGTTCGAGTGACATAAGGCAGGGCCTCGGGAATCTTGGCAAAAAGGGCTTTGATATCGTCATTGGTGATGGTTTTTCCAGTCAAATCGGCGAAAATCTTGAGCAAATAAGTGAACGGGAATTTGCGCTTTCGATCGATGCGAACATAGATGCATTCGTCGCTCTCGGTCTCGAACTCAATCCAGGCGCCGCCGGCCGGAATAATTTTGGCTCCGAAAAATTTCCGATTGCGTAATTCATTTTCAGTAAAAAAGACGCCGAAACTTCGCGCCAATTGGGGAACCACCACCCGCTCATTGCCGTTAATGATGAAAGTGCCGTGCTCGGTCATGAGCGGGAAATCGGCTAAGAAAATTTCTTGCTCTTTGTCTTGCTTCAAAATTTTGTTGGTGAGTTTCACGCGGACGCGCACCGGCGCCTCGTAAGAGAGTTGGTTTCGAGCAGCGTAATATTCATCGAACTTCGGCTGGTCGAGATCAAAACTGATAAACTCGAGATCGAACTTCTTCTCGGAGTAATCGCGGATCGGCGAGAATTCCCGGAAAAGCTCCTTCAGCCCATCGTTGATGAGCCATTGATAAGAAGCTTTTTGAACTTTGATCAGATCGGGCAACTCGAGGAGCGGGGGGCGGTAACTAGAAAAATATTTCTTGGGCAATTCGTGGATGGCGCGCATGAGAAAGATAGCGGTTGGTTAGATAATAATATAAAAAAACGACAAACAAAACCTCACCGTTTCGTCCGGAGAGAAACTGGCGCGTTACGAACTCAAAATGACGGACATTGCCAACCGCAACACAATCTCACAATGGTGACAATATCCTACTCCCCCTCCAAAATTTTGTCAACCCTGTCAACTATAACCTGTGGATAACTTACTGATCAACCCCAAACCGCACTTAAAATTTTAATAATAATAATTACTGATAAAATGAAGACGAGGGCTTGTCTGGGAAAATGAAATTTTATGTTATCAGCGATCAGCCCAGAGTGCATATATAATTCAAAATGTTCTGCGATTCGACCGACAAGAGACCAAACTAAAGCTATAAATAATAATCCCCGAAAAATGAAAGGGGTAAAATTGCTAAGACCGTTTACTCCTGCAAGACCCGGCGCTGCTTTAACCAACCAATAGAGTTCAGAAATAAAAACATAAACCGATACTACAAAAATCGGTATTTTCGTCATTGGATTAACTACTTCACGCATAAAATTAGAAACTGATACTCTTCAAAATAATATCCGCCATTTTTTCTCCATCTTTATAATTTTCTGTCCACGATACATTGAATATATAAATGTAACCATCTTTATACACCATCAGTGCTTTGTTATTAAAGTTTATTTTTATGTCATTATCAAAACTTTCTTGTGAAGAGTAAGATTTTTGTATGGCAGGATAACCATCTATTTTTCTTTCAACTGACCCTAGATCACGATATCCAGGAAAGCCGGAAGAAAACTTTTCAATAGCAGCACTAAGATTAAAATCACCGCTAGTTTCTGGCGGTTTTTCTATAGAAACTGCGGGTAAAAAATTAGTTTTTGTCCCAGACGATGGAGAAAAACCCACTGCTTTGATTAATATGTTCCAACCCCTAGATTCAGCGATTTTATTAACAGCGTCCTTGTTTCGGGCAATATCTTTGGGTTTATATCCATTTGGATACATCATCGAGAACCCGTACTCTGAATCTCTATAAACCTGATCAATGGCGGGGGTTTTCAGAAATAGGAGAAAATAGATAAAACCAACCACAATAATAATCACTAAAATTGCCACCAGTTTTTTCATCAAGTCTGATTTTGGGGGGTTGTAAGGCAAGCCAAGCGACAAAAACACACTTCGCGCATCTTCTTTAGTCCAGCCATTCGACAACATTTCCTTTTCCACTTGAGCGACGGTTTTACCGGACTCTAATGATTTTTTTACACCTTCAATTAATTCTGGGGTTGCCATATTCTGTTAAGTTTAACATAAAAACTAATCGAATGGGAAGCAACGCTTCCCGCTAATGCTCGTTATTTTAGCACTCAACGGGCGCGATAAATGTCAATTTTGGCGTGATGGCCGGAGAGGAGGATTTTAGGGACGCGGTAGGTGCGACTGTTGGCCTTGATAACTTCGGGGCGAGTGTAGACTTCGTGGCTCGCCACGCGCCGCTCCTCGATCGATTGGTCGTCGCCAAGCACGCCCGGCAAACGGCGCGTCACCGCGTCGAGAATAATCAGCGCCGGCAATTCGCCACCGGTTACGGTATAGTTGCCAATCGAAACTTCCTCGGCTTTAAGCGCTTTTTTCACGCGGGCGTCTATCCCTTCATAACGCCCGGCGATCAGAATAAGCGGCGCTCCTTGCTTCGCCCAACGTTCAGCAACTTTATTAGTAAATTCTTTGCCACCGGGCGAGAGAATCACAACTCTGGCTTTAGGTGCGCGCTTCTTCGCTACCGCCACGGCGCGAATCACCGGCTCGGCCCGAATCACCATCCCCGGACCGCCGCCGTATGGACGATCATCAATACGATATTGTTTACCGCCGTATTTTTTAAGATCGCGGATCGAGACACGAATCTTACCCAGGCGACAAGCTCGGGCAACGATCGACTCGGTGAGATACGACTCAACGAGTTTCGGGAAAAGAGTGACGATATGGAAATTCAATCGAGAAGTAAACTAATCTTTGAGATCATTCATCACTTCATCAACCGAGTCAGAAGCGCTCTTCGACGCCCCGCGCGCGGAATCTTCCAGCCCGTCGGCCGGCGAAGCCGGTTCATTGATCTTGAGATTGACGCGGGCGTTATTTTTCATGCCCACCACGCGGAGAAGCGTGCGAATCGCCTTAGCCGTATTCCCTTGTCGACCAATAATCTTACCCATATCTTCGGGATGGACATCGAGCAAGAGCAAGACGCCCATCTCATCAACTTTGCGACTCAACTTGACATCTTCCGGATGATCAACTAACGACTTCACGACATAAGCGAGGAAATCCTGGTCCATGTAATTTTCAGCCATAGGAATCTTTTGAATGTTTGCCTGCCGATTAGGCAGAATTTACTAAAAGGAGCAGCGGTCGACCGGACTGCTATCCCAAGAATAACAAAAAGCGGAATTAAGGGGAAGGGGTGACTTCAGTTTCTGGTGAAGCAGTTTCGGCCACCGGTTTGTTGGCTTCAGCCACCGCTTCTGCTTTCGGTTTAAGTTTGCGTTTGGGGAGAACATTGATCTTAGCGCCGATGAGAACTTTGGCGTCAACAAGGAGATTGTGCGCTGTGCCGGAGACTTGCGCCCCCAGAGAAATCCAGTGCTTGATCCGATCGATCTTGAGTGTCGGCTTCCCGCGGCGCGGATCATACGAACCGAGCGCTTCAACCGCGCGGCCACTCTTCGGTCCGCGCCGACTATCCACGACCACCAAACGAAAAGCCGTCTCATGCTTGCGCCCGACTCGCTGTAATCTAATTCGCAACATTAATTAGACCTTAGCACATCCTCGTTAAAAATGCTATCGTAACAAACGTGAAAGAAAAATATATCGAAGGGATAATTCGGATCTCGGGGAAAGGAATTGGTTATGTCAACGTTGATCCTAAAACTCCAAGCATCGAAATCGACTCGGTCAATCTCAAGACCGCTCTCCACGGCGACCGTGTTCGCGTACTCATTCACCCCGAAGCGGCCCTGCCCAAAAATGGTTTCGAAGTTAACCAAATCGGTGAAGTGGTCGAGATCCTCGAACGGAAAAAGTTAGAATTTGTCGGGACGTTGGAAAGCCAAGACAATCTCTGCTATCTCGTCCCCGACGACAGACGAGTTTACAAAGACATTCTAATCGGCGCCGATAAATTAAAGGGGGCCGGGACCGGCGACAAAGTTCTGGGGCAAATTACCAAGTGGGAGGACCCGAAGAAAGATCCGCTCGGCGAAGTGATCGAAGTGCTTGGAAAACCGGGAACGCACGAAACCGAGATGCTCGCGATCATCTATGATCGCGGTTTCAAATCAGTTTTCCCCAAGACGGTGGAGGATGAGGCGCAAGCGCTCAAGGCGGCTGAAACCGCGACTTTGCCCGCCGAGGCCAAACGTCGCCGCGATTTCCGCAATATCCAAACTTTTACGGTTGATCCAACTGATGCCAAAGACTTCGACGACGCTCTTTCCCTTCGCGCTTTATCTGATGGAACTTACGAAGTGGGAATCCACATCGCCGATGTTTCCCACTATGTCCGCCCGGGCACAGCACTCAATAGCGAAGCGGCCAAACGCGCCACTTCGATTTATCTCGTTGATCGAACTATCCCGATGCTCCCCGAGATTCTCTCCAATGATCTATGCAGTTTGAAACCGGATGAAGATAAACTCACTTTCTCGGTCATCGTCACCATGTCGTCGGCCGGCGAAGTTTTGAAAACTGATTTTGACAAAACAATTATCCGTTCGGCCAAACGTTTCACTTACGAAGAAGGTCAGGCGGCGCTTGATAGCCAAGAGAGTCCGTTTGCTCCGGCTCTGCTTACTCTTAACAAACTCGCCTACGCTCTGCGCGCGAAGAAGATTGCCGCTGGCGCGATCACCTTTGAGAATGAGGAGATCAAGTTTGAACTTGATCCGGCGGGCCGGCCGCTTCATGTCTTCAAAAAAGTCCGGACCGATATTCATTTGCTAGTCGAGGATTTTATGCTTCTGGCTAATCGCCGCGTCGCCGAATATGTCTCCGCTCTGGTGAAGGATCAACCGGGTCGCTTCGTCTATCGCATCCATGATCTGCCCGATCGCGAACGGTTGGAGACGCTCACGACCTTTGTTCGTTCTCTCGGTTATCGTTTGCCAATGACGAAAGAGGGTGTTACTGGTCAAGCGATCAACACCCTCCTTCAAGCTGTCGCCGGGACACCGGAAGAAAGTATGGTGCGCACGGCGACGATGCGCGCGATGGCTAAAGCAATTTATGATACTAAAAACATTGGTCACTACGGTCTCGCTTTCCCCCACTACACGCACTTCACTTCACCGATTCGGCGCTACCCGGATCTGATGGTTCACCGTTTGCTCGATCTTTACCGGCGCGGCGAGAAGCCGGCGCCCGAAATGCTCGCCGAATATCATCGGCTCGCCGCCCACGCCTCACTGCGCGAAATCGAAGCTCAAGACGCTGAACGCGATTCGATTCGCTACAAACAAATTGAATTTATGGGCGCAAAGATTGGCCAGGTGGTAAACGGCGTGATCTCCGGTCTCGCCAAGTGGGGTATTTTCGTGCAGGAAACCGAGACCCTCGCCGAAGGGATGGTGCGCTTGGCAATACTCAAAGACGACTTCTATATTTTCGATGAAAAGAATTATGCGCTGGTCGGTAAAAATACGGGCAAGAAATACCGCCTCGGCGACCCCGTCCGCGTCAAGGTGATTAAGACCGACCTCCCCGCCCGGATGATCGACTTCGAATTTGCGTAACGAACAAAAAAAGATAAAACTTGGCGGTCTTAATTAGCGTACGACCGTTTGTTAATTAAGACCGGATAATTTTCGAGCAAAGAAAAACCCCACCCGTTCGCCGAAGGCGAAATAGGGCGGGGTTGGGTTGGCGACAGGCGTGACGATTGTCAACCCTTGGACTGGCCATGGTTGCCGGAGAGGAGTGCTTTGACACCGCTCCAGTCGGCGCGGGACCGATTCTTGACAGCACAATACACGATCACGCTGCCGGCCATGAGCCACAGAGGCGCGGTGATAATGACAAACACCGCCAGTCCCGGCAGGAGCCCGAGCCAAAACAATCCAATCATGAAACTGTAGCCCAGACCGACGGCCAGACCGGCGACCAGACTGGCAACCAGACCGGCGGCCAGAGCGAAGACCAGACTGGCGACCAGACCGGCGCCCAGAGCGACGACCAGACCGGCGACCAGACCGGCGACCAGACCGAAGACCAGACCGAAGACCAGATCTTCTCGGTTCGAACTCTTGACTTCAGCCCAACGGCAAAACCACAAGCCAAGCCAGACAAACATTGCCGCGCCCAGCATATCCCACGAGCGGGACAGGCCCAAGGGCAAAGTGAGAATCCGGGCCGGAGTTTCAACTGTGCCGTCGGCGCTGGTTTTCTCGGTCAACCACACCACTTCGGTTAAGACCGGGATCTCGCCGGTTATCAGATTCCAGCCGTGCCAGAAAGCGCCCAGCGCCAGAGCCGCCACCCCCATCCAAACCACCGTTACCGTCGTCCAATTTCTCTTCGTGTCCATAACCTCTTCTCCGTTGTAAAAGAACTGTTTTTTTATTCCCCATAACGGTCCCATTGACCGCTATTTGCCAGCCCCTAGCTTAGCACAGGAGATAGGGGGTTGTCAAGGGCTGCCTGGCATACTCCACGGCTTGGTCGAGTTTGATCGAGAGGAGGCGCG
>Ga0209541_10010195_pt1 | contig 15027 bp, 11 predicted proteins | sample RifCSPlowO2_01_FD_184027 | JGI IMG/M metagenome (GOLD analysis project Ga0209541, IMG submission 184027) | Groundwater microbial communities from Rifle, Colorado - Rifle CSP2_plank lowO2_0.1 (SPAdes) (version 2) | ecosystem: Environmental > Aquatic > Deep subsurface > Groundwater | place... | reverse complement strand
CAATGTAATCTCTCGGACGATCCGCCCAAGTACAAATGGCAGAGCGTAATGAAGCCAAGCCGCGATCACGCGCCGTATCTTCAAGTAACACAGGAATTAGGACTTGATCCCAATGCTATGCCCGTATCATGTCCTATGCGCGACTCAAGTGGTAGTCAGGTGGGGTGGGGGGGTGCGATGGGGCCTGCGCAGTTCATTCCTTCCACATGGGTCTTGTATAAGGATGCCGTATCACGGATTACCGGAAATAACCCCGCAAACCCTTGGACGCCACGCGACGCGTTTACTGCTTCTGGTTTATTGCTTCGCGATAATGGCGCTGTGGGCGGGAGAAGCGCGGAGCTTAAAGCCGCCGCAAAATATTTTGCTGGTGGAAACTGGGATTCCTATCTCGGCCGCTCGTACGCAAATCAAGTGCTCGCGAAAGTGGACAAATACCAAGAACAAGTTACTTTTTTGAAGAGTCTTGCCCAGCAGTAAGGTATTTTCTATGTTGCTTGCGGTAGTAGGAGATCGCAAACCAGTGCGATTCATTGCGTATTTGTTGTAACAGATATAGGAGAGAAGTGGGCATCTCTTGTAATTTGAAGGGGATTTTTCGATCCGGCGTGTAAAGTTCCTCTTCTCTCTTTGCTATAGAAATAATACTTGGCGTCCCGGGCGCCAATTGACTTGTTGATACTGCGTTTAGCGCGGCATTGAGTTGGCCGCGGCCGCCGTCGATGAGCATCACATCTGGTAAAGGCCAGTCATTGTGTTTAAGCCGCCGGGTAAGAACCTCACACATCATTGCAGTGTCGTTTATGCCTTTCACACTTTGAATGCGAAATTTTCGGTACGCGTTTTTGTCAGCGACGCCATCAGTAAAGACAATCATAGATCCTACTGCGTATGTTCCCTGTATGTTTGATATATCGTACCCCTCTATTCGTTTTGGATATGCGGGGAGTTTAAGTAATAACCGAAGTTCATGAAGCCCTTTTTGATTTTCCACTATGTATTCTTTTTTTAACGGGGAGTGATGCTCAAAAATGCGTTCGATAGCATACGCATAATTACGCAGGCGCGCGGCAGTTTCAAATTCTTGGCGTTTACTCGCATGGTTCATATCTGCGTGAAGACAACGAAGAAGCTGTTTTTGTTTTCCTTGTAGCATATTTTTTAGGAAGCGGATGTTTTTTACGTAGGTTGTTTGCTCATCTTGTGTGGCGTTATAATTTTTTTGACAGCATATTTTTATACAGAGCCCCAGCTCGCCGCGTTGGCATACGCGGGCGTGGTTTGTTTTACATGTGCAATAGGGAAATGTTTTTCGCAAGGAGCGCAGTAATTTTTTAACTAAAGCACTTTCTGTGAACGGCCCGATGTATTCGGCCTTTTTTTCTTGTGTTTCAAGTTTCAGGTTTCGTGTTCCATGAGAAATAGGTTGGTGCGTAAAAAATATGCGTTCAAATCGTTCTTTGGTAAACCCCACAAACAGATATTGCTTGTCATCGCGCATTACAATGTTGTAGGGTGGAACATGTTTTTTAATAAGGGATGCTTCCAAAAGAAGAGCTCCAATTTCAGTTTCGGTTTTTTGCCAGGTTATGCGTTCTGCCTCGCGGAGCATGCGCCGTTTTGCCGCTTCCAACGGCGCGCTTGCAAGAAAATACGAAGATAATCGAGAACGCAAATTCGCGGCTTTGCCAATGTAGAGAATAGAGTTTTCTCTATCGCGGAAAAAATATACCCCGGGTGTTTGGGGTATGGAATCTCGCATGGACGAAAATGGAACTGACATTCTTTCGTTATACGCCTCAACAGAATACCTTGCAAGAATGCTTGTTTTGTTGTAGTGTTTCTGCAAATACACTGTTTGGAGGCGCGCGATGCAAGAGTACAATAAGCCTTTGACGCGCCCTGCGCGATTCAGGCATTTTTTCCAAGATAGACATGTGCGATCTATTATGATCTTTAACACGCTATTTCTCTACATATGGGGATATCTCTTGTGGGGAACCACGGAGGTTGGCAGTGGGGAATGGTGGCTGGAAGAGTGCGGCCATTTACTATGGTCGGGTTTTCACACATGGATTTTAATTTCCTACCAAAAGCATCATCATGCGGAGGAATTTGCATATTGGCGGGATAAAGAGGAGCGATTGATATGGTTTCGTGTGATTCGACTTTCTGTTTTTTGCTGGGAAGGAATTGAACTTATTCATGATTCAAGTGGGCTTTTTGCGACTTTTGCCCAGCTTAGCAATAGGGACACCATGGTGGATATTATTTTTTCAGGATTGGTGGCGCCCCTGTTTTCCATAAGTTGCCGGAGGTGGAAGGATGGCTTGAATCTTTTTTTTACGGATCCCAATAAAAGACAAATAACCGAACAAAGATTGCGACTTGTGCATGTGATTTTGCGTCAGGTGGCGGAAGAAAATATTGAAAACGAGCCTCAAGCGATGCGTAATTTGCGTGGCTTGATAAAAGAGACATGGCGGGAAAATCATCGCATTCAACCTGTGGTAAAAATGCTCTATGACGTTGCGCGCGGTAGCAGACGCGAACGCCGCCGTCGGCGAGCATACTTACGAAGTCTGCGATTGTAGAAAACCGATTGGATAATGGTTACAAGGCCTACGTTTTATGTATGAACATTACGTGGGCTTTTTTCTTTTTTATAAATGAGTTATCTTTGTCTTATGAAAATAGCAATTCTTGGTTTTGGAAAAGAGGGTAAATCAGCGCTTCGGTTTTTTAAAAGGACACCGCGATATAAAAGCGCCAAGGTGGATATTCTTGACGAGAAGCAAAATAAAACATATCTCGAGCATCTTGCCGCGTATGATTTGATTGTAAAATCACCCGGGGTTGCCTTTAGCTTGCCGGAAGTGGCCAAAGCTTACGCAAGCGGCATACTGTTTACAAGCGCCACCGCGCTTTTTTTTGATCATGCGAAGGGGCTTCTTATTGGTATCACTGGCACCAAAGGAAAAGGGACAACAGCCACATTGCTTTACCGCATGTTGAGGCAATGTAATAAAGACGTGTATCTTGCCGGCAACATCGGTATTCCCATGCTTGATATACTGCCCAAACTTACCAAAGATTCCACAGCGGTTCTTGAGCTTTCCAGTTTTCAGCTTCACCATCTCCTGTTTTCTCCGCGCATTGCGGTGGTGCTTGATATTTTTCCCGATCACTTGGATGCGCATGAGTCATTTGAAGAGTATATCGGAGCAAAGGGAGGAATTGTGGCAAACCAAAAGGAACATGATGTGGTGTTTTATTTTTCGGATAACAAACACGCGTCGGATCTTGCGAACCAAAGTCGCGCCAAACGCATAGGCATTCAACCGGACGCGTTTACGCTTTTTTTGCCGAAGGATCTTCAATTGGTGGGAATGCATAACTTTCGCAATGCCGTAATGGCGGCGTCCGTTGCGCTCTACCTTGGTTGCGATCCTGGCGTTATAAAACAGGTGGCCCGAAAATTTATGGGCAACCCGCTCCGTTTACAAAAAGTGCGTGACGCTGGTGGCATTTTATTTTATAACGATTCAGCATCAACCAACCCCGTCTCAACTGCCGCCGCCGTTCGCGCGTTCCAAACGCCTACCATACTAATTGCGGGTGGGCGTGATAAAGGGTTTCCTTATGACGCGCTCAAAAGCGTGGCGCGTTGGCCGGCGTTCCAACATGCGGTGCTTGTGGGTGAGAACGCCCCGTTGCTTAAAAGGGCATTCATGAACGCGGAGATTACGGAGGTTGATACGTTGGAAAAAGCAGTATACACGGCTTTCAGATACGCGACAAAAAAGCGAAAAAAAGGACAAACGTGGAACATTGTATTTTCCCCGGGTGCGGCAAGTTTTGACCAGTTTAAGAATTATAAAGAACGGGGCAAAAAGTTTAATGAGATAGTCAAACATTTGAAAATATAGTATTATGCGTTCGTACCTTACATCATGAAATATGCTCGATATTAGTTTTATTCGTGATAACCCTGATTTAATCAAGGAAGCCGTCCGGAAAAAGCGGATGGACGTTGATATTGATAAGCTTCTTGGGCTTGATGAAAAACGCCGGGGGCTTGTTAAGGAAACAGATGAATTTCGCGCCCAGCAGAATAGGGCAAGTGAGAAAATTTCTCATATGGCCGGAGAGGGGCGGGAACAAGCCATTGTTAGTGTGCGAGAATTGAAAGAAAAAATTTCTCACAAAGAAGAAGAATTGAAAACAATTGAAGGGGAATACATGCGATTGTTGCTTTTGGTGCCCAATATCCCCGATTTATCGGTTCCCGATGGTAATTCCGATGCAGATAATCAGGAGGTGCGAATGTATGGGGAGAAACCACAGTTTTCATTTGAACCGAAAGATCATATTACCTTATTGGGCGAGCTGAATTTGGCGGATTTTGATAGAGGGGCAAAAGTGTCTGGTTTTCGGGGTTATTTTTTGAAGGGGGATGCGGCAATGCTTTCATTGGCGCTGTGGCAATTTGCGTTTGAGGTGTTACAAAAAAAAGGTTTTACCGTGCATATGGCGCCCTCACTTGTAAGAGGTATTACCTTGGTGGGAACAGGATGGTTGCCCCAAGGGAAAGACGAAGTATATAAAGTGGAAAATGATCTATATCTTTCAGGAACGGCGGAAGTTCCCATGATGGGCATGTTTGAGGATGAAATTTTTGAGACCAAAGATCTTCCCATTACGGTTGCCGGACTTTCTTCGTGTTTTCGGAGTGAGGCGGGTAGTTACGGAAAAGATACCAAAGGGTTGTATCGGGTGCATGAATTTATGAAAGTGGAGCAAGTGGTGTTATGTCAGGCTGATCACGAAGAATCCATCCGGTGGCATGAAGAACTTACGAAAAACGCGGAAGGAATGCTACAAGAGTTGGGTTTGCCTTATCGTGTGGTTGTCAATTGCGGGGCTGATCTTGGATTGGGGCAGGTGAAAAAATATGATATTGAAGCATGGATCCCAAGCCAGCAAAAATACGGAGAAACGCACTCCTCTTCCTACTTTCACGATTTTCAAACGCGGCGACTTAATATTCGTTATCGCGATGCGGATGGGAAGCTTAAGTTTGCTCATTCGCTGAATAACACCATGATTGCCACTCCACGCATTTTGATTTCGCTTTTAGAAAACTATCAGCAAGAAGACGGTTCGGTGGTGGTGCCGGAAGTGTTACGGAAGTGGGTGGGGAAGGAGCGGATCGTGAAATTTAAATCTTGAAACTTGAAGCCTTGTTCACAATATAAAACCTGGGTTGAGGTGGATAGCCGTGCTATTTTGCATAATTTTCGCGCTATCCAAAAACACGTCGGCAAAGATGTTTCTGTAATGGTCATTGTAAAATCAAACGCATACGGCCATGGTTTGGTGGAAATTACATGTGTTATTTCAGCAAATTCCGGATGTTCCACTTCCGGAATTCCGGAAGTGGAACATCCGGAATTTTGGTTTGGTGTGGATAGTATTGACGAAGCTCTTACGCTTAAAAAAGCCGGTAGTACAAATCCCATTCTCATTTTGGGGTATGTCCCGTGTTCTCGTTTAATGGAAGTTATTAAGAATGGTTTTCGATTTTCTCTCTATGATTTAGATGTATTAAAAGAATCTGCTCGCATCGCAAAAAAATTAAAGAAAAAAGCATTTGTACATATAAAAATTGAAACAGGTACGAACAGACAAGGAGTCATCCCTGAAGATATTGCGGCATTCGCGCATACTCTCAAAAAAACAGATCCGTATGTGGTAGTTGAAGGAGCTTATACTCATTTTGCCGACACGGAAAATCAAAAATCTCGCTATTATAAAGAACAGCTCGCTCTGTTTCAAAATGCAATCCATGTTTTTGAAGAGGAGGATTTGCGCCCGAAATATCGCCATGCCGCGGCAAGCGCGGCGACGCTGTTATACCCTGATACGCATGGCAATATGGTGCGCTGGGGGGTTGGTCTATACGGTCTCTATCCTTCAAAAGATGTTCGAAACTCGGTTTCGAACACATTGCGGTTACGCCCCGCGCTTGCCTGGAAAACAAGGATTGCCCAAGTGAAAGTCGTACCAAAAGGTTCCACCGTTGGATACGACCGCGCGTTTGCGGTGTCGCGTCCAATGAAAATTGCAGTAGTGCCGGTTGGGTATTGGGATGGGTATGATCGCTCCCTCTCAAACAAAGGAAGCATGCTTATTCGCGGAAAAAAGTGTCCGGTGGCAGGGAATATTTGTATGAACATGTGTATGGCGGATGTAACAACTGTGCCGAGCGCGCGGGTGGGAGATGAAGTTGTGCTTTTGGGCAAGCAAGGGTCCATGGAGATTACCGCCGAAGAGGTTGCGGCAAACATAGGCACTATCAATTACGAAGTTGTTACACGCATTAATCCTTTGATACCGCGGGTGGTTATATGAAATCAGTTTTAACGCAATATAGAACAAAACAAAAACGCGCCAAGATTCAGAAGTTCCTTTTGCGTTTTGGCATATTTTTTATTTTAGTCGCGGGAAGTGTTCTTTTTTTGTTATTATCTCCACAGCTTCAGTTTGAATCCCTTGTTCTTTCCGGCAATGCGTTGGTTCCATCCGAAGAAATTACGCGCGCCGCGAATAATTTTCTTTCCGAGCGCGTTGCGCGGTTTTTTCCGCGCCGCGGGGTACTAGTATTCCGCCCCGACGCGTTTGAATCGTATATTTTGAAAGAGTTTCCAGAACTTTCTGCCGCAGATGTTTCGCGTTCTTTTTCACGCGAACTTACTTTACATGTTTCAGAACGGTCTCCATGGGGCCTGTATTGCAAAATGAACACAAATGATTGTTTTTATATTGCCCAAGATGGCGTGCTCGCCGCCCCGGCCCCCCAGCTTACCAGAAACGCGGTGTTTCGTATCACAGATCAGCGAACACTATCAGCGTTTTATATTTTAGGAGAAAAGGCGATAGAAGAATCTGATGCGATTTTTTTACGTCAAGCAGTTGATTTGTTGACAGATCACCAGGGGGTTACCGTACGAGAGGTTATTTTGGGTCGCGTGTTTCAAGATCAAACTGAACTTCTCACGAACGAGGGATGGTATGTGTTATTTGATGAACGCACAAACAAAAACCGCGCGCTTGAAAATTTAGCATTGGTGCTGGATCAACACATAACCGATCGAACAGCGCTTGAATACATAGACATTCGTTTTGAAGGTAAAGTATTTTATAAAAAGAGGTAAGTCAAGCATGGAATGATATTATGGGAATTTATAAATAAATATCGACATGCCGGCGCGGCCGATGGGTTCTTTGCCACGAAGCCAGGGGTATGCTTCTTCCGGCTTGGGTGGGGTGAGGCCTTCGGCCCACGAGGCGAGCGCGCCTTCTCGAAGTGTGGAAGAAATGGCGAAATATCCTTGCGGCGCGCCGCGCGCTGACCACCAGCCATCCACGCGGCCGGGGAGATAATAATCGCGCGAGGCGCCACCAAAGTAATCAAGCGCAATTGTTTCAATGCCATGTTCGTCCATGTATATGTGAAGACGTTTGAAGTCTTGCCCCCAGTCATAATTTGAGTCTACCGCGATTTGGTATCCATTTTCCGTTCCGCCGCCAAGCACATTGTAGTAAGATAGATAGTACGGATAAGCGTGAATGGTGACGCTGGCCATAAGAACTATGACTATTGCATATAGCGCGCGGGAAAATGAAGCATGCAACGCCCGCGAGTTGCCTGACGCATCAGTGGTGAGAAATCTTGTCACGCCGTAGGCAATAAGAATGTACATAAAAGGAAATGTAGGCAGGATATGCCGCAGGCCGATATTAAGCGGGGAGACAAGCGAGATGGTCCCGTACACGCCGATAACTACTATTGCTCCAACCAGTTCGAAATGTGAGGCAATCCATGCGCGCGTGCGGTTGTACGCGGATGTGGCGGCTTTTAATTTTATTATATGCAGTAAGAAACCGGCAAGCGCGAATGCGGCAAGAATATGCGACATGAGTTGTTCTTTTACCGCGTATAACAATGGGAAATACCAAACAGATCCTTTGGAAGATACGGTGCCGAGGAAGTAGGTGGTGTTTCCGCCTGCCGCGCGCTGGTTTGCAAGAAGCACGCCAGTAAGGTATTGCCCCAGCGGTTGCGTGATGCGGTGTTGTAATAACGATTCAGTAAATGCCACGTGTGAACGAAATCGATATGTGCCAAGCAGAGTTGAGGCATCGCGCAGGTTGCGGTCAAGCGGATATCGCGCGGTTACCTGGGCATACGCGGCCCATATAACTGCCACACCAATAATTCCTATGCCGATTGTTTGTGCGGCATACGCAGAAAACAGGCGTATCCGTTCACTCGCGTTTGAAATGTCGGCGCGGGACCATATCCATACCAAAATCAGAATTCCGTACATGGGAATAAGGAGAATGAGCGAAAATTTCAAGAGTTGCGCGATACCAAATGCAATACCGGCGGCAAAAAAACGCGCCCATGTTCGGTTTTGAAGAAACGAGACAAAAGTGGTTATACCAATAAAAAATCCAAGCGTTGCTCCCATGTCTGTGGTGACGTAACGTCCGTGCGCAAGAATGGTTGGTGAGAACGCATAGAGTGCGGTGGTCAACAACGCAATCAATCCGCCAAAACGCCGGTAGCTCCACACATACAAAAGAACGCCCAAGAACAGTGTCAGGAATATCATGGGAACGCGGGACCAAAATATAACAGCATCCGCATCGTTTCCCGATTGATACAAAAAAATGGTGCCATGGTCCCACTGCGCCCACTGATTCTTTGTTTCATTTTTCCAGGGCGCGGTGTCGGTGGGGAAATAGGGTTGTACCGCGAGGTTTGCTCCCAAGGCCGCGATATATTTTACCAGAGGCGGGTGTTCCGCGTTCAGGCGATAATCCTGTTCTTTCAAATATCCAAAACCTGCCGCAATATGCGCGAGTTCGTCGAAGGTAAGCGAATCCTGGGACATGGAAAAAAGCATGAGCGCGCCCATAGTAAGAAGGATTATGACGGCAAAAAGGTGATAGTAATTCATATTTCCCAATAAATACCTGTTGGCCATAAAGAACATTTTTCTTGTATGTAATGTGGGGTTAGTACGGGTTATATATATAAACGGTAAACCCGCTACGTTTTTCTTTTATCAGTGAAGGGAATGCGCGTTCAATTTCTTGCTCAAGCGCATTGTCGTGAAATGCCACAAAACCAATAATGGCGGGCTTTTCGCCAAGCTCAATACGGCGCGTGGTGTTCAGGCGTGGAAGATAAACCACATTGCGTTCTTTTTGGGATTGAGGAGTTGCGGTGTTTGTAAGATACACTACGGATTGTGCGGAAACCGGAAGGCCCTCATAATCCAGCTCGACTATGAGATATTTCATGGTATCGGGCGATAGCGAACGCACGTAAATTGCAAGTTCAGACAAATCTTGTGAGAACGCGGAAGCGGTGGAAGGAGTTTTTGCCCATATACCAAAATATAGGTATCCGGTGGTAAGGGGAATGACGGCGAGCAGTAGCAAGGCAACTTGGAAAGCAAGTTTTTTATTCAACATGATTCTAAGTTTTTCCCACAAAACATACGCGCCAAATCCGGCAATAATCATAACAGGCGGAATCATGCCAATTGACCGAAGCGCGTGCGGCATGCCTTCCCGCGTGAGTGTTGCTGGCAATGTCATAAAAAGAAGCCACGCGATAAGTGTCGCTTGAGCTAACCTATCCCCTTTCTTTATCATTGCGAATAATCCATACAGAAACGCAATTGCAACGATGGGATGTAGCGCGGGGAAACATGGGAAATTATGTCGCGGGTTGCAATCGCCAAAGACCGTCAACATGCTGACTATTTTTACGTTGGATATTACAAATGCGCGGAGCGGATGTTCGTCGGCAAACACGGAAACTTGTCCGGTGCGCGTGGCAAAATCTTCCGGATGTTCAGTGAAATACAAAATGAGCGGTGTACACACCGTAATAACAAAAATTCCTATCAGAACAACCGCGCAGGGGAAGCAGGTTTGTGGAGCCTTCCCTTCACGATTTTCGGAGGGCGGTGTTGGGGTGGTGGGCGAAGAAAATCGTGAAGGGAAAGCTCCTTCCTCTGTATTGTTCGCCTGTCCTTTCCACCATCGCCAAAGGCCTATAAGAATGGGTACGGCAAACGCAAACGGGATGAATCGAAACGCGATATAGCCGTTGAGGCCAAGGCCGAGCATAATGCCGGAAAGCGCAAAATCAAACATTGAGTTTCTGCGCATGCCGCGAAACAAAAAATAAAACGCCAAAATAGAAAACGTAGGCGTAGTGATCGTCCGAAAGCCGATGCGAGAAAGGGTGAGGTGCCAATAGCTTGAAGCAAGAAAAAACGAAGTAAGGAGCGCTATTGTTTCTTTACGAGAATTTTTCCAAAATAATTCCTTTGTCAAAAAATATATTCCCAATACGGCAAGCGTGCCGAACAATGCTGAAACAAATCGCAACACCCATGCTTCGTTTCCCAAAAACCAAATGGCGAGCGCTTGCAAATTAATAAACAAACCCTCGCGTCCGTTGTTGTCAATGTAATATGCGCGGAAGTTTCCGCTTTCAAGCGCCTGAAGCGCGTTTGTGCCATTCATCGCTTCATCGGGATACAATCCAGGCGGCGTGTCCGGCATGTGCCAGAAACGAAAAAAGATGGCGAGAAGAATAATGAATGCGAATATGGTGCGTGTGTTTGGCATGTCATAATAGTACCTTGTGCGGAATATGCTTGACAAATCATCCTATTTTTTTATGCATCTTGCTATACTAAAACCATGCCTGAACAAGAATCCATACAGACATTAGAAGAAGAGATTCGCGCGTTGGAGGAAAAACTTGCTGCGCGTAAAATAGAAGGGAAGGAAGAAAAAGAGGTATTTCGCGATGTGTTGCGCGAACATGTGGAAGCCACAAAGGAGACTGCTGAACAGCACGCATCAGCGGAGCAAGCAAGTTCGGGTGGCGTGCCGTCTGCGCTGGCGTTTGATTACGTTCTGCGGGCAAAGCAGAAAGCAGATGATCTTCGCGAAAAGGAACACCGCGAGCAAGTGGAAGCGCTTGTCGAGATAGCTCTTACAAAAGGCATATTAGCGGCCGTAGGTGTGGCGCGATATTTGGACAATCCCCATCTCTTGGATGATTTTCATGATATGCTTGTTGATGAGTATTATGAAAAACTAATCCAAGCTCGGAAAATTGCATAACAAATGACCCCAAGTCTTTTTTACTTTCTCCTTATTGCCGTTTTGATTGCCGGCGCGGGTATGGCAGGATGGTATTTTGCCGAGCGTACGCGTCAGTACGGCCGCGTGTCGGGCTCATTACAATCAGTGCTCTATGCAATTTTGTTGCCGCAGGAATCGGTGACGAGTGAACAGGAACATAGAGACCCAAAAGACATTATTTCGGTTATGGAGCACTTTTACGCGGGCTTGAGTTCTCGCGAAGAAATTCATACGTTGGGGTTTCTTACCGATCGGCCGTCGTTCGCGCTTGAAATTGCTCTTCCCTCCGTGGGCGAAGAAACTATGTTTTATGTAGCCGTGCCACGTAAGTGGAGCCGCGTGTTTGAAAAGAAAGTAAGCGCGCTGTTTCCGTACGCGCGCGTAGAACAAATAAAGGATTATAATATTTTTAACGAAAACGGAGTTACGGTTGGCTCCACACTGCGTCTGAAACGTGCGCCGTTTTTCCCCATTCGGAGTTATCGTCGATTGGAAGCAGATCCGCTTGAAGTCTTAACTACCGCGTTTTCAAAAATGAAAAAAGAGGGTGATGGCGCCGCTATTCAACTTGTGGCGCGGCCGGGGGGAAGCGAGTGGCAGGAAAAAGGGAAGCAAACAGCTCGTTTTTTAAAGAAAGGAAAAAGTCTAAAAGAGATACAAAAAACCGATTCGTGGCAGGGGGCGGCCACAAGCGCGTTGGAGGAGCTGGTTGGGGGTTCAAAGAAAAAAACAAAAGAGGACGATGCGCAAAAGTCATCCGAACCGTTTGATGAGGAGTTGGTAAAGCAATTGGAAGAAAAGGCCAGCCGGGCGGGGTTTGATGTAAACATCCGTTTACTTGCTTCCGCGGCCACGCGCGAAGAAGCGCTTGATATTTTACAAAGTTTGGAAGATGCGTTTTTACAGTTTTCCGACCCACAGGCAAACAGTTTTATTGTGGAGCGGAAAAGCGGGAGTTCACTGGAAGAGCTTACGTATCAATTTTCATTTCGCCTGTTCGAGGAGCGTCAAGCGGCATATGTAAGCACGGAAGAACTTACCAGTTTATATCATTTCCCTATAGGCGCGTTGTCGGCGTCCAAAGTGAAATATGCAAAAGCGCGCGAGGCCCCGTCTCCGGCAAACATGCCGCAGGAAGGTATATTGTTGGGAGAAAATATATTTCGGAGTGAACAATCACTCATACGCATGCAACGGGATGATCGCCGCCGGCATGTATATGTTATCGGACAGACGGGAACCGGAAAGACCAATTTCATGAAGAGCTTGGTGCATCAAGATATCATGAACGGGGAGGGTATTTGTTTTATAGATCCGCATGGGGAAACAGTGGAAGAATTACTCGAGCTTATTCCAAACGAGCGCGCGGATGATGTGATTTATTTTAACCCGGGTGATATCACGCGGCCCTTGGGTTTGAACATGCTTGAGTATGATCCAAATTATCCCGAGCAAAAAACATTTGTGGTAAACGAGTTGTTCAGTATTTTTCAAAAATTATACGGCGCAGTACCCGAATCTATGGGGCCCATGTTTGAACAATATTTTCGTAACGCTACCATGCTGGTGATGGACGACCCCCTTTCCGGAAACACTCTGCTTGAGATCGCGCGCGTTATGTCTGACAAAGATTTCCGCGCGCTGAAATTGTCGCGCTCGAAAAATGTGGTGGTGCGCGCGTTTTGGGAGGATGTCGCGGAAAAAGCGGGCGGCGAGGCCGCACTCCAAAACATGGTGCCATACATTACTTCAAAGTTCGACATATTTCTCGCGAATGAAATTATGCGACCCATCATCGGGCAAGAAAAATCCGCGTTTAATTTCCGTGAGGTCATGGATTCAAAAAAGATTCTATTGGTTAACTTATCCAAAGGACGCCTCGGCGATATAAACTCTCATCTGTTGGGTCTTATTATTGTAGGCAAGCTTTTGATGGCCGCACTCTCGCGAGGCGAGATTCCGCAAGACCAGCGAAAGGATTTTTATTTGTATATTGATGAGTTTCAAAACGTCACTACAAAATCAATCGCGACTATTTTGTCCGAGGCGCGGAAATATCGTCTGAATCTGATTATGGCTCACCAATTTATTGGGCAGTTGGAAGATGATATAAAAAAGGCAATTTTCGGCAATGTGGGGTCAATGATTTCATTCCGCATCGGCGCGGATGATGCCGAGTTCATGGAACAGCAGTTCGAGCCCGTGTTTGCCGCACACGATCTCATGAATATAGATAACTATAATGCTTATGTGAAATTATTAATAAACGGACAGACTTCAAGGTCCTTTAACATTCACACGTTTCCCACGCCGCGCGGGAATGGGGAGGTCGCCCGAGCGGTGAAAGAGCTTTCCAGCATGAAGTATGGCGTGCCACGCGAGGAAGTTGAAAATAACATAACACATAAATATGCGTAACGATTGCAACATCGCGGCAGTTATCGGATTCATTACGGCGGTGTTTATAACGCCGATTCTTGTTTTTTCCGAGACGCCGCTTGCATACGGAAGCGTTAGTCTGCCGATATGGTCGCTTTTTTTGATACTGCCGATTGGCGAATATGTCGCGTATATCATCGCCTCAAAATTATTTTCCCATGTAATGGCGCTTCGGCAATTGGGGCGTTTTGGCATTGTGGGTCTCATGAATTTTTCCGTTGATACCGGTATTGTATATACGTTGCAGTATTACACGGGCATTAGTCTTGATGATCCGCGCATATTATATCTTTTCGTAGTGTCGGGTTCTCTTGCTATCGTGAACAGTTATTTTTGGCAACGCACATGGACGTTTAGTGAGAAAGCGCCTCCAAGCACCAAAGAGTTTATCGGGTTTTTGATGATCACATTGTTAAGCATCGGCATCAATAGCGGCGTTGCTTTTTGGGCGGGCACCTTTCTTCTGCGGCTCGATATTATTGCAGAAAGCAGGGTGCTTGGCGCGTCTAAGATTATTGCCACTGCTGTCTCACTCTTCTGGAATTTTTTTGGCTACAAATTGTTTGTATTTCGAAAAAAGTAACATACGTTGAACAACAAAACTGTCCGTCTGTGATTGTTTTAAAGTGAAAAACATGTTACTGTTTCGGTATGAGTGAGCAGGTTTTATACCGGAAATATCGGCCACAGAGTTTCGCGGATGTGGCGGGGCAGGAACATATTACTACACTTCTCCAGAATGCTATTCGCCTCAATCGCATCGCGCATGCGTATTTGTTTTCGGGTCCGCGTGGCACGGGGAAAACCACGGTGGCGCGGCTGTTGGCGAAAGCGGCAAGCTGTGAGAAACCAAAAGATGGCGAGCCATGTAACATGTGTGGCATTTGCAAAGAATTTTCAGCGGGCACGGGGCTTGATCTCATAGAAATTGACGCGGCATCCAGCCGTGGCATTGATGAAATCCGCGAACTGCGGGAAGCAATTCGTCTTGCTCCTTCCCGCGCGAAGTATAAAACATATGTCATTGATGAGTGCCACATGCTTACCAAAGACGCGTTTAACGCGCTTTTGAAAACACTGGAGGAGCCCCCCGCGCACGCAATTTTTATTCTTGCAACCACTGATATTCAAAAAGTTCCCGAAACCATTGTATCGCGAACTCAACACTATGAATTCCATAAAATCGCCCTGCCGGTTATTGTGCAACGCCTTGCCAAGGTGGTAAAAAAGGAGGGTATTACGGCGGATAAAGATGCTTTGCAATTACTTGCCTTGTTTGCTGATGGCGGTCTGCGAGATGCCGAAAGCATGTTGGGGCAGGTGCTCTCTGGCCGGAGCACGCTT
>Ga0209541_10010192_pt1 | contig 15028 bp, 14 predicted proteins | sample RifCSPlowO2_01_FD_184027 | JGI IMG/M metagenome (GOLD analysis project Ga0209541, IMG submission 184027) | Groundwater microbial communities from Rifle, Colorado - Rifle CSP2_plank lowO2_0.1 (SPAdes) (version 2) | ecosystem: Environmental > Aquatic > Deep subsurface > Groundwater | place... | reverse complement strand
CAGACATTTCATTTATAACATTATAAATATCTAAACACGGGTGTTCTACAACTAGAGTTTTTATTTTACCGCTTCTTAAAAGATTTCTACTGCTTATTTCTATACCATTAGCGAGACATAATCTTCCAAATTCATTTTGCGTTAATTTTTGTAAGGTTTTCATTTATCATCTCCAAAAATTTCCATAAACATCTCGCCAGAATCATATTTTACTGCATCAGAAATGGAAATCTTTTCGTCTTTTACAAATTCCCTGACTTGTTTTTCAATTTCTTTTTTAGAATCTTTTGAAAAATCATATCCTCCTTCAGTCATTGCCGGAATTACTATTGTTTCATTTTTTGTTTTTCTAACAATATAAAGTTTTGTTTTATTTTCGGATTTATTTTCTTTTGGTTTTCCACCCATCATTAAATCAAGTAAATTATTTTTTTCAACTGAAAATGAAATATTATATGATTTTATAGAATCAACATTAACAATAGCTTCATCTTTTTTATCGTCAACGCTCACATATACGACCATTGTGTTTTTAGGAGTTTGAGAATAAGAATTAAGATTTAATGCTGTTGCTAAAGCTGTTCCGAATAAAATTTTTGTTAAGGTTTTCATTTTTTACTTAATTTTGATTCTTTATAATCTTTGTATATCTCTCTTTTGAATGAATCATACAGCATAAAACCCATACTTGCCTCTAAATTTTCTGGTTTATTTGCAAAGTCTTGATAATCTTTTCCAAACACGTAAATTTTGGATTTACCATTATTTGGATTATGTATAATAATTAACTCTGGATAATCTTCTTCTTTAGAGTATAAATCCGCCGAAATTTTATTTTTTGAATTTTTATCTAGGCTAATATATTCTAAACTATCTAAAGGATTAGTTAATATCAGGGCATCATAAGTAGAATCATTTTTATTAATGTCAAAACATTTACAGGGTATGTTCTCAAAATATTCTGATTTTGTCCCTTTTATTTTATTATAATAAAAATTTGTTTTTTCTTTTAAACATTTTATTTGTTCTTGCATATTTTTCTGAAATGAAAATCCTTTTTTTATGTTCATCTGTTGTCCATTTACATTTTCAACAATTCCTAAATTTAAACTTCCCGCAATCATTCCAGCAACTAAATAATTCAGTGTTTTCATATCCATAATAATTTCTTTGGATATTTAAATACCTTTCCGTTCCGTAGTAACTTTATAATTAATACATTACGAAAGATTTATAATCTTAAAAGAATAGGTGGGGGCATGGTTCAGCTCATGAAAAAATTGCTTATCTTATCTGGAATGCTTTATTCATTAAGTAATAATCCTGTAACAGCGCAAATAAAAAATTCCGGAGAACAAATTACTATTTTAGACTCCATAAAAAAAGAAAAAGTTCATTATGCAAAAGAACTGCTTGATTTAGAAAAAGAAGCAGGATTTAATGTTCAGCTTTCTGATTATCAAACTTTGGATTCTATTGTTAATAAGCTTGGAAAAGATATTTTTTTTGGGGGAGCAGATGAAAACTATAAAAAAATACAAGCAATTAATAATCTAAAGGGCATTGATTTAACCCTAAAGAACAGTAATTTTTCCTATAAAAATGAACCAGAACTTTTATTTTGTGAATCTCTAAAAACAAAAAATCTTAATTCCATTCATTTTTTAATTTTATATCTAGAAGTTGCGTCTAAAAAAAAATTTCAAATTGTTCCAATGAAAATTGGAGAACATTTTTTTGCAAGATATGCTTTGGATAGTTTAAATTTTATTAATTGGGAAACAACTTTTGGAGAAGAGCAACCAGGGGAGTTATACAAAAAATTTATAAAAGAGAATAAAGAAATAAAACCTTTAACTGAAAATGAATTTTTATCTGGAGAATATAGAGCTATTGGATTTTTTTTAAATAAAACAAAACAATTTAAAAAATCAATTGAATATTTTAACAAAGCAATAGAGATAGATTCTACTAACTCAAGAGCATATAAACTTCTTGGAGACTCTTATAATGCATTAGGAGATAAAAATAATTCTCTTAAAAATTATTCTATGGCAGTAGGTTTGGATGAATCTTTTTTAGATGCGTATATAGCAAGAGCAGAAATATTTTATAAAAAAAAGAATTTACTCGAGGCATTAAAAGATTATACTAAAGCAATTGAATTAGCTCCAGAAAATCCAGAATTTTATAAAATTCGGGGAGATATCTATAGGGGAGATATTTATTCTCCTTATTCAAAAAAAGGAGATGTCTGGGATGGAGAAAAAAAACCAAAACTGGCGCAAAAAGATTATGAAAAAGCTCTGGAGTTGATATTAAGAAAATGACGGACTTAAAAAATAAACTAACTGAAAAAATGCCAAAAATAAATTTAATTCCATTAAAAGACACGGCAGTTAATACTAAAACTCAAGCGGGATATGATTTGTTAATGATTGTTTTTGAAGCAGGTGGCTGGAAATGGAATTATTACAAAGATTTGTTGCATTCTTTTCCAACTTCTTACAATAGGTGGAAGGAATATGAAAAAGAAACTTCTGTTAGTGCAGGCGTTTTTGAAAAGGCATCATTTAATGAAGGCAGAATAATAGCTGGTTCAAAAATTTTTTTTAGATATAGACTCGGTTCTAAGATAATTTCTCAAAATGGATTTTATACCCTCCAAAAAATAACTAATGAAAATTTAAAAGAATTAAAAAATTGGTTTGAAAAATATAAACCATGCCGGAAGAGTAAAGGATAAAATGACTGACAAAACAAAAATTTATTTAATTGGTTTTAATGAAGTTTCTCTTTTTACATGCGATATTTATTATTCAAAAAAAATTAAAATGCTTGATGAATGCAATGTTAAATTAGATGCAGTTTTTGCAAAAAATTTTAATAAATTTCCGATTGTTGATAAATATTGCTTAAACCATAATGTTGAGACAATTAGTTTAGAAAAAGATGAGCAAAATTATTTTTTTAGTATTGTAAGATACGCCCATGCTAATCCTGACAAAAAAAATCTGGCAGCTTTAGCATCTGAAAGAATAGCAATAAATTTAGATTTTTTATTTAAGCAAGATCCATCTTTTTATTCATACCTTGTTAGATAATTGTTCTCTGATTTTTTAACAAACTAACCATTTGTCTTGCAACATTTTTTCCCGTATTTACATCGCTCGGAGTTGATGAAGTAATCATTTTTATATTTGGATTCTTCTTTGAATAAATTTCTCCATGCCCGGATTTTGGAATATAAGCAAAGCCATATTCTCTTAAAATTTTTGATTGTTTTGTATCTGGAGCTCCTGTCCAGCCAGGGTCAAAGGCTCTTCTAATATCAGAAATTTCTTCTTTTGTTATTAGTTCTTTTTCCTGTCTTGGAATTTTTCCAGAATATAAAATTTTTAAAAATTCTTCAGCAATATTTCTTTCCAAGAGTTTTCCTTTAGATTCTTTTTCTAAAAGCTGTGGGCCATATTCTTCTCTGACCAAATGCATTAATTCAGAGTCATTTTCAATTTCTTTTATTCCTCTTTTAAATTCATTTAAGCTGACATTTCCAACTTTGCTAAAATATAATGAAGGGTCTGTCATATGATAAAATTCTTCTTTTTTCTTTGGAGCTTTTCCTTTAGAAATATCATATACAGATATTTTTGATTCAAGCTCACTAACTAAGAACAATGCAAGCCCGCTGACAAGAAACATTATTCCTATAAATGAATCCAGAACATCAACTTTTTTGCTGACGACATTTCCTGTAATAATCGCAAAAGAAGAATTTAAAATGAAAACAAAACCGGCTAAAATAACAACTATGCTGAGTTTGTTCAGACCTCTTTTCATAAAACTTATATATCTCTGCTCCCTTTTATATTTTATGGGTTTAAAGAATAAAAAAATTGTCTAAAAAACTGAAATCAAGTCCAAACAAATTTTCTCTCTCGTTAAATATATAAACAATTTTCTCCTTTATTTAATATGGTAAGTAATTATAATATAGAAAATGTTTATCAAGGAGGATACAGCTCATTCACACCGAGTTATGGAGATGTTTTTACTGGCTATCGTGTTCCTGCGTCGTCGCTTGGTGCTCCGACAAATCCGTTTACTGCAAACCAAATAGCAGAAGTTAACAAACTTTTAAGCCAGGGAATTGTGCCAATAGAAATCGGAACCATAAAGCCGGAAGATTTTGAAGCAATTCCTCGTCAGCATTTTAAAGAAATCAAGCAAATGGCTAAATTAACGGGGGCCAAGGTGTCGCTACACTCGCCGTTGATTGAAGCTTCTGGCGTTGCTGAAGGAGGATGGAGCGAAGCAAACAGACAGGCTGCAGAATATCAACTAAATGATGTTGTGGAAAAAGCGCATGAATTGGACGCAAGAGGAAATATTCCAATCACAATTCATTCTGCAAATATTCCCGGAACAGAATGGAAAATAACTCCTGAAGGAAAAAAAATTGAAAAGCTGGGCGCAATAAATCAGGAAACAGGGCAGATGACTGCAATTAAAGAAGAAGTTAGATATTATCCAGGAAAAGAATCTATGATGGAATTAAAGCCGGGTGTTGAGGAGAAAATCCGCCGAGGGGAGATTAAAGAAATAAAAGAAGAATATTATCAGGAAATTCCTCTTGAAAAAGGAAAAATCATTTCTCCTGAAAAACAAATAAATATGTTGAACCATTCTGAATGGGATAATTCTATCTCCCAGCTTTTATTTCAAAAAGAAAGAGCAGACGAAATTCTCAGACAAAATTCTCCCCAGATTTCACATCTTATAAAAGAAATGGCTGAAAAGAAAATGACTTCTAAAGAATTAAATGAATATTTAAACGAAGCTCCGGTGCAAAGACAGGCGTATAATCATTTTATGAATGCCCAAACTTATTTGGAAGATGTAGAAGAGCATTTGAGCAGTTTATTCAGCAAAGCATACAAATATGGCTCGCCAGAGCAGAAAAATTTTTTAACTGAAATTAGAAATCAATATCAGGAGCAATTAAATAAAATTAATCCTGCCGATATTATGAGTCAGTCAGAAGTAGTGCAAAATTTAATGCATAATTTAAAAACTCCTGCGCTTGCTCCCCAAGTTTATGTTCCCGTTACAGAATTTGCAATGAAAGAATCTGCAAAAACTTTTGGAAATATTGCATTTAATTCTTTTAAAAAATTCGGAGAAAAAGCTCCCGTAATTTCTATTGAAAATCTTTATCCCGGCTATGCGTTTTCAACAGGAAAAGAAATGAATGATTTAATCCTTGCGTCAAAAAAACAATTTGTTGAAAAGGCGATTAAGGACGGAAATTCTAAATCAGAAGCGGAGAAATATGCGGACAAATTAATCGGCTTGACTTTTGACGTCGGACATTTGAACATTCACAGAAAGCACGGATTTAGCGAAGAGGATTTAAGAAAAGAATTTGAAGCGATGTCAAAACATGTCAAGCACGTTCATCTGACAGATAATTTTGGCTCTTATGATTCTCACCTTCCTCCTGGAATGGGAAATGTTCCGTTTAAACAATATTTTGAAGAGCTGAAAAAAAAAGGTTACACCGGCGAGACAATTGTTGAAGCGGGAGGTTTTGCAAAATCATTTGAGAGGTCGCCGTATCCAATTACATTAGAAGCTTTTGGCGCTTCTCCTTATTATGGCGGGGCGGGTTCTTATTCTTCAGGTTATGGAGAGATGCTCCCGGGAATACATTATGAAACATTTGGCGCAGGTTTTTCAAATTTACCTTCTGAACTTGGAGGAGTAAGAGGCGGAGGCAGAGAAGGAAGCAGAATGGGCGGACGAGGAATGGAGTAATTAATTTTTTTAAAAAAATTAATAGATGAATAATAAATATTCTTTTCGAAACTCGTTTCATTAAAAGATATAATCTGCAAAATAAATCTTTAAATATAAATAAGATTATATTAAATCATGCTTACAAATTTCTTATACAACGGCAAAAATATTCAAATCGTGGAAAATCTGGAATTAAAAAAATTATTAACTAAAAGCAAAAACAGAATCTGGATAAAAGCGTCAAATATAACTCAAGAAGAAAAAATAATTTTAAAAGAAATTTTTAATATTCACCCTACAACAATTGAAGACATTTCAACACGACACACAAGGATAAAATATGAAGAATTTGAAGAATACACCTCTATAATATTTAAAGGAGTAAAAAAAATTAATGAAACCTCAATAGATACTTATAATATTTCTTTTATAATTGGGGAAAATTATATTGTAACAATAAATGACGAGGAGAATTCTATAATTGAAGAACTTTCTAAGAATAGCAAAAAAATAGAAATGTTCTTAAAAAAAGACGAAGATTATATTGCCCATTATATCTTGGATAAAGAAGTTGATAGGGATTTAAATATAAAAATAGAATTCGGAGATGTTTTAAAACAGATAGAAAGAAAATTTATAGAAGAACACGATCGGGAAATTCTTAAAAATATTTTTTCAAAAGAGCTGGTGTTCTTAGAATTTAGACAATTAATGGAATCAATAACGGATGTTTGTTTGAATCTTACAAAACCGGCGGATAATTATGTCAACAATGATTTAATTCCATATTTTAGAGATGTTTATGATCATGCATTCAAAACGACGGAAGGAGTAAAAACAATGTTAGGACGAATGAATGGAATGAGAAATATTAATATTTCAATTAGCTCTATTAAAATGAATGAAACAATTAAGATATTGACAATATTAATGGCTTTAATGATGCCTTTGACAATAATTACCGGTTTTTATGGAATGAATATTGCTCTTCCATTTCAGGATAGTCCTTTTGCATATCTTTATTTGTTATTGATAATGTTTATTTTTGCGATGGTAATGATTCTTATATCTAAAAAAAGCGAATGGTTTAAGTGATGAAGATTTGATAAACCAATAATTTAAAAACTGAAATATATATTATAAAGTATATAATAAAAATGGTGAATAAAAAAAAGTCTGCGAAGAATATTCCAACTTTAAAATTAAAAAGTGAGCGCGAAATCGCAATGGATTTTGCGATAAAAGTTTATAAAAAATTTGAAAAAGCAATAAAATCAATTATTCTCTTTGGTTCAACAACAAAAAAAACGCAGACGGCTGGTTCAGATATTGACATAATAATTGTAATTGATGATGCTTCTATAAAATGGGACCAGGAATTAACTGCATGGTATAGGCAGGAGCTTGGTGTAATCTTGAAGGGTAATCCATATCAAGCAGATCTTCACATTAATACGGTAAAATTAACGACGTGGTGGCAGGATTTAATGAGGGGCGATCCAATTATTTTAAATATTCTTAGGAATGGAGAAGCGTTGATTGATGCGGCTGGATTTTTTGATCCTTTGAAATTTTTATTAATTCAGGGAAAAATAAAATCAACGCCTGAAGCGAGTTATAATGCTCTTCAAAGAGCGCCGATGCATCTTGCGCGAAGCAAAGCCGCAGAATTAAATTCCATTGAAGGATTATATTGGTGCATGGTTGATTCTGCTCACGCTGCTTTAATTGCAGCAAATGTTTCTCCGCCTTCTCCGGAACATATTCCAGAAGAACTTGCGCGAAATTTTGTCAATAATAAAAAATTAAAAATAGAATATGTCCAGTGGTATCGGGAACTTCTCGCGCTTCATAAAGAAATTTCTCATGGAAGAACTACAGATTTAAAGGGCGCAGATATTGATTTGTGGCAGAAGAGAGCAGAAGAATTTTTAGATGCAATGGCGAAGCTGATTAAAGAGATTGTGAAGTGATTTTGATTAATTCTGATTTTAATTTATTAAATTACTTGTTGTTTTCTTTTTCTCTGTTTTTTTCATCTCTTTTTTCAACCCATTCCAAATTTATTTTGCATTGAGGATTCCAGCAAAAAATCCAGGGTCTTTTTCCTTTTGATAGTCTCATTACCATCGGATAACCGCATTCCTCGCATATTTTTGCAGGTTCTATTTTTTTAATAATTCCGTTGGGTGGAAGCGAATAAGTATTTCTGCAGTCAGGATATGCATTACACGCAACAAAAAATCTTCTGTTCTTTTTTGAATAATTTATTGCCAAATCTCCTTTGTTGCATTTCGGACATTTTATTAATGTATTCTCTCTTTTTTGCTGTTCTCTAAATTTAATACTTGCATCAATTAATTCCTCTCCGATTTTTTTTTCATTTTTTTTAAAATCTTTTGTAATGCTGATAATTATTTCTTTTGATTTATTTATTATATCCTGTTCTTTTTCTAAAAGTTTTTTATTCACACCTGTTTTTTTATTTTCTTCGTTAGGATAAATTTTTTCTATTTCTTCCATATTGTCCTCAAATTCGTGCGTAAGTTTTTCGTCAATTATAATCGGAGAATATTTCTCCAAGCTTTCAATTAAAGAAATTCCAAAAGGCGTTGCTTTGATGCTCTGACCTTCAATATAATTTCTGTCATAAAGCGTTTCTAAAATATTTGCGCGAGTAGATTTTGTTCCTAAGTTTCTTTTTTCCAGTTCAGAAACAATTGAAGCAGGAGAATATCTATGCGGAGGCTGGGTTTCTTTTTGTTCTTTTCTTAAATCTAAGATTTTAACATCTCCGTTTATATCGGGAATTTTATCTTCTTTTAATTTTGATGGATAAATTTCAAGCCAGGATTTTTTTCTTATTGTTTGTCCCTTCACAGAAAATTTTAGCCCGTTAATTTCTGCAGTCACATTTTTGCTGTCAATAATTGCGTCGTCGCAAAACAAACTTAAAAATCTTCTAACAATTAATTCGTAGATTTTCTTGTCTTCTCCCGAAAGAATTTGCTTATTTCCCGTTGGATAAATTGACGGATGAGCAGGATCTGATTTTTCTCCTTCAATAGGAGTTTTTCTTGTAATTAATTTTTTAGCTTTAAATTCTTCCGCTAACTGATCTAAAATTTTATTATAGCCTATTGAAGCAGGAAGTTTTTGAGAGGAAGTTCTTGGATAAGAAATTAAACCTGCAAGATAAAGTGATTGGGCAATTTGCAAAGTTCTTGAAGGCGTTATTCCGTAAAATTTGTAAGCTTCTGTTTGAAGATTTGTTAAATTAAATGGAAAAGGAGGAGACAATTTCTGTTCTGTTTTTTTTGTTTCTGCTTTTGCTTTTTTTCCTTTTAAATTATTAAATTTTTCCAATTCTTTTTTAGCTCCGGGATCTCCCTCGGAGGCAAAAATGTCTTTGTTGTGTTTTAATTCCAGTCCTCTTATTCCGTCGTCAATCGTTATAAAAACCTGCCAATAAGTTTCAGGTTTAAATGCCCGAATTTCTTTTTCTTTTTCAACAATCATATTCAAAGCAGGACCCTGAACTCTTCCTATTGACATTATCCTGAATTTTCCTGTTGTTTTTATTGCTTCCATTAACGCTCTTGATAAATTAATTCCGTAAAACCAATCTAGATAATGACGGGTTTCTCCCGCAATTGCCTGCCCCCAATTAATGTGTGGGGATTTATTTTCATAAGAGTTCTCTAATTCATCTTTAGTTAAAGTGGAAAATTTCATTCTTGATGCGTCCTGCTGGTTGCATAAATATTTCATAATATTCATGCCGATAACTTCTCCTTCAGTGTCGTAATCTGTTGCGATTGTCAGCGAACTGGCATTTTTTATCAGCTTTAAAATTGTGTCATAATATCTTTTTGTAAAATCTTTTTTTCTTGCAAGATAATTTGGAGTCCAGGAAATATCAAAAGACGGAATTTGTTTTGCGCCGGAATTTTGTTTTAATGTGAATAAGTGTCCGACAGCGCAACCGACGACAATATCTTTTCCATTTCTGTTTAATTCATAATATGGGACTTTGTTTAAATCTTTTTGAATTGTTTTTCCAAGGGCATTTGCAATCTTAAGCGCTGCTTGTGGTTTTTCGGTTATAATTAATTCATATCCTTTTTGATTTAAACTTATTTTAGGGACAGAATATTTTTCAGTTTTTGTTTTAAGATTTTTTTTGTTTGATTTGTTTTTTATTCCAGACTTAATTTTTTTAGGTTCTTTTTTTTCCGGAGATGAATATTCTTTTTCAATAGAAACAACATTCTGGATATTTTCCTTGATTGGTTTTTCTGTTGCATATTTTAGAAGATTTTTTTTATCAACAATTTGCTCTTTAACAGATTTTTCTGTTGCATATTTAACATCTTCTTTATTGACGATGAAATGATTCTCAACAGCGTTTTCTTCGCGTGTTTTTTTTTGTTTTGGATTCATGGTATTTTATAAGTTATTTAACTGACTTTTTATTTCTTTTTGAATTTAGAAATTTTGAATAATTGAATATATCCCAATAATTCATCCAATCCTGCTCCCAACTTCAATATCTTTTTCAGGAGAAATTAAAACAACTTTTTCATGTCCGGCTGTTGATGCCGCCAAAAGCATTCCTTGGCTTTCAATTCCTTTGAGAATTCTTGGTTTTAGATTTGAAAAATAAATTATTTTTTTACCAATTAATTCATCTTTGGAATAATATTTTTTTATTCCTGCGCAAATAATTCTTTCCCTAAGTTCTCCGACATCAAGAGTTAATTTGTAAAGTTTGTCGGCTCCTTTAATTTCTTCAACTTTTTTTATTTCTGCAACTCTTAAATCCAGTTTTTCCCAGTCTGAAAATTCAGCAATTCCTTCTGTCATATTTTCCTAAATAAAACTTCTCCTTTTACGATTTTATTTTTATCATTCAGAGGTTTCTTTATTTCATTAAGCTCAATTTTAAATCCAAATTGCTTTGCAATTTTTTCAGAAGTTTGGGGGATAAAAGGATTTAATAAAACTGCGATTGCTTTTATTGAATCAGTAATTTCATATAAAACTTTTTTGTCTTTTGTTTCCCAAGGTTTTTTATGCTGAACATATTCATTGCATTCGTCAATAAAACTGAAAATTTCATTCAAGACTTTGTCTAATTCATAATTTTCAAAAAGTTTTTCAATTTCTTTAAGTTTTAATTTTTTTAATAGTTTATTTTCTGTTTTTTCAATGCCATGTTTTTCAATCAAAGCAGAAACTCTTGAAACTAAATTTCCTAATTTATCTGCAAGCTCATTATTATTTCGGTCAATTAAAGCCTGTTCAGAAAAATCTCCGTCGTCTCCAAAAGGCGTCCCTCTAAATAAAAAATATCTTGCTGAATCCACTCCTGCAATTGAAATTAATTCGTCTATATAAAGAATTTTCCCGCGAGATTTGGATATTTTTTCTTTGTCAAATGTCCACCATCCATGCGCAAAAACTTTTTTCGGAAGAGTTATTCCCGCAGACATTAACATTGCAGGCCAATAAACAGCATGAAACCATAAAATATCTTTTCCCATCAAATGAACATCTGCCGGCCAAAATTTTTCCCTGCCTTTTTCCCTCGTCGCAGAATAATAATTTGTCAGAGCATCAAACCAAACATAACAAACGTGCTTTTTATCAAAAGGCAAAGGAATCCCCCAATCAAAACTTGTTCTTGAAATAGATAAATCATTCAATCCTTCCTTAACTCTGTTAATTATTTCTTTTTCTCTATGTTTTGGTAAAATAAATTCTTTTTGATATAATTCAAGAAGTTTTTTTTGATATTTTGAAAGTTTAAAAAAATAAGATTTTTCTTTGAGCAGTTCTGCTTTCTTTTTATGTATTGGGCAAAATCCATTTTCTAAATCTTTTTCAGTGTAATATGCTTCGCATCCGACGCAATACAGCCCCTCATATTCTCCAAGATAAATATCTCCTTTGTCATAAACTTTCTGCAAAATTTCTCCGACGACTTTTTCATGCTCCTTGTCGGTTGTCCTTATGAATTTATCATAAGTTAAATTTAATTTTCCCCAATCTTTTTTTATTTTTAAAACAAGTTCATCAACAAATTCTTTTGGTTTTTTGTTTTGTTTTTTTGCAGCTTCTTCTATTTTTTTACCATGTTCGTCTGTTCCAGTAAGAAAAAAAACATCCTCTCCTTTAAGCCGATGCCATCTTGCTAAAATATCCGCAGCTATAGTGGTATATGCGTGACCGACATGAAGAATATCATTTGGATAATAAATCGGAGTTGTAACATAAAATTTTTTGTTTTTCATAATTAAACTACAAAATAAGAATATAAAAAATTAACTAATCCCCTGGTTCTGTTAAAAATTTCAGTTTTTTTATTTGTTTTGAGTTCAAATTTCCACTCAACCTCGTCTTTCAGACGAGACCCGTTCCCGATGTTTATAATAGATTTCCAAAAAAGTTACGAACTCAAAATTTTTTCAACATAACTCTAATTCCATCTATAATCAGCAACATCCCCGTCTCTGCTCTTTTTGGAATAAAAAGTCTTGTCATGCCCCAAAGATTTAACCAAAGCCCATAAACCAATTTCTTTTTCTGCTCTGTTTGGTTTTCTTAATTTATTTTTATTTTTTAAATTATTGTCATAAATTAAAATATTATTTCCTAATTTTAAATAATAATCTACGGTTTGTTGTGTTGGAATAGCAAACTGACACATTTGCACGGGAATCATATTTTTTTTAGCATCCCATTCCTGCTGTATTAATTCAAGATAAGCCGCAATTTCATGCGCGCAAATATTAATAATTCCAGAACTTTCTTTATCGTCGCGGTATTTGTATCTTATATTAAATCTTTTTGACGGGCATGAATGGTCTGAACCAATATTTAGAGAGATAGCATATTTTTCTAAAGAATCTTTAATGGGAACAGGAAAAAGCTTAAATTTATTTCTTTTTTCTTTTTTTGTTCTTGATGGAACTTCAACTATAACCTCTGCGCCTTCTTTATCAACCCTCTTGGGCTTGTCATAAGACTTGATAAAAATTTTAGCATTTGTCTGATGTGAATAAGCAAAAAGTCTTGCGCCTTCCAAACATTCAATTAAAGAAACTTTTCTTTTTCTTTTGTCTTTTCCCAACGGCATAAAACTATATCCACAAAATTCATACGAATTAATTTTATTAAAAGCTTCTTCCCTCAGCTGAACAGGAGTTTTTATAATGTTAAGCGCATTTTCTAAAGAATAATATCTCATTGGCTTAACTTCTGGTCCGTGTTTCATAAATTTTCTGGAGTTTTTATAATATTTTGGGATAAATGAGGGGAGTATTGTATATTCATTTTGTTTTAAATTTGCGATTTCATAAAAAGAATTTATTTTAACTAAATTTTTTATCTTAATTTTTCCAATTGTATTTTCTTTAAAAAATGTTTTCTTAACCATGTTTTTTTAAAAATTAGCCTATTTATAAAAATTATTATGCTGAAAGAATTAACACCGAAGAACTTTTAAAGATTATAACCTTAAAAATGAGTATGTTCAAAAAAAGATATTGCAAGGGTTGCAGAGAAAAAGTAAGCAGTAAATATAGATTTTGTCCAAGCTGTGGAAGTGAAATAAAAAGTTATAGCGAAGAAGACTGGGGAATGCTCGGAAGAGAAGATGTTCTCGGCGAGGAATCTTTTGCAAGCCCTTTTTTTACAGGTTTTGGCGGAAAAATGTTAAATAACATGCTTGGAAATGCCTTAAAAATGTTAGAAAAAGAAATGAAGAATGCGGAAAAGACTCCGAGGTCAAATTTTAGATTAATGATTAATGGAAAAGAAATTCAGATTGGTCAGCAGAAAAAACCTAAAGAGGCAGTTAGAAAAATTCCAAAAAGAGAATTTGGAAAAGAGCAGTTAAAAAAAATTTCAGAGTTGCCTAAAAAAGAACCAAAAACAAGCTTGAAAAGAATTGGAGACAAAATTATTTATGAAATAGAAATGCCCGAAGTAAAATCATTGAATGATGTTTTGATAAATAATCTTGAAAATAGCATTGAGATAAAAGCCATAGGAGAATCTACAATATATTCTAAAACAATCCCAATAAATATGCCTATAACAAATCAAACTTTGTCAGAAGGGAAATTATTTCTTGAACTGAATGGAAATTAAATTTTGGAATTGAGGGAAAATTAGTAAAATCCGAGCAGGCATTTCTAAAATCTCTACTCGAACTTGCACTCGTAATTGTAATTTATTTTAACGAATATTTTAATTATTTAGTCTCGTGCCAATTCTCTACTCGAACTTGCACTCGTAATTGTAATTTATTTTAACGAATATTTTAATTATTTAGTCTCGTGCCAATTCTCGCCTTCAACTTATCTATTTGCTCTTTTAATTTTCTTGCAGGTTCTATTTCTAAGAAAAATCCTATGAAAAAAGTTTCATCGCTTTCTAAAATTGTTTTTAAATCTCCGTCTCCAAGATAGTTTATTATTTTTTCAGTATCCTCATCAGACAATAAAGTTTTTGACAGCATTCTCCATCCTTTAATTGAGCCTGCTGAAAAATTCGAGTTTTCATATCCTAACGCCATCGCAATTTTCTCTTCAGATAAAATCTCATGATAATTAAGTTCATCTAAAAATTCTACTGATCTTTTCAATCCAGCCTTTGAATAATCTTTAATTACAAAGTCTGTTTCTTTTTGAACCCCCATCCAGATTTCTTTAAGACTTATTTTAATTAAAGTGGATTCTCCGCCGAGTTCAATAGAATATCTTTCAAGTTCTTTAACAACTTTTTGAATTAATTTTCCTTTTTGCACAACATTAATGGCAAGTTTTAAATCAAAATAATTTTTTATTTCAGAGTGATTGAGTTTTTCAACAAAGTTATCAAAAAGTTTTCTTTGTTTTTCTAAAAGCTGGATATGCTCGTTGGCCTTTCTAAGAAGATCTCCAGTGTTTATCAACGGATATCTTATATTTTTATAATACAAAGTAATCTGTTCTTTTTTTTCAGAGATGGCTATTACTAAAGTTTTTGCTTGTTTTGCGGTTCTTTCCGCGGCTTTGTGTCTTGTTCCTGTTTCAATAGTTTTGAATTTACTGTTTGGCACTAAAAGCACATTAGCATAATCTATTTTTTTTAAGTCTTTACTTAAAACAATTGCTCCGTCCATTTTAGTTAATTCAATTAATCTTTGCGGTGTGAATCTTGCGCCGATTCTAAATCCTCC
>Ga0209541_10010191_pt1 | contig 15028 bp, 14 predicted proteins | sample RifCSPlowO2_01_FD_184027 | JGI IMG/M metagenome (GOLD analysis project Ga0209541, IMG submission 184027) | Groundwater microbial communities from Rifle, Colorado - Rifle CSP2_plank lowO2_0.1 (SPAdes) (version 2) | ecosystem: Environmental > Aquatic > Deep subsurface > Groundwater | place... | reverse complement strand
CCAAGGGGTGTGCGAATACAACATAGTACGAGAAATTTTCTGCGATAGTCTGCGCGAAGTCCGTATCAGTCTGCGTGGTTTTAGAACTCGCCGAAGGTTATGGTTGGCGTTTGACTGGGAACAACTTCCCGAATATCAAACAAGAATCCATTCTGCTGATCTCCCGTGACCACAATATCGGCGACGGGGACAGGGTTGTCATTACCTGCTTGCCCGAGCATGGCCGGCAGATCGCGCGTGAAGCTTCGTACGGAAGTTCCCGCGGCGATTTGGATGCGTGCCGTTTCGGGCAATGCTCCGTAATAGTAATTGACCCCGATACTGTATGTCCCCGCCTGAAGCGCACTACATAAAACTGTGTAGTGCTCCGGACCGTACTGATACACATCATCCACATCCAGTCTTCCTGCAATACCCACCATATTGTTGTAATAGACATGGGCACCGATGACACCAAAGTCTTCAAACGCATGAAGGTCGATGTCTGGTTGATCATCCCACCAGAGGGTTACAGTGATGGCGCCTGGTTGGGCGAGTTGAGGGGGTTCCACAAGCGAGCCAAGCATGGTTGTTGTATCATTCATAACCTGAACAATACTTCTGCTTCCTTGCGCTGTGTATTCCTCAATAAACCCATGACCTTTCCAGTCGCTTGATATTGCACCGCTTCCAATATTGGTGATGTTAGAAAACCGGGGCAGTGAAACGCCAGGCGGTGTCGCAAGTGTGATTGCCTGAATCACCAAGTCTTCGACAAGTGTCGTGTATGGTCCTCCGCCAGCGGTAAAGCTTGCGGGGGTCGCCACGGCAACAATGCCGAAACTTGAAGTTGTGGTGAGCGCATTACTTCCCGTAAAGAGCTTTTCATACGCTGCATTAGCAAAGAGACATCCCTGCGAATGGCACTCCACCATCACCTTCTTTCCCTCCAATATGCTGGTGCGATAGAGGAGTATGTGATTGTTCAAGTCTTCCGGCGCAACGCGTGTTGCGAAATCAAAGCGTGCTGCCATTGCTTTCAGTTCCGTCTGAAGCGCATCCGGCATCACCTCTTGATTCCCCAGCCATCGCCAGAATGAAACCACGACATTATCAGCACCGAGCTTTTGCTTCGCTGATTCATACAGGTCTTCAAAGAATCCGTATGATTCATTGTAAGCAAGACCAAATTGAAGTTTACCGAATTCTTCGGAGGAAAGAGTCGCCTTTAGCAACTTCTCAAGCACTATCTTTGATGAAACGGCATCATCTTGTGTATTCATGATGCCGTTGCCGAATACAACCACAGTTCCCGGAGTTGTATTTTGACAGAACGTATCGGCTCCGAAAGATACTCGACAGAACAGTAAAGCAAAAACCAATACTGCGCATACAATGCGTTTCATTTGCCACCTCCGTTGAGTGGTGATTGTTGGTTAGTTAGGAAGCGACACTACGTTAAAGTCGCATGTTGAAGCGATTTGACTGTCGGGTGTTCCTGGAAAGTACTCGGTACCAAGCAGTTTATTATAGCTGAAATATGCTTTATTGCGAGCATCGGTGTTGAGAATAATTGGTCGCAAATCACGCTTCATGTTATATGATTCACGAGCAGCAACGACATCATTTCCAAGTACGTATGTGAGGCACTCAGATGCCCTACTCACCTCCTCTCCATGTTTCACCGATTTCTGCTTGTCATTTGCGTCGAGAAGGGCGTTTTGTACCACTTTCGCATACTGAAACAACGCTTCCCGTGTCTTTTCGGAATCCTGATGATTGATTAGGATGAAATTATAGATATCATCACGGACGCCTTTAGGGTTAGTAATGATCCCCGCAAGCGTCGCTTTACCAGCTTCGCCCGGATCGGGCACAAGGCCGGGAATTTCGGCGGGGCTCGTGTTGGTTACAGCAGAATCGCCTTGATTCCCACCCTTACTCCAAGGCAATTTACATCCCGTAAGTCCGCAGGAAACAAGAACGAGGACGACAAGCGCGCCCCCAGCTACGATAAGTTTCTTTGTCGGTGTATTCATCATGTTTCTCCTATTGTTGTGTTAAAAGGACTGCCGAAATTATTTAACCATAAACCATTATTATTTGCAAGAGCTGAACTAGTAGTGGTACATTCATAAACAAAAATTTTTCTTACCCAATCTCATTCCCCCATCCCGGCAATTCGATAAAAAACGTCGGTCACTCAATCAACACACTTTTTACTTTTTGTAAATACTGTCTCTTTTCCCGATATTAAGAATGTAAATTTTCCCATTGATAACATCAAAAATAAGTCGATACATTCCTACACGGAAACGAAATAGAAAATTTCCATTACAAACCAAGCTTGCCGAATAATTTTTCTTGCGAGATAGTTTTATTTTTTTGTATTTCGTGTCGTGCGTTTCTTATATCAACAAGATGATCGACATACGCGATAAAATCCCCGATACGCTTATCGAGTTTCTTAAGGTGGAGGTATTCGCTCTTTTCAATCATTATTTTGTTTTTAGTATTCATACTAGACATGGATATATTATAACAGACAAGGCTGGGATGTCAAAAAAATGTGTTCATCCACAAAAAAGATTTCAATCATCCGATCTCATTCCCCCATCCCGACAATTCGATAAAAAACGTCGGTCACATATAATTTTCCCTGCCTGCCGGCAGGCAGGTGTTGAAAATTTATGCGACCCCGGCTCGCGCCGTCGCGCTCCGCCCTTGAGAAAGCTCCACGTATTCGCTTTCTCACCTTTCCCCACTCCCCGACTCTGGAAGTTCAACAAAGAATGTTGAACCTTTACCCACTCCTTCGGACTGCGCCCAGATGGTGCCCCCGTGCGCCTTGATGATCTGGTGCGAAACATAAAGACCCAATCCGCCCGGGCTCATGCCGATACTTCGACTCTTGTCTGAAGAAAGTTCCTCGTCATAGCGCTTGAAGAGACGAATGATGGTATTAAACTCCATTCCGGCCCCCGTGTCGGAAACGGCAATACGAATCTTCCGCGCATCATTATCTCGGGTAAGAAGGATGCGCACAAATCCCTTCGTAGTAAATTTGATGGCGTTATCAATAATATTATTCAACACTTGCACGAGCTTTGGGCCATCGCCACGCACATTGAATGCGCCATTCTGCTCAACTTGAACCGTGAGCGCAATTCCCTTGTCTCGCGCCTCAAGATTGATATTCTCGGCCGTATCCGTAACTATTTTTTGGATATCAACCACGGCAAAATTAAATTCCATTTTACCTCGCTCAATACGTGACACCGTGAGAAAATCCTCCACTAGCCCAACAAGGCGCTGGCTTGATTTGAAAAGTTTTTCAACTGCGTCTCTCGCCTGCTCATTGAGCGCTCCAAACGACCCCTCAAGGATCATCGATGCGTACCCTTTAATGGCAGTAAGCGGCGTGCGAAGCTGGTGTGATGCGATAGATACGAATTCCGACTTTTGTTGCTCCATTTCTCGTAGGTGTTCATTCGCTTTTGCTAGGTCTTTCACCAGTCCCTCAATCCGCTCGCGAGTTTGCACTTCTTTAATGATTGTACGAATAAGTAACACGCCGAAAATAATCGCAAAAAGAAGTAAAAATCCATTGATCACTTTATCAGTAAGACTTTCCGTCGTAAGCATACGAAGAAGAATGAGGAACCAGATAAAAAAAGTGAGAACTTCTGTTGCAATAACTTTAACGTTAAACAGATGGAGTTTTAATATCGCATACGAAATAGAAGCTATCATAACAACAGTGGCAATCTGTCCAAACCAATTGAGTGTAAAAATACCCAAAAAAGGCATTATAAGATTAGTTACCACACCAATCATTGTTGAGACAAGGGTACCAATAATAATATAGATTATTTGTGCTCGGATAACCCCCTTGTTACTAATTAGTTTTAGTAAGAGATTCAAATACCCCCAACTAAAATAACCAACAATATAAAGGGCGTAAATTACATGGTAGAACTGATTAAAAACGATCTCCCTTTCACCCATGGAAGGAAATTTTGTCTCCTGTATTAATACATCTGGCAAAAGTGAGATTAGTAGAATTAGTAAAAAAGGAACGGGAAGCAGATATTTCTGCCAACCCTTAAAACTAAACGTTTCGTTCGGAAAAACAAAGGTAAAATAAAGAAAAACAATTGGTATTATAGCGGCGGTAAAATATAGTATTCTAGAAAAAAGTGTTGCAATGTCGATATGACTAACACCTCTAAAGAAAACCATTGAGAGAGACCAGAAGACGACACTGAGTGTTACACCAAAAAATAGAAGATTTGTTAGATTCTTTTTGTTTCGCAGGTACACTACGGAACCAAAGATCAGGTTCGCAACAGTAACCAAGAGTATAAATGTGCTTTTGATATCTATATCAAACATTTTTCTCGCTTAAGAGATTTCTTACGTACTCAAAGTCTTTAGCTGAATATACTTTATGAAAATTCTGAAACTCCCCAATACGAAATCCTAATCTCTTCGAATGTTTATCCATGACACGCAACATGTCGTCGTCAAAATCAAAAATTTCACCCACTTGGAAACTTCCGTTGTAACCATTTACATACAAGATGATTGTTTCAGCGAGACAGCTAAAGATATCTTCTTTGTGTTTAAGACCAAAATTAAAATGTGGATCAATGCCTGGGGCATGAACAACCCCGCCCTCTAAAATAATAACATCGTCACGATCAAAAATTATATCCGGATTTACATTTGAGGGTTGCGCATCGTCAATGACCAGCGCACCTGCCTTAAGGTGTTCTGACTGTATTATGGCATCGGGATGATTTGTTGCAACAATAACGACATCAGCAAGCTTAATTGATTCAATTTTATCTTCTTTTTGAACACTAACATCGGAATTAAGGACTTTCAGTTTTTGACTCAAAATTTCTAATTTTTCCTGTTTACGCGGTAAATCTACCAAAAGTAAATCCTTAAAACCTCTTTTTACTAGGATATGTGCGCAACCAGTCCCGATAGAACCCGCTGCCCCTACAATAGCTACTTTGATATTATCTCGCCTGATATCTAATTTTCCTAAAACAGCTTCAACCGTGTCTAGTATAATTTTTGAAGTATAGATTCTTCCGGTGGTTATACCCACATTAACATGAGGCAAGATATCAAGGCCACCGCGGGTTAATGAAGCCGTTAGTGCACCTAGACCAATCATTGTTGCACCCTTTTTTTCCGCAAGTTTTGAAGCCTTGATAATAAATTTGAGTGCGAGCGTACGGTCGTTTAACATCTGCTCGGCAGTAATCGGTATGCTTATTACCCACCCCTTTATATCTTTATATCGTTTATTTAATTTTATGTGCCCAGTAATTTCTGAAACAGTAACTGGCCAAAAAAAGTGCGCTAACATGAATTTTATAAAACTTTTTGGAAGGTAGCGTAAAAGCGGATATTTTCGATAAATATCAGGGATATTCCTTGGGTGTACTAAAAACGCAAAACCCGCTGGGTTAGTTGGCCATGGCTTGTAACGTACCATTAAATCCGCAACGCTAGATATTGCAAGAGAGATAGTTTCCATTTTTATTAAGAAAATTTAGCAAGAAAAACCATTATTTCTTACCTAACTACACCCCCAGAATACCAAAAATCCCTCGATTTTTCAACGCCTTTGTGGGGATATGTTATTTTTCCAAAATTACCAAATAATTAATAATAAGGTGATTATCTCTTGGAATTAAGATATCTAAAATTAAAAATAAGATATTGATTAGGAACCAAAAAATTATAAGCGGTAATTTAAAAATATGTCTAAATAATGGCAAAAACGCGAGATTGATAAGTTGACCAATACAGATAATTGAGCCCCCGTTCGGAACTATACGTATCGTTTTAAAATCATGAAACAATAAATTAAAACTATCGGGTGTAAATCGCCAATAATCTTTTGGTAATCTATGAATACTCCAGAGTCCGTGGGTAGATATAAACGCCTTACCCCCTTTCTTTAATATCCTTAATACCTCTCGGGATGCACGTTGTGGATCTGCAACGTGCTCAAATACTTGCGTTGCAAGCACATAATCAACTGAATTACTTGGAAGAGGGATGTTTTCAATTGATGCTTTTATGTTTACTGAATATGTGTGCGGGTCAATTGTTAATATTTTACCAACCTTGCCATTAAAAAAATGTTGATATGGGGGCTCATCACCACTTCCCACATCAATAAGTATTTGTTCATTTTTTTTATCTTTAATTGGTAAAATATTAATTTCATGCAACAAAACATCTCGTAAATATCTAAGATGTAAAAAGGTGCACTGAAAAATTCGGGGATTAGCCCTTGACTCTGCAGTAATCCCTAATATATCGACCCCTAAGAATGTATATTTCTTTTTTCTCATAAGATACCTGTAAAAAACTTGTGGTTGGGTGATGCTTCAAGTAATTGAAAAATTCTCCACTCTTTATTAAAATTGTAACAATCAACCATCTTAAAACTATCCCCGTACTCCTGCATTTCTACGATTTGATTATTATCAGCATCAGCAATAAGAAAATTCCCATTTGCCAATAGAATGGTGTCCTGCACCCACTTAAATTCATTTTTGATTATTTTTATTACATTAAATTGTTTGTCATACACAAGTGCCTGATTGTGGGATGTATCAGAAAGTAAAACGGAATCCGATATCTTATAAACACTATGAGGATTTGATAATTTGCCCGCTAGGATCGTAAAATTTTTATCAATTTTATTTATTTTTACTAACATTCCTTGGTGAAATAAAGTGGCGAGGAGTGTTCCATTTTCATATGGAATTACAGAGTTAATGTGGGTGGTTTGTTTAATGGTAGGGTAAATTTTCTTTGAGTGGTCGTTGGTCTTATTAATCTCTCTGATATCTCCGGTGGGCGTTTGATTAAAGCCACGATCTGTTGCCCACCATTCAAATATTTCTTTGCCAAAAGAATCAACTTCAAGTATAAGATCAAGCCCTGAACTCGTAACGAGAAAATTATCATTAACTTTCTGTAATGAATGTAAGGCATTAAATTTAGAATGCCGTAAGCAGTATTCAATTTTACCATTAGGACTTATACCAAGAATTTCATTTTTGAAAGAATTAACAAATAAAAGCTCTGTATCTAAAAAAATACCGGACGGGATATCAACATCAATATCCCATACAATTTTTTTTGTTATCCAGTTAAGTATAATGAGTTTTCCACCAAGATGAGGTGGTAGCCCCCTATCTGTGTCAAAAGATGTCTCAGATTTTGATTGAGTATGCTTTGCCCAGTGTTGTTTTAAAAGAGTAAACTTAGTAGTCATAAAACTAACGACTATATAAATATCTTTACGCTTCATTTTCATGGAATATATTGAGTAATTTACTATCTAAATCTTTTATACGGAGAACCTCCAAGCGTATATCGTGCTTATCTGTGAAACTAATTGCATCGGACCATAATTGCAAAACTGCTTCCTTCATAATCTTTTTATTCATATTGTTCTTTAAAAGTTTACTCGCTAATTCGTAATACAATTTTGGTTTCTCATTAGCAAACTTGGATTCTTCTACAAAATTATAAATATTTTGAAAGCTGTCTTGATTAACCGCTTTAATGACATTTGCAATGCAAAAAATAAATTCTTTTCCATAGATATAAGCTTTGGCGCCCGTAAATTCAACCCCGTGGAGTTTCCCTAAAAATTCATATGCGATAGAAAGCCATCGTGTAGCAAGAATGTTAAACCGATGATCTAAAAGTCTTCTGTTTTTTTTATCCTTAAAAGAACACGCTAGTCTTGAGAAAAAATTTGTTGGATCGTACAAAACTTTAACCGACAACAATGACGCGGACTCAACCGTCCACCTTAAGCCAACGGAAAAAAGTTGTTTGGTTACTTCTTTGTCAAACTTAATAAGAATAGTAACTTTTTGATCCTTGTAAGATTGAGAATATTCCTTATTGATAGTGGGGTATGAATTAATAAGGAACGACTTGCTTGACTGTTTTATTTTTTTATTAGTGATAACAACTAAATCAATGTCAGAAAAAGAATTGTGCGTATTGGTTGCTACTGACCCAAATATACCAATAGCAATAATACATTTACTATTGTATTTTAAAATCTTACGCGCAATAAGTGATGCGACATAATTGTGTTTATTTTTTATATTTTTTTTCATATTATCAATAATTCCTTATGATTTTAGAAATCGAAAAAACAATTGTGAATAATAACCAAGCGTAAAAATAAATTTCCAAACAAACTTATACATCGCAGAAAAAATACCAAATTTTTTATAATCTTGATAACATAAGACGGTAATAAGAAAAGGGAAACGATATATGTCAAATAAAATTGCTGAGAAAATATTACGACCACCACCCCACTTGAGTGTTGGTATGATATGTCCCTTTGAGCAACCAATCTGCTGTCCTCCTCCACAACGAAAAGCTGTTCTCAAATCATGGAAAATTTTATAGTGTGGATGATATACAATAGCGTCCTTCAAATAATGGATGTCTATGTGACTTTTTTCTATCCTTTGCTTAAATTCATAGTCCTCACGCCAATATAAATCATCTTGGTAAAAATATCCGCCAATTTTACTAATTATACTTTTTCTGAAGAAGATTCCAGGCATATAAGCTGCATTAATTTTACCAGGTAGACGATTATTGGCAAGAATTTTAGTTATACCACCGTACTCTTTAATCACGAGGTTAAGCTTCCCAATTTCATATTTCCCGAGACACTTAATAACCTTACGGAGTGTACCAGATTCAAGCACACAATCCGCATCTAAAAATAATAAATTTTCGCTTAAGGAATTCTTTATCCCTTCATTTTTTACTGTGCCAAGACTTGACGATGGTATTTCTATAATTTTCAATGTAAATTTATCGAAAGATAAATCTTGAATAGTCTTTCTTAAAGAAGGCTCAGTGTTATTTAATACCAAAACAACCTCAATGTCTTCGTCTATTGAACTAAGCAGATTTGTTATTTCTGAATGATCTCTAACACCGACAATTAATGAAAGTTGTTTACCCATTTATATTTTCATATCTTTCTTATGGCCAACAAAAGGGGGATTAAGAGTAATCATACTCCCAACCCCCCACCCCCGTTAATTATGATGCATTGGCAACCTTAATCTCTACGTGAGCTTTCCTTAGACTAGATTGTTGCTCTTTGACTTCAGACTCCTCTATTTTTTTATAAAGTGGTGAAACTGAAACAATTTTCTGAACCTTGTGAGGCTCAGGGTATTCCCAAACTACTTCCCATGATGTAAGCCCGAGAAAATCATATACCTTCTCAGAAGTTCTGGGTAAAAACGGACTTGCGAGTATGGCAAGTACTCGAATCACCTGAACAAGTACAGCAAGATCGGCTTCAATCTCATCTCGCCTTGTTTCATCCTTGATCTTCTTCCATGGTTCTCTTTTATGAACAAAGCGATTGCCGTGCTCGGCAAGATTCAACACCGCCCTAAAAGCAGCACGAAACTTACCCTCCTCAATAAGACTTCCTATCTCATGAAACGTATCCCGTGCGAGATTCAGAAGTTGCTCAGACTCTTCATCTAACGAACTTGGGAAATGTACACCGTTGGGATATTCCCTTTTTGTGAAGGAAAGCACGCGGTTAACAAGATTCCCAAATGTTCCGATGAGTTCTCCATTAACCCGCTGTGCATACTCAGACCATACAAAGTTAGCATCACTAGTTTCAGGCCCATTAACAACCAAGAAATACCTAAGTGTCTCAGGGTCGAAATGAGACAAGAAATTAGGAAGCCACACAGCCCAAGCCCGACTCTTAGAGAATTGCCTCCCTTCGAGATTCAAGTACTCTGAGGAAATAATTCGATCGGGAGTGTGTAATGAGCCTTCAGCAAAAAGAATTGCTGGCCAAATTATTGTGTGAAAAGGAATATTGTCTTTCCCGTGGACATAATAATGGATAGCTTCGTCGTTTTGCCAATAATCCTTCCATTTATCCTCATCACCTTTTCCCTTCGCCCACAACTTACTTGCTGAAAGATATCCCGTCACCGCTTCAAACCAAACATAAATCCTTTTATTTTCATATCCAGGAAGCGGGATAGGAACACCCCAATCAGTATCACGAGTTATAGCGCGGTCATGCAATCCCTGTTTAAGAAAACTCTTTGCAAAGTTTTTTGCATTTGCACGCCATGGTTCGCTTTTCGCATCAACCCATTTCGTAAGCACCTCCTCAAGTGCCGAAAGTTTCAAGTAAAAATGTTCTGATTCTCGTGTTTCAAGACGCAGGTCTTCTTTTGATAACTCTCCGCGTCGCCTGAGGATTTTGGGATTGATTTGAGGGTTTTTTAGCTCAAGAGAATCAAGTAGTGAACCACATTCATCACACTGATCTCCACGAGCTCCCCGGTAATTACACTTAGGACAAATACCCTCTATGAAACGGTCGGGAAGAAATCTTCCTAAAAACGGAGAAAATAGCGCCTTTTCTGTTTTTATATAAAGAAATCCCTTTTTATACAAATCAAGGAAAAGTTCTTGCACCACTTTAGCATGGTGCTCAGTTGTTGTGCGAGTATAGATATCATATGAGAATCCGAGACCCTCGATTAGCGTCTCTTCAAATTCATTATGATATCGATCTGAAATTTCAGACGGGCTAATACCTCTTTCCGCAGCTTCAACAGCAATCGGTGTACCATAACAATCACTCCCAGAAACAAAGAGTACTTGGTCACCATTCAGGCGATGATATCGTGCGATAATATCAGCACCAATAAATGCTGATACATGCCCCAAGTGAAGTGACCCATTTGCATATGGCCACGCAAGACCAATGAAGATTTTCTTGTTCATGACACCCTCCTATAAATTAATGAAAAGAACCTAAAATAAAATATTTGACTCAACTGATAGTAGCACTCTTTTAAAATTTTGTCAATATTTAATTTTTGAGTAATTTTCTTTTTACTACACCCCAGAATACCAAAAATCCCCCGATTTTTCAATGCCTTCGTGGGGATATCAGTACGACCCTAATCCTTGTTTTTTATGTGATGTACGGCTTTTTTGACGCGCAAAAACTGGGGGCCATTATAAGCAATCCTACTTGTATCGAAGTCTTTTTTTACAAATGCAACTGTGACGTGTGGCACATAATCAAATTTTTTAAACCAATCAATAAAGCGCGCTTGCTCGGGTTTTCTTTCCTTAAAACGAAAATTACTTGGGAAAAACATATTCTTATACACGAGTCCCGCATTTGCAGTAAAAACCATATCTGGTAAATTTGGTTCTGCCTTAATTTGCTCAACCTTAATATTCAGGTCTTGATATAATTTTAGTAACGAATTCCATTGTGTATCCGCAAGATTATTGTCAACGTTGTTAATGTTTTGCATCCATGGATTAATATCATATTTTACTTCAAAATTTTTTGGGTTGCACATCAAAATTTTTTTATGACTCATGTATTTATTGCCACTTAGAAAACAATTACTTTATAACTAGTTTGGCATTTCGTGCAGTAGTATAAGCACGAATATTCTTTAAATCTATTTTATCTCCAACATAAACATCAATCCTCTTGTTTTTCTTGCGGAGTTTGTTTGCTACCTTAAATAAATTTCCTATACTAATATTTGAAGCTTGTTTCTTAAATATAACAATATCTGTGTCATTTTGATCGACCCAGTAATTAATTTTTTTAGTCTTATTTTTAGATCTATTCATTATTTTTAAAAACTCGTATACCCTATCAAGACCATAAGCAAATCCGACAGCAGGGATTTGAGATTTCTTGCGTGTAAAAAATTTACTTATTAATTTGTTATATCTCCCCCCACCAGCTACCTCAACAAAAGATTGTTCCTTTGTTTTCAAATCAACCTCAAAAACTATGCCAGTATAATATTCATGACTGCGCACGACAGAAAAATCAATGACGCTGTTAATACCCATGTTTTTCGCAACATTAACTATGTATTCTAATTCATCAACAAATTCATTATTAGCAAGAGTTTTGCGAGTTTTCTCATCAATCTTATCAACGTAGGTATTACAAATAGTTTTCCATTTTTCAATCATTTTTTGTGGTAAATTTTTGGCATTAATTATCTCAAAAATTGATTTTGTTGCCGATTTCCCCCGCTTAATTTGTTTCCCCGCATGAACCTCTGCAAGAATATCTAACTTATCTTTTAAAATAATCCGCGAATGTTCATCTATATTTGATTCATCGCACATAGAATTAAAAAGTTTAACGTTCCCAAAACGAAATAGAATGTCTTTTTTTGTATACCTATTGATCGAAAACCATTATACAGTAATAAAAAACACTCAATATCGGAAAGAATATTATTAGTTCCTAGTATTTCTAGCCCAACTTGTATAAACTCTCGTTTTTTAATCTCTGAAAGTTTGAAAACGAGTTCATTTCTAAAGCATGGGGCGATATAAAAAACCTTTTTTGGAAAAAAAGTTAGTGATTTAGATAATAATTTATCATTCATTTCTCTACTAAGCCATCTTGAGACAGAGATAGTCCCTTCTGGTATTAAAAGAGCGGGAGTCTGTTGAGGAAGTTCATCATAGGAAGTAAAATAATCATGTATGTGTAAATAAAAAATACCCCTTTTGTTCCATTCTGGCCACGGAGAACCCCCGATAACTTCTTCGCTAAAACTACTCCCCCTTTCAATAGTAGGAAGAATAATCTGACCATACCCCCATTTTTGAAATGTTTCAGAAATCTTTGCTGATAAAAAATTTTTAATTCTTGCCTCCTGTCCAAAAGTATCATGAAATCCTTGTAATGGCTCACGAATATTTTTATCTTTGAAGCGATTGTCCATAAAATAAAGAAGTTTGAATTTCTAATAGCTTTTTGTTATATTATCATTAAATGGCTTAATAAAACAGTGACTTAGGATAAGATTGGGTGTTTTATTAGTTAATAAATAGTATACCAGCCATAAACTATAACTTATTTATAATTTGACATTTTTTACTATCTATGCTTAAATTTCAAAAGAACCAATATTTGAACCTTGAAATTTTCACAATTATTCCCTTATTTAGCTAATTAGGAGCAAACTGGACATGAAAGGTAATAACACAAAACCCCCATCGGGGACAAGAGATTTCTTACCACAAGACGTTAAATCTCGTGATAGAGTTTTCAGCACAATAAAGGAGGTGTTTGAAAATTACGGATTTCTTCCCATGGATACACCATCATTTGAACGCATCGAAACACTGAACGAAAAATACGGCGAGGATGGCGATAAATTGATGTTTAAAATCTTACGAAGGGGGGAGCAGGCACTAAGCGGAGAAACTGATTTGGCCTTACGGTACGATCTAACTATCCCATTTGTAAGGTTTGTTGCTGAATATCAAGATAAACTTCCGAAGATTTTCCGTAGATACCAAATAGGACCGGTCTGGCGGGCAGATCGCCCTGGCAAGGCCAGGTTCCGTGAATTCTATCAGTGTGATATTGATGTAGTTGATAGTGCATCACCGCTTGCAGACGCGGAAGTGATACTTGCCTTGACGGAAGCCCTCTCGCGCCTAAACCTCAAGGAATTTACGGTGCAACTAAACTCCCGTAAGGTACTTGGCGGTTTACTTGAAATATATGACGTCCCAACAGCACTGCGAAAGGGGGTCTTAGTCACTATCGATAAGCTAGATAAAATTGGTGTTAAGGGTGTAAAAAATGAGCTCCTAGAACGAAGCGTTCCGGAAAAAATCGTTGAACAAATTGTGAAAGGCATTGAAAGCCCCGTATCAGATATTATCAAACGAGTTGAGAAATCTGAAACTGGGAGAATCGGTCTTTCTGAAATGTGGAACGTATTAAATTTGGTTGATCCATTGCTTAAAATTGGGAAAATAGAATTTTCTCCGTTTCTCGTGAGGGGGCTAGATTACTATACGGGGCCTATCTTTGAAATCTTTGTGCCGGGGGCACAAAGCGCGGTCGCTGGTGGCGGAAGGTACGATAACCTCATTGGGTCATTTACGGGAAAGCAAATCCCGGCTTGTGGTGGGTCACTTGGGGTTGAGAGGATTTTGGCGTTACTTAGTAATGGGGAACCGCCAACGATATCCACTCAAGTATTTGTTACGGTCTGGGATAAGTCGTTTGAGGGAGATGCGTTGGAAATCGCATCGGAACTAAGAAGTAAGGATATATCGACCGAGGTATATGTTGGGGGAAGTAAGAAACTCTCTAATCAGCTTCGGCTTGCTTCTGAACGGAGCGCACTCTACTGCATAATATATGGACCCGACGAAAAAGGAAAAAAGGAAGTAGGAATAAAAAACCTTGCAACTAGTGAGCAAACAAGGTTACCGAAGGACCAGCTTCTTTCTACGCTACTTGGTTTGTTGGGGAAATAATAATACTTTATAGTTGTGTTAAGCGGCGATTATCTTTTGAGAGATTTTTGCCGCTTTTTCTTTGGTCTCAAACTGCATCTTCGATAACTTTTTTAGCAGAATGGTGTGTCTTTTTGATAAACCCCTGAAGGCTTGGTGGAAAATTATTGAGAAGCGGCGTAAGGATGACATTAAAAATTTTCTTCAACGGACCATTGGTCTCGTAGCCAAGCCGCGAATCATTATCGGTTATGATGTTTAGTGGGTATGCGCTCATTCAGATAAACATTAGATTTATTAGAGATTTCTTAAGAAAATTTAGCAAGAAAAGCTGCTATTTCTTGCGTAATCATACCCCCAGAATACCAAAAATCCCCATAAAATTCAATCATTTTATGGGGATATTGGATAAGCTACCTATACATCTAAATCATTAGGTGAATTAACTTCTTTGGGAACTACTTTCTTACTTTCAAGAATATCTTTGATTTGGATTTTAGTGATATCAATTGGGGATGTATGACTAAAACTATGCCCGATAGTCAAAACGGCATCAGATATACCAAGAACTACCCCGCTACTCCGAAACTTCTCATTGTCAATCAAATATGTCAGCACAATAAGATCACCTTTTTTATAGTCATTTACCATAAAT
>Ga0209541_10010187_pt1 | contig 15031 bp, 10 predicted proteins | sample RifCSPlowO2_01_FD_184027 | JGI IMG/M metagenome (GOLD analysis project Ga0209541, IMG submission 184027) | Groundwater microbial communities from Rifle, Colorado - Rifle CSP2_plank lowO2_0.1 (SPAdes) (version 2) | ecosystem: Environmental > Aquatic > Deep subsurface > Groundwater | place... | reverse complement strand
CCGCCCCCGCCAATAGTCACTATGTTCAAAGCAGACCTCCAATATTAAAAGAACTTAAGACAAGTTAGAACTTAGCATATAACTATGCTTCAGACAACAAATGAAAAGCCCCACCGTGGTGGGACATGAGACGAGAATAGCCTCAATAATTATACTCTTAGCTTAGCCAACCGCCTGACCTCACTATTGGCTCGACGCTGTCTTTGCTTGGCTCGGGTAATAAATTGTTCTAATTCCTTGTTAAAAAATTCTTCCTGTCGTTCTCTGGAGTTAGCACGGCTAACTTCAAACGCTATTTCTGAAGACATTTTTTCTAATTCAGTTTCATATAGATCACCCTTCTGGTATCCTGCCGGAACATAGCCCCAGCTTGAAAATGTTTCCTTACATAAATGACAAGTTACATATGCTCCCTCAATACTACCAACACCGTTATATTCCGTAACCATATTACACAACTTACAAAAACCAAAAGAATGAACCATATATTGAAATAACTTGCTCTTTGGATCTTTAAGAGCTTTAGCTACTTTTTCAAAGTCCTCTACGGTTTCAAGTCGGATCATTGTCTTCTCCTTTGCCTTCGCCAGTTGGCGAATGGCGAACCGTCTTCGTACCGCACTCGACTCTGATTTACAGAGTCAAACTATACTAACAAAAACGTACATCCAATACAAACTCCCGAATAATCATTATCTTATAATATATCCGTACGGATATATTATAAGATAATGATAAGATAATTAAAAAATACAAAAATTAGATTACCTGAGTAGATCTAAATTACCGCTAAGAGCGGTAATAAATTGAGGTATGACGAAGACAAGAGCAATCAAAGGCAGAACAAATAGAACAACACTTATTATAAGCGTCCACATAAAATACTTCCTGGTTTTCTCAGCAGACTTGTAAACCGCATCTACCTTAGCCTCTATCTCCGCCAATTTTTTCAAAACTTCATCCATCTTTTAATTTTATATGTATTTCCATGTTTCAGCAATCCAAGATAAGAGCTTATAGCTTCTACGCTTTTGTTACTTTTTAATTTGCCTATCATCCTTCTTTTAGTCGCTGTCCTCAATACTCTATGATCGGGAAAGTGAACCCAGCCCAGAAAATCAACTCCAGAAGATATGGTTTTAATGAATATCTTATCGGGATGTAATTTTAGTCGTAATTCTTCAGATAAAAAGTCTCCGATCTTAATTACTAACTCATAAAGCCAATCTTTATCTTGAGACAAGATAACAAAATCATCAGCATATCGAATATAGTATTTGACTCTTAATTTATGCTTAGCAAACTGGTCAAACTCATTCATATAGATATTAACGAATAATTGAGAGGTTAAGTTACCTAATGGCAAACCCTTATTTGGTTCTTTATTAAAACTGAATACTATTCTTTCTAACAACCAAATTATATCTTTATCCGATATGTATCTAGTTAATATTTTAATTAGAATCTGATGATCAATATTCTCAAAGAACCTCTTAATATCGCATTTTAGAACCCAGCAGGTTTTAGTGTTGTTTTGGCTTACTTTTCTGTAGAAATATCTGAATCTATTTAAGGCTTTATGAGTGCCCTTATTTACCCGACAAGAGAAAGAATCAGATACGAATGTTTTATCAAAGAACGGGTATAGTATCCTATGCATAGCGTGATGGAGAAGACGGTCACGAACAGGTGCTTTATGGATGCTTCTGGGTTTAGGGTCATTTATATTAAAAGCTTGATATTCTCCGTGCTTGTAGGTATGATTGGCTAAATCCTGGTGGAGAGATATGATGTTATCCATTAAATTTAAGCTGAACTCCTGAACATCCTTTCTCCTGCGTTTTCCTTTGATAAACTCCTGCCAAGCTAAAAGCAGGTTATCTAAACTTATTATATCTTCAAAACTATGAATAAATTCAATCCTTCTAAGCCCCCCCCCCAGCAGTACCTTGCCTATTATTCAAAGGTTGATTGTGGTTTACAAAATTTGGCATGAAATAGTACCTCACTTCCCAAAAAGATCTAAATATACTCTGGGAAACAAGATAGATTCTGTCTTTATTGAAGCTTTGGAATTAATTTTTATCGCAACCTATTTGCCTCGCGATTTAAAACCGTCATATATCCAGAAGGCTATTGGAAAAGTTGATCTATTGAAATTCTTTCTTCAAATCTCTTGGGAAATTAATTCCTTAGAGGATAAAAAATATATTACCATATCTGAACCTCTTAATGAAATTGGTAGGATGCTTGGCGGATGGTATCGACAATCAACGAGGCCATCTCCATAAATAAAACAAACCCCGGATAAAAATCCGGGGTTTGAAATGATGTGATTTGCGAACACCAGCGACGAGCGTATTCGAGTTCCACCTGTTGTCGGTCCAGTTCAGATTCAGCTTACGATTGCCAGCATTGCTCCAGAGATAGATCACGTTCGAATTGCCGTTGGCATCAAGCTATGTACGAAATATCATCTTTACCACTGCCTGTTGAGTCCACCAGCTGGCGGACTCTCCAAGTTGTATCTAATTTAGGATCTAAAATCCTACAATAATTCGTACCAAGTCGTTTCATTTTTTTAGAAATTAATAATGACTCTGGCATAAGGTATGCCCCGATACCACTCTGCATGTATTAATTACGAATCTCGGCCGCCTACAGCCCCAAGCCGGATAAAATCCGAAAGGTACCCGTATGCATATATAAGCCTAACATCCGAAATTAATATACAAAAATTTAAAAAATTTTACAAAAACAAAGGGGCCAAGGATCAAAGATCCCCAGCCCCAGACCCAAAGGGTCAAAGTGCTACGACTTGCGAACACCAGCGACGAGCGTATCCGAGAGCCACCTGTAGTCGGTCCAGAACAGATTCAGCTCACGATTGCCAGCAAGGCTCCAGAGATAGATCACGACCGAATGGCCGCTGGCATCAAGCACTGGCACATGCGGGAACATGATCGAACGCTCACGCTGTTTCTCTGGGTGCTGTTCCCCAAAGAGAAGACCATCCTCATAAACCGGCCTGTCGAGGCCGAGCTTTTGAAGAACAGCCATGGCATCGTCGAGAGAGTAGGTAGACTTGAACCCGTGCTGGGCCATGTCAACCAACTCAATCGTACGCTTTCCTTGGCGACGGCGCCATGGGAAGTTATTGCTGTTGATCCAGGAATTGGCGTACTGATAGTTCCCAGCCGCCACAACCTGTTCGGTAGTCCGGTTGCCGCCGATGCTGATAAGAAAGAGGTTCTTCGCCACCTGGCCAGCCCGCACAATCAGATCGGCAATCTGGTCAAGAAGTGAACCGCCCTCCGGCTTAGAAAGCCGATGAAAATCAGCCCCGACATCACCACCTCTGGCTTGGACTCTGGTAACCAAGCCGGTAATGATACTTGCAAAAACACCTGTGCCGCTCTCAACTTCTGCTGTCTTTGCCACTGCTTCTTCTCCTTAGCTCATCCCTCACCCTTCGATTATCTCAGGGCCCCAGACTTGCTGTGTCCGCTTGATTGCGGTGATTTAAGCAGAACTTATGTGCTACCCAAATCGTCGCAATCAATAATCGTAGCTAAGCATGTAAATGTACTATCTCATCTACTTTTAATTATACCATACTTTTAGTAAACTTACAATAGCTGAAAAAAAACCTAGATTTTAAGCCATTTCCTCAACCTAAAAACCGCCTTTCGGCGGTTTTTAGACGATTACGCTAATATCGGCGTAATGTGGCTTGTCATCTAAAGCTAATATAACATGGCTATTATTATAAAGTCAACTTCTTATTGATATTCTGAATTCTGTGGACCCGAGGGGATTTGCACCCCCGCAATCATGGATGACAAACCACATTGCCGACTTTCGCGGGCCCACAGGATACAGAATACTAATCGCCATAGTATACCTAAGTCAAATACAAAAATCAAAATGATACCTAAAAACCGCCGAAAGGCGGTTTTTAGGTATAAAAGAAAATTATAATAACTTAGCTTGTTTGCTCAAGTTCAAGGCGCAAGTGAAGCCCGAACCGAGCCGTACTTAAAGTACGGCGAGGGAGGACTGGAACTTGCAACGTAGAAATTTAGTAAACCCGAAGGGCTCTTTTGGCGAAGGCCCGCAAAGATTTTGGGCCAGCCAAAAGAGCAAGCGAGTTATTCCTCTATGCCACGATTAAACCCAGTTCCGGCGGGAATAAGTCTTCCGATAATAACATTCTCCTTGAGTCCCACCATATGATCTTCCTTACCTACAGTAGCGCTTTCTATCAATATCTTGGCTGTTTCTTGGAACGATGCAGCAGATAAGAAACTGTCGGTTGAGAGAGCAACCTTGCTTATACCCATTATAAGCTGTTCGGCGATTGCTTCAGGTTTATTATCTTTTCTCATTTTATCGTTTTCTTCCAAAAGTCTTCTCTTCTCTATAACGTCTCCGACAAGAAGATCGGTATCGCCCGACTCAACAACCTTAACCCTGGAGAACATTTGGCGAGTAATCAGCTCAACATGTTTGTCGTTAATTGAATCTCCGGTCGGGAAATAAATACTCTGCACCTCTCTGATTATGTAACGGCCGACAGCATCAATACTCTTGGTTGTCTGATAAAGCTCCTTTAGATCAATGTGGCCTTCGCTTAATTGCTGGCCGCTGGATACCATGTCACCGGTAGCAATAGAGACAACAATATTCGGCGATACGAGATACTCTCTTTCTTCTCCTGTTTCGGCAGAGATTATTGTAATAATCTTATTCTTGCTATTCTCTTCAACAGATTTAACTTTTCCGTCCATATCGGCAACAAGGGCCTTAAACTGAGGAGGCCTGGTCTCAAATATTTCTTCAACCCTGGGCAAACCCATGGTAATGTCAGCGCCTCCGGCGACACCTCCGGTATGGAAAGTTCTCATTGTCAGCTGAGTACCCGGCTCTCCAATAGCCTGAGCGGTTACAATACCGACTGCTTCTCCTAATTGAACTAATTTATTCTTTGAAAGGTCGTTGCCATAGCAAAGCCGGCAAACGCCACGAAGCGTCTTACATTTAATAAGCGAGCGGATTCTGATTGATTCTATTTTTAATTCATCTATTTTATGGGCGACTTCTTTATCTATAACCTTGCCCTTCTTAACGATAACGTTGCCCGATTCATCCTTAAGATCTTCAATTACCACTCTTCCCCTGGCTCTTCTGCCTAAAGGTTCGCCGCTGAATTTACCATCTTCGGCATAAAGAGTATAACCTTCTTTGTCTTTACAATCCTCTTCGGTTACAACGACATCTTGAGCGACGTCTACAAGACGTCGGGTAAGATAACCGGCAGTAGCAGTTCTCAAAGCCGTATCAACTAAACCTTTTCTGGCACCGTGAGTAGAGATGAAGTATTCAAGAGGAGTTAAGCCTTCTTTGAATGAATCTTTTACCGGCAATTCAATAAGTTCTCCGGCAGGATTGGCGAAAATACCTCTCATACCCATCATCTGATCAAGCACTGACCAGTTACCTCTGGATTTTGAATCAACCATCATGAAAGCCGGATCATTCGGACCAAATTGTTTTTTGACCAAGACGGATATGTTTAACTTGGCTTCGTTCCAGATCTCTATAGCTTTTGATCTTCGTTCATATTCAGTCAACAAACCCTCGTCAAAGAGGCTTCTGTTCTCTTCTATCTTTTTATCAGCTTCTTCAACAATCTGATGTTTCTCCGGCGGTAAGCGCAAATCATCCATACCCCAAGAGACGCCGGAGATAGTTGCATATTTAAATCCGAGATCTTTAATTTTATCCAAAAACTGAACAGTGACATCTTCTCCCTGTTCGTCCCATATATCCGCCTCAATCTTTTTAAGATCGGGTTTAGTAAGAGAACGATTAATAAATTTATATCCTTTCGGAAGAGCTTTGTTAAATATTATTCTACCGGCAGTGGTTTCAATAAGATCCCGCTTAGGACCTTCAGAGTCCGGGTTAGGAACTTTTATTTTTGCCCTCAAGCCTATCACGTCATTTTCATAAGCCAAAAGCGCCTCATATCGGGAAGAAAATATCTTTCCTTCTCCTTTGACTCCGGCTTCCGAGGTTGTCATATAATAACAGCCGAAAGAAATATCATGACTCGGTATAGCAACCGGATCACCGGTGGCCGGTTTAAGAATTCCATGAGATGCCAGCATCAGTTCTCTGGCCTCTTTTTGAGCCTCGTCCGTAAGCGGAAGGTGAACCGCCATCTGGTCACCGTCAAAGTCGGCATTAAAGGCAAACACCGGCATGGCTGGAATTTTAATGGCCTTACCCTCAATCAAGGTAGGTTTAAAAGCCTGAACTGAAAGACGATGAAGAGTCGGGGCACGGTTAAGCAAGACTAATTTTTCTTTAATGGCTTCTTCTAATGCCGCCCAAACATCCGGAGTTTCCTGATCAATCAATCGGTTAGCGGATTTGATATTATGAGCAAGCTCTTTACGTATAAGAATACCTATAACAAATGGCTTGAAGAGCTCAAGAGCCATGTGTTTTGGCAGACCACATTCAGCAATGCCAAGATCGGGACCGATAACAATAACGCTTCGGCCTGAGTAGTCTACTCTTTTACCAAGCAAATTCTGTCTGAATCTTCCCTGCTTACCCTTCAACATGTCGGCCAAAGACTTAAGAGCTCTCTTCTGGCCGGTTGAAGCAGCAGTAGTAATCTGTCCCCTTCTCATTGAGTTATCAATCAAAGCATCTACTGCTTCCTGAAGCATTCTCTTTTCATTTTTAGTAATTACCTCCGGAGCTTTTAATTCCAAAAGGTGTTTTAATCTGTTGTTTCTATTTATAACTCGTCTATAAAGATCGTTAAGATCAGAGGTCGCATATCGGCCGCCATCCAAAGGAACCATAGGACGCAAGGCTGGCGGTATGACCGGAAGAGCGGTTATTATCATCCACTCTGGCCTTATCCCCGAACGGGACATGCTTTTCAAGAATTTCAATCTACGCGATATCTTCCTGCGCTCTAAAGGATTAGTCTCATTCTTAAGAGAACCCTCCAAATGAGTGACTGTCTCTTCAAGGTTCACACCCTCAAGAAGTTTTCTTACTGATTCAGCGCCTATACCAGCTTCAAAAACCTCGCCATACTTAACTGAAAGATCCCGATAATCAAGCTCGGAAAGAATTTGATAAGCCCTCAGGCTCTTGAGATTATTTTTCTCCCTTTCCTTCATCTCCTTCAGTGATTCCTGCTCTTTATCGTTCTTGGCATTCTTCATCTTTGACTTAAATTCAGATTCTATCCTTTTCATCGCTTCAGCCTTCAGGTCTTCACTGACCTTCATGATAATGTAGCTGGCAAAATATATAACCCTTTCTAATTCACTCAGAGACACTCCAAGTACTGCAGCGATCTTTGATGGCACTCCCCTAAGAAACCAAATATGAGCCACCGGAGTCGCTAGCTTAATATGCCCCATTCTTTCTCTTCGGACGATTGAACGAGTAACTTCAACACCGCAGCGATCGCAGATAATACCCTTGTATCTTATTCTTTTGTATTTACCACAATAACATTCCCAGTCCTTAGTCGGACCAAAAATAGCTTCAGAGAACAAACCCTCTCTCTCCGGTTTCTGGGTTCGGTAATTTATAGTCTCAGGCTTGGTTACTTCGCCATATGACCAAGATAAAATATCCTCAGCAGAAGCAATCTTTAATTTTATACTACTTAAATCCACTGTTCATGTATCACGCATCATGTAATCATGTATCAATTAAGATTTCTCTTTTTGTTACATGTTTATATGTTACATGGATTCTATCTTCATCTCTCTATTAACTCTACATTCAAACCTAACCCTTTAATTTCAGAAATTAAAACCTTAAATGATTCCGGTAAATGCGGGGCGCGTATTTCTTCACCGTTAACGATTGACTCGTACGTCTTAGCTCTTCCCAAAACATCATCGGACTTAATAGTTAACATTTCTTGAAGAGTGTGAGCCGCACCGTATCCTTCCAAGGCCCAGACTTCCATTTCTCCGAATCTCTGTCCGCCGAATTGAGCCTTACCTCCAAGCGGCTGCTGGGTGATCAATGAATAGGGTCCGACTGAACGCATGTGAATTTTATCCTCCACCATGTGAATCAGCTTCATGAAATATGTCAGGCCTACTGTAGATTTCTGATCAAAAGACAATCCTGTTTTTCCATCATATAATTGGATTTTGCCGTCTTCCGGAAGACCGGCCTTCTTTAATTCTTCCTTAATCGTTGCCTCGCTTGGACTGGCCATAGAAGGAGTAGCAACCTTATAACCAAGTTTTTTAACAGCAATACCGAGATGCGACTCCAGAACTTGGCCTATATTCATACGGGAAATAATACCTAAAGGACTTAAGACAATGTCCACTGGAGTTCCGTCAGCTAAGAAAGGCATATCCTCTTCCGGAAGAATAACTGATATAACACCCTTATTTCCGTGCCGGCCGGCCAGCTTGTCACCGACTTGAACTTTTCTTAATTCAGCGATTGAAACCTGAATCCTCTTAATAACTCCCGCATCAAGCTTATCGCCATCTTCGCGGGAGAATATCTTAACTCCGACAACTCTGCCCTGTTTTCCGTAATCAAGACGCAGTGATGTATCTTTTACATCACGAGATTTTTCTCCAAAAATAGCTCTCAGTAGTCTTTCTTCTGCAGTTAGATCGCTTTCACCTTTTGGCGAAATCTTACCTACTAAAATATCCTGCGACCTGACTTCAGCGCCTATTCTTACAATTCCTTCCGGATCAAGGTCGTTCAACCTTTCCATGGCAACATTAGGAATATCATATGTGGTTACTTCCGGACCAAGCTTAGTCTCTCTTATGTCAGTAGAATAATCTTCAATGTGAATTGATGAAAAAATATCTTCCTTTACCATTCTGTCTGAAATAACGATAGCATCTTCAAAATTTGAACCCTCAAAAGACATGAAAGAAACAACAATATTTTTACCTAAAGCAAGCTCGCCCTTCTCCGTAGACGGACCATCAGCTATAACCTGCCCCTTTTTAACACTTTCTCCTTTTGATACTAATGGCCTTTGATTGACCGAGGTAAAGGCATTTGAACGTACAAATTTAAGAAGATCCATTTTTATCTCCTTGCCTGACCGGCCAGGGCCCTTGTCGGTCTTTAAGACAATGTGGCCTGCGTCAACTTCTTTGATTACGCCTGCCTCAGGAGCAACAATGACTAAACCTGAGTCAACGGCTACCTTTGCCTCAAGACCAGTTCCAACATAAGGGGACTCCGGCTTGATAAGGGGTACTGCCTGTCTTTGCATGTTTGATCCCATCAGAGCTCGGTTAGCATCATCGTGTTCAAGAAACGGTATTAGAGAAGTGGCAACAGAAAACTGCTGACGCGGAGAAACATCTATATAATCTACACCTGACGGTTCAACTGTACCCGGTTCGCTTTTTATACGAGCCATAACCTTCGGCCCGACTAATTTATTATTCTTATCAATCTGCGTGCTGGCATGAGCTATCATGTACTTCTCTTCTTCAACGGCATCCATATAAACAAAGTCATTGGTAACTACACCCTTATTAACTTTCCTGTAAGGCGTGAGTATAAATCCTAAAGGAGAAATTTTAGCATACAATGCCAAATGACCGACTAAGCCTATATTGGGTCCTTCCGGAGTTTCAATCGGACATATTCTTCCATAGTGAGAAGGGTGAACATCGCGAACTTCAAAACTGGCTCGCTCGCGGGTAAGTCCTCCCGGACCTAAGGCCGATAAACGTCGCTTATGCTCCAGCTCGGCAAGCGGATTATGCTGATCCATGAATTGAGATAATTGGCCGGAAGAAAAGAACTCTTTGATCGCTGCTACGAAAGGCCGAGGATTAATAAGCTGAGACGGCATAACCGTTGCAACATCAGATGTACTCATTCTGTCTTTAATGTTCCTCTCCATCCTAGAAAAAGCAATTCTCAAACGATCCTGTAAAAGTTCGCCCAGAGTCTTAACCCTTCTGTTGCCTAAATGATCTATATTATCGGCGATTGAGCTGGGATCATTGTTTAATTTGATAATTTCCTTTAAAACCAAGACTATGTCTTCTGGACGAAGGACTCTGTTTTTCTCACTTTCAATATCAAAATTCTGATTAAAACGCTTATTCATCCTGAACCGTCCGACTCTTGATAAATCATATCTGGAGAAATTAAAGAACATATTATGGATCATCTGCTTGGCATTATCAAACGTAGCCGGATCGCCAGGTCTTATTCTTTTATATAACTCAATAAGACCCTCTTCTTCGTTGGATGATGGGTCCTGTAAAATAGTAGCTAATATATATTTAGTATTCGGATCAGTATCAACGTCAGCAAACAACTTCTTTATTTCTTCATCCTTGGCAATTCCGAAAGCCCTCAGAAGAGCCGTTGCTGCTATTTTTCTTTTGCGATCTATTCTGACTGAAATAACGCCGTTATGTTCCGTTTCAAATTCCAACCAAGCACCTCGGGAAGGTATTAACTTTGCGCCAAATAACTTCTTGTATCGGCCCAATCTTGAAAGAGAGAAAAATACTCCAGGGCTTCTTATCAGCTGAGAAATAACCACCCTTTCAACACCGTTAATAATAAAAGTTCCGCGTGGAGTCATAAGGGGGAAATCAGCCAGAAATAATTCCTGCTCTTCTTGTTTTTCTGTTCTTTTATTTTTTAAACCAACCTTGAGTTTTAGAGGAGCCTCGTAGGTTACATTTTTCTCAACTGAAGTTCTCTCATTATACTTAGGCTCTTCAAGTTTATAATCCAAAAAACTAAGCTCAAGCTCTTTACTCGTCCAGTCTTCAATAGGAGAGACATCGCGTAAAAGCTCCTTCAAGCCAACATCCCAGAACCATTTATATGAATCTAACTGAACCTGGACAAGGCTAGGGGCTTCGAAAATATCATTAGAGTATTTTGATAATATTTTACGCATGCGAAATTAAAACTCCTCCGATTGGGGTTTTACGGATCAATTATTTATTAAATTTAATTAAAAAATCCAGACAAAATTGGATTTAAATTACTAAATCGCCGCTCTTGAAAAAAGAAGTGATTTAGTAGCTCAAGTCCCTATAGCAGACCCGACGGCCTTGATGATCATGGTTGAAACGGCTTCCGGCCTGATTTTACCTGATATTCTTACGTCTTTCAAAGATAGCCTATCAATTCTATTCCTTAATAGTAATCTGTCAATAGACGCTATCAACATGTTATCAAGGTTTTGATTTATAGTCAAGTTATCGTGGTCAATAGTCTTCCTTCCCTGCTTGAGGCAAATATCCAAACTATTCTCGTTTTTGATGGTTAGAATAAGTTTCATAGCATAATTCATATACCATATAACATATAACAACTGTTGATTTTAAATTTTGTTACATGTTACATGAATCTATCCAAACCTTTTAATGCTTTGCAATATCCCTAATCCGGCCATGATCAAGATAAGATTACTGCCTCCCGAGCTTAAAAAAGGAAACGGCAAACCGGTAACCGGCATAATCCCAACATTAACTCCCGCACTTATAAATACATGGAAAAATATAAAAACTGCCATACCGACAGAGAACAATTTTCCAAAGTTTGCCATCGCCGCTAGTCCGGTCATTAAAATTCTATATACAACTAGCATTATCAATCCAAGGACAGTTAACACTCCGATAAATCCGAACTGCTCCGCGAAAGCGGCAAATATAAAATCATTATGTGACTCCGGTAAAAATCCTAACTTGGATTGCGACCCCTTACCGAGACCATTTCCTAGCCAGGAACCGGAACCAATGGCAATTTTAGACTGATTTAAGTTGTAACCGCTTCCTAAAGGATCTCCGCCCTGATCTAAGAAAGACGTCACTCTTGCCTTCTGATATGGCTTTAGAACCATAAACCATGCCCCGGAAGAAATGATAACTGCAATAAGAGAAAGTACCAGGATATGTTTTCTACTTATACCGGCAGCCACCAGAAGACTGGCCCATATCAAGGTTAGAATAATCGCTGACCCAAGATCCGGCTGATTGATTATCAGAATAGCCGGAATAATAAAGTAAGATCCGGAGGCCACAATATGCTTGAACTGATAAATATGAACGTGTTTATGTGAAAAATACTTGGCCATCAGGATAATTAAACAAAGCTTGATCAATTCAGCCGGTTCAAATGTTAAGTTGCCAAAAACTATCCAGGAATTAGTACCCCTAATAGACCCCGAAAAAAAAGTGAGGCCGAGCAGAACTAAAGAGAATAAATATAAGACTATAACTGGCAAGGAATAATTTTTTAAATACCTGTAATTAAAGAGGGAAAAGAGAGTCATAACAACCAAACTCGCAAGAACAAAAGTAATATGCTTCTTGAATATGGGGCTATCTATACCGACAACACCATACATATTAATGATGCTCATAGCAGAAAGAATTAAAACCGAGACTAGTAGAGTAGTATCAATTTCCTTCAGATATGATCTTATTGTTTTTATAAGTTTTATCCGAGCCATATATTAGATAATTTTACTAAAATTACCTTAACAAAAAATGGTCCCGATTTGAAGACCATCAAAGCGAATCGAGGATCCGCGATTTTATAAATAAAATCGGGACATTTTTTGCCATTTTTTAATAATAACTAAAAGTTGCTGAGCAGTTCAATATTCCTGGAATTTTTCTACTTCCGAGCCATAATTTTTAATAAAATTAGAGTTTTCAAAAAGATTAGTGGAGGCTCTTACCTCCATTGAAGCAACTCTGCTCCCTATAGGAAACGGCCAAGTGACCCTAAAATTTCTTTCGGTTCTGGCAAGAAAAGTTCTTATCTCTGAACGATTAACGGCAATTATCTTATCGGCCGAATCCCGGAGAATAACATCTATATCAACTGTTTCAAATTCAAAATCAGAATCATTAAAGATGACTGCGTCAAGAGTACTGGATTGACCGTTCGGAGAGACCAAATACCTTTCTCTTCTCACAATAAGATTCATACCCTCCAGCGAGTCCAGCCTCTGCCATTTTGCGCTTTTAATACCTAAATCTACTCTTGATACGTTACGCTCGGTAGTAAGAAATGTTAAAACAAGATATTTTGTCTGATCAGGAAGAATATAAAATGTACCGGCTTTCTTTAAGAGTTCTTTCTCGTCACCGTTAAAAAGAGTCAACTCATAAACAACTTCGGAAGCGCCGAATTCTTTATTTGGATTATTTATCTCAGCAACAAAATCATAATCACCCTGGCCAGGCAGGTTATCCCCTGTTTTTAGGATCTTCACAGAAACAACCTGGGGTGGGTCAAGATCGGGCTCGCAATAATTCTGACAGGCAAAAAGTCCGCAATCTACGCCCTCTTCTTCTCCATTCTTAACTCCATCGATGCAAGTAGGAGTCGGCTGGGTCAACTGTCTGGTTCCATAACCAAACAAAAAGAAAACAGCCAGAAAAATGACTGCAATTATAAACCTACGCAATACCCGAGGAGATAGGCTTGGCATTTTTAAATTATAACATTTTAAGACAAAAAAGCACTCACGAAGACCTAAACCATCTTCAGCACGCCTCCGGCTCCCTCAGTACTTCTTCGAAGCTACCTCGTCGCCTCAGCTAACTTCGCCCCTCTGGGAGCTGGCTAATTGGCTTGCTAGCCAGATATTATATCATCCAGCTCCCTCGGGGTCTCAATTGCTTCAGATCTGTTTAGGTCTTCGCTCTTACTAAAAATAAAAAAAAGGCTTTATGCCCTATTTATCTTAGACCTTTCTCGTACAACTACAATATATGTACCAAGCCAGGAACCAAGACCTACTGGCATAATATATAAAAAGTTTTGAGTATAGTTAAAAATACCGAATGCCATAAGAGTATACATGAGACTCGCTGTGTTTGCAGCAGCCGCAGGCTTTTTATTTACAACAGCAAATGTATATAGTACATACATAATGTCCAGAAGAAAATAAGCAACAAAAATAAATAAAGCCGTCATCCAATCAAATGATTGCCAGTTTCGACTGAATACATCTTCGATGTTTTCTAACCAGCGCATTACCCCTCCATGGTTTTATTAAAAACCTACTCTTACCATATCAATAAAAGTAGGTTTTGTCAAATAAAAAGATCTGTAACATTCTCACAATCATTATAGGGGAACTACCTACTTTCGCCAAATGAGTTTGAAGCCGACGATTCTGTCGGCTCCCCGACCGAAGCGTCGGGGCTATCATGCCTGCCCGTCCAAAGCTTTAGCGTAGGCGGGGGCCATAAGAGATTTCACCCCGCACCAAGCTTATCCACTGACCGCCATTAAGAAAGGGGGTGGGCTTGGGGCGGGGCATGCTTCTGAGCCTGTCCCGCACTAAAACGAGCAGTTAAGAGTTACGATCATGGTAGGGCAGCTACCTACTTTCGCCGGATGAGTCCGACTATCATGGGCCTTGGAGAATTTCACTTCTGAGTTCGGAATGGGATCAGGTGGAGCATCTCCAGTATAGCTACCTTACTATGACAATAACTAAATGCATCTGCTCGTTTTTAGTTGCGGGATTTGGAATGGGATCAGTCCCGATTTTGTTCCCGCCAAGGCGGGATTACAAAATAGAGGATCCTCGATTCGCAAAGCGAATCGGGAGTGGAGCACTCTCGGCATAGTCGCCTTACAATAACTACGAAATTTATGCTCTTTTTTATTTTTAATTACATATCGCCCCCCGCTATGCGGGATTGCGATTTGTAGCCAATCGCTTCGCTCTTGAACAAATCGGGAATTACAATAACCGCGATTACTAATGGTTTTTTAACTAAAGTTAGAATTAATATAATCACCAAAAACAGGAAATTGTGTGAACATTACTCAATAATTTTTATGATTTATTAGTAGCTCTCGGCTGAACGTATTACTACGCTTACACCTAAGCCCTATCAACCTCGTAATCTACAAGGAATCATTGGGCTCCCCGATACAATAACCTTTCTACTGTCCCGATTCTGCTTTGCAGAATCGAGGATCC